>Ga0102815_10000736_pt1 | contig 21104 bp, 16 predicted proteins | sample ColrivemetaGS759_FD_79113 | JGI IMG/M metagenome (GOLD analysis project Ga0102815, IMG submission 79113) | Estuarine microbial communities from the Columbia River estuary - Ebb tide ETM metaG S.759 | ecosystem: Environmental > Aquatic > Marine > Intertidal zone > Estuary | place: USA: Columbia...
AGCGTGCAGTTAAGGCTCGCTATTGCACAAACTAATCCTGCAGATTTAGAGCAGCAGTTTGCTTCATAGGAATGCACTATGCCCGAGAGAAAGACAGAGAATTTACGAGGGGCCATGTTGATGGTGTTTAGCATGGCGGCTTTCACCACCAATGATCTGTTCGTCAAACTGCTCGGGGCCCAGCTACCGCTGTCACAAGTTCTAATGCTACGCGGTGCTGTGGCGCTTTTGATGATTGCTGGATTGTGCCAATTCTATCAAGCTTGGACGATAAGATACGCCCGAAAAGACTGGGGCTTAATCGCTTTGCGCTGCGCCGCAGACGTTTGCGCAACTTATTTTTTCTTAAATGCCCTGATCAATATGCCAATCGCGAATGCCACCGCTATTTTACAATTGCTGCCCCTCACGGTAGCCCTTGGCGCTGCGCTGTTTTTAAACGAATTGCTGGGGTGGCGGCGCATGATTGCCATCGGTATCGGGTTTTTGGGTATGCTGATGATTGTCCGCCCTGGCGCTGAGGGGTTTAGTAATTATTCCTACTACGCGTTGATCGCGGTTTTGTTTATCACCTTACGAGAACTCGTCACCCGCTCTATGAGCGCCCATATTCCCAGCCTCATGATTACCTTTTTTGCTGCGCTCAGCGTGTTTATCTATGCCTCAATATCAATGCTTTATATAGAATGGGTGCCGGTAGAAGAGGTGCAGGCATGGTATTTGGTTGCTTGCTCTCTACTCATTTGCGCCGCATATTTTTTTAGCGTTTTAGCGGCTCGGGTGGGCGAGTTATCCTTTGTCGCACCCTTTCGCTATACGGGCCTCTTATGGGCGCTCTTTTTCGGCTTTTTCATCTATGGCGAATGGCCAACGCATTTGGCATTGACGGGCGCTGGCTTAGTGGTTGCCGCCGGTCTCTACACGATGTGGCGAGAGGCTAAAACCAAAAAGAAATGAAGGACGACGCCGTTAAAACGGCGTCGAAATTGATCACTTGAATGCCCCTTACAGCCTCTATTCGGCAGCAGGGCTTTTGTCAAAAATAGTTAAGACAGAACAGATGCTCAAAGCCGCCTAAAAACTGTGTTACATTATCAATCGAGAACACAGAAAAAGTGGCAGCTCGACAGCCGCTTAAATAACCTTCTTATCGTCAATAATCGTCATCGTGGCCAAACCGCTTTCGCCAAGATCAACCTTAGCAAAAGGACCACCATGGCACATATGACCCGGATCTTGACTGTCCAAGACATCGGTTTCAGCCAATATCTTTTCAGCAAATTGCTCTGCATTATCTTTCGGACGAAAGCCGATAACGGACGCTTTGCTATTATCAACCGCGGCACGGTCATTGTTTGAAACACCGTAAACAACGGTAAAACCTGTGACGGGTGTATCGATGCAGCGCTTGGTCAGCTGAATCAGATCATCATAAGATAACCAAGTTCCAAGCGCGCGCGCGCTGGTGACCTGAGCACAAGATAAAATGCGCATATGCACGCTTTCAAGCCCCCGCTTATCCCAATACATCGAGCCTAGATCTTCTGCGAAACACTTTGCCAAGCCATAAAACGTATCAGGGCGATGCCGGCTATCAGCATCGAGAGTTTCCGTAATAGGGTGCATTCCGACCGCATGAATAGAGCTGGCATAAACCACCCTTTTTAGCCCGTTTTGATAGGCTGCCTCCCAAATATTATAAGCACCGATAAAATTAGGGCCCAATAATTTTTCAAAGGGCCCCTCATCGACGAATGCCCCCATATGGATCACCATATCGGCGCCCTGCAGGATACGCATCATATCATCTAAGCTAGCCAAATCCCCTTTTGCATAGGTTTCGCCAGGGTAGAGATTGCCAATATCGTCCACCAAATCAGTTGATACCAATTCATCGCACATTTTTGACAATGGCTCGCGCAGGTAAGATCCAAGGCGACCTGCAGCCCCCGTTAAAACTAGCTTTTTCATTTAAGTCGTCCTTTATTTCAATTCAGATTGGTTTTTTGAAAGAGTAATCGGCACGCACCGCTTTCACAATCAATTACAGCAAAAGAAGCCAAGGAAACAAACCTCCCTAAAAATGCAAAATGCAAACTTGGCAGGCAAACCTGGCACCCCGCTTTACAGCGGGTTTATCAGATTATAGCTTTTTCCAAAATTGGGCGGTTCGCGGCAAATCGGTCAAACCCAAAAGCAGTCAAATCAAGCGTTTGATAGGCACCATGCACCATAATTTCAGCAATTGCTCGTCCCATCGCCGGAGATTGCTGCAACCCGTGACCAGAAAACCCATTTATGAAAAAGAAATTTTCCACATCATTATGCGGCCCTATGATCGCATTTTGATCAAAGCAATTATACGCGTAATGCCCGGCCCATTCTGATTGAATTTTTATCGCCTCAAACTGGGGAATGCGCGCCGCTATTATTGGCCAAATATCGGCCTCCCAAAGCGAATGATCCATCTCAAAATCATCATATTCCACCGCTTGATCGTTAAATGAACGTCCACCACATAGATAGGTTCCCCCGCCATTGTCGCGCATATGAACCCCGGAGGGGTCGATTGTCAGCGGTAGCGGTTTATCCAAAGGTTTTTGCGCGGAAAATATCCAACTATATCTTTTGCGCGGTTCCACGGGAATCTGCGCCCCCGCCATTTTTGCGGTTTCAATCGCGCGGGGCCCAGATGCATTCAACACTTGCCCGCATGATATCACCTCACCGGTTTTCATCGTTACGCTCTCTACGCGCGTGCCTGCTGCGTTTTTGCTCATCCCGACCACTTCGTTTTGAACAAATTCAACGCCCCGATCGGCCGCCGATTTGCGCCAGCAATCAAACACCGCAACACCATCCCAATAGCCTTCATCGATAAGATTGATCGACCCCAGAACAATATCATCAACGTTGTAAAAGGGATAAGCTGCTTTGATCTGCGTGGGCGTCATAAGCTGCGTTGCCGCACCGCACGCAATTTGAACAGCTTGATTTTCGCGCAAAACAGCAGCGCCCGAAAGATTATTCGCCAAATATAGATAGCCAAAACTGTTGATCTTTAACTTTGGAGCGCGCGGATCGCCCTTCATATAGCTGGGCAGGTTTTGAATAAAATCTGCACTGAATTGGGAAATACGCACGTTTAGCGGGCTTGAAAATTGCTGACGAATGCAGGAATTGCTCTTCATCGTAGACGAAAACTCATAGCTTGTATCTTTTTCGACCACCAAAACCGAACCATTAAAACTGGCATCATCCGACAAGAACCAGGCCGCGGAAGCGCCCATAATAGCCCCGCCCACGATCACAATATCATAGGTTGCGTTTTCGGGAGGCTGCAGCGCGCTCATGGCTCTTTGCCTTCCTGCACCAAGGCTTTAACAGCGGCGATGTCCGCCTTGCTCAACCCGTAAAGCGTTTCTGCGCTTGCCGCTGAAATATAGCCACGCGCAAGATCCCTTTTTACCAAAGCACTCGGGCGGTCTTTCGGGTCGCCATAGCCACCACCGCCCGGAAATGCCATCAATACGCGCCGGTCATGGGCCACAAATTGCTTGCCTTTTCCCTTCATCACAGCACCGTCATCCTGAGCAATGCTGGTTTTTGCACCCGCTGCAGCCCCCCGTCTGCCCAATGCAGGGTGGTTTACCCGGTCCAGCATGGCCTGAAGGTCAAACTCATACCCATCGCGCGCGCCCACCTCCATATATTGCCCCAAACCACCGCGGTGTTTACCTGCTCCGCCGGAATCGGGTCGCAGCTCTTTACGCCAAATGATCACTGGGCCCGCGTGTTCTGTGGCCTCAACGGGCATCGTCATCACACCAGAGGGAAAGGCCGTGGCATTTAATCCATCATGATCGGGCCTCGCGCCTGAGCCACCCGAATTGAACGTCAGAACCTCAAACCGCGCCCTGCCGAATTCAGCGTCTTGATCGCTGCGCGCGCGTAATGACATCTGAAAATTGCACAAACACCCTGCCCCTTCAGCTGGCACCACGCCCGGCACAATCTGATCGAAGGCATTAAACACAGCATCGGGCACAAAATGACCAATAATATGGCGCAAGGCTACGGGCGCTGGATGCGCGGCATGCACGATCGAGTTTTCAGTTGCCCGCACTTCAAACGGCGCAAGCGATGCCGCATTATTCGGAATCTCGGGCGCAATCGCGACTTTCAGCGCATAACAAGCATAGGCTTTTGTATAAACGAGGGGGCAATTGATGCCTTTTTTATCGACCGGCGAGCTCCCCGCAAAATCGGTGACAATTCGATCTTCGTGAATGGTAATTTTGGCTTGGATCGTTATCGGCGTATCAAAGCCATCGATCGTTAGGGCCCCCTGCGCCGTTTGACGCGGTAGCGCCGCAATGGCCTCAAGCGTTGCGCGGCGCGAGTGATCAAGGATAAATTGTGCAATAGCCGTCAGATCCGCAAGATCAAATTCCTGCATCATATCGATCAAGCGGCGATGCCCAATCTCATTACAGCTTGCCAAAGCATAGATATCACCAATCAACTGATCCGGTTGCCGTACATTTCCACGAATAATACGTATCAACGTTTGATCAACAAGGCGTCGCTCAGCAAATTTCAGTATCGGCAGATAGAGGCCTTCTTCGTAAACGCTGGAGGCGTCTGCGCCAAAGCCACGCCCACCAATATCAACCACATGGGCTGTACAGGCGAAAAAACCCACCAAATTTCCGTTAAAAAAGGAAGGCGATACCATGGTTATATCATGCAGATGGCCCGTGCCCTCCCATGGGTCATTGGTGATGTAAATATCGCCTTCAAAAATATTATCCGGCCCGATACGCCGTATAAAATGCGCCACAGCATCTGCCATTGCATTGACATGCCCCGGCGTGCCCGTCACCGCTTGGGCAAGCATACGCCCTTGCTGATCATAGACCCCGGCCGACAAATCCCCCGCTTCGCGCACAGAGGTTGAAAAAGCGGTGCGTATAAGCGCTTGCGCTTGCTCTTCAACGACCGAAATCAAACGGTTCCACATAATTTGATAGGCCACATCAGAATTAAGCATCGCTTGCTCCTTTTAAACGCAGATCGATACAACCATCTGCCAAGCATGTGGCAACGCGGCTTGAGGGCACAATAATCGTTGTTTCATCCTCGGTTATTGCGGCGGGCCCCGCAATCACATCTTCGCAGCGCAAGTGATCGCGCGGTATTTCCGCCGCCTCCACAAACGCTTCCACCGCAGGTTCAAAAAGAGTGCGGTTTGCAGGGGCTAACGCGTGCACGCGCGCGGCACTTTCCGGTACCCGCGCCACCGCATCAGGCGTTGTGGCGGCATTCACCGACCAAACCGTCACTTCAATATCCAGCCCCGCGACTGGGCGCCCGAATAATTTGGCATATTGATCAGTAAAGCGGCTCTCAAAAACGGCTGCGTCAGGCGTCTTAGCGCAATCTGCGTCTAAACCAATCGGAATTTCCCAACCCTGGCCTGCGTAGCGCATATAGGCTTTAAACTCCAAAACGATCGGGCTGTTAGAGGTGCAGCGGGCGACAAATCCAACCGCCTCCATTTGCAAGTCATGCAACAGCGTTTTGATTCTTTGCGGATCAAACTGCGTAAGCTTCATATAGACAGAGCGCGTTGCTTCAAAGCTGAACGGCGCGCGTAAAAACCCAATTGCCGAGCCAACCCCTGCACCCGGCGGCACCAAGGCCCGACGAATGCCAAGCTTTTCGCACAGACGGCCCGCGTGCAAGGGTGCAGCCCCGCCAAATGCGATCATCGTATAACCAGAGAGATCTTCGCCAGTTTCCACCGCGTGTACCCGCGCCGCATTCGCCATATTTTCATCAACCACTTCGGCCAACCCAAACGCCGCAGTGATCGCGGGCATATTTAAAGGTGCCCCCAAAACCCTGCCCAGTACCTTTTGCGCCTCTGCGCCATCAAGAGGTAAAGATCCGCCAGCAAAGCGTTCTGGATCCAATTTGCCCAAAAGCAGGTCCGCATCGGTAACGGCCGGCTTTTCTCCCCCTTTGCCAAAACAGGCCGGCCCCGGCTCAGAGCCGGCGCTTTGCGGCCCAACCCGGATTTGACGCAGCGCATCAACATGCGCGAGCGATCCCCCCCCAGCACCGATTTCAACCATATCAATGACCGGTATCGAAATCGGCATGCCCGAGCCTTTTTTAAATCGGTAGCTTCTCGCAACTTCAAAAACACGGCTGGTTTTGGGCGTTTGGTCTTTGATCAAACAAATTTTGGCGGTGGTGCCCCCCATATCGAAAGATATAACATTTTTTAACCCATGGCGCGCCGCGATATGGGCCGCAAAAACCGCGCCCCCTGCAGGGCCCGATTCCACCAGACGCACAGGAAATTCAGCAGCGCTTTCAAGCGAGATAATACCGCCCCCAGAATGCATAAGAAAAACGTCACATTCCACCATTTCAGACCGCAACCGATTCCTTAAGCGATCTAAATATGATTTCATCAAAGGTTTGATATAGGCATTCGCAACCACAGTGTTGAACCGCTCATATTCGCGCATCTGTGGAGACACTTCACAGGACAGTGAAACCATCACATGCGGCAACCGCTCTGATAACAGCTCAGCCACCATTTTTTCATGGCGATCGTTCAAATAAGAATGGATCAATCCCACCGCAACGCTTTCATACCCTGCCGCCGCAATTTGAGCGATAACCGGTTCTATATCGGCGCGGCTGAGAGCCATAATTTCAGCCCCATTGGCATCCATCCGACCCGGAACCGTGTAGCGCCTTTGGCGCGGCAAAAGCGGCTCGGGCAAGATCAGATTTAAATCATATTGCTCAAACCGCGATTCCGTGCGCATTTCAATCACGTCTCGAAACCCTTCGCTCGTAATCAAAGCCGTTTTCGCGCCCCGCCGCTCAATCAACGCATTTGTTGCCAACGTCGTGCCGTGAATGACCTGCTCAATTTGGAAAGGCGCAACGCCGGCTTTGTCACAAACTTGCTGAAGGCCTGCGATAATTGCCTCTTCAGGTGCTGTGTAGGTGGTTAAAACCTTGGCGGAAAAAACTGCGGTGCCAACCTCCAGCACCACATCTGTAAAAGTTCCGCCAATATCTACGCCCAAACGAACTGAGTGCTGCGCCAAGAAAAAAGACCTCCAATTTAGTCTGTTAAAACTAGGGGTTGTCGGGGCCGATTTACAAGTTGTTTTATCGATCATACAAAACCGCGCTAAATGCGTCGGCCCATACCAAAGGCACTAGGCATCCGAAGTATTCTTTAACCACAAGTCGTTTAGTCGCAAAAGTTTGAGCGCCTATTAAAACTGCAAAGCGCGGCCGCCAAAAGCATCACTCAATATAAGCAGCGCCCTGTGAGAACCCTTTCCTGCAAACTTGAATTTTAGAACGTGAAGACAATCAATTGTACCGACGGGTCCACAGATCGCCAAATCTACCGTAAGACGCTGGTGCAGAGTAGGAGAGGCAAAATAATTTCCCGAAATATTCGCGTAAAGCTGGCACAGTTTGAGCGGAAACCACATCTTAAACCCCAAATCATTTAAGGAATATCCCAACACCGATTTCTAAGCGCACGGACTATCCACAGCGTACTGGCTGTTTCCCCCTGAACCAGCTTTAGGGCGCCACAGCGGCAAGCGTATCTCGGAACACAAGTTTGGTCTTTAACGGTATGGATTTCAGAGCAGTTCCCTCTTTGATTAAATTCGCCAGCGCTTTCGCCGCGAATACTCCCATTTCACGATGCGGAACATGCACTGTGGTCAGCGCCGGATAGGCAACTTGCGCCAATTCGATATCGTCAAACCCAATGATAGATACATCCTTGGGAACGTTTAGGTTTAGCTCGCGCGCGCTTCTCAACGCCCCCACGGCCAAAACATCATTACCGCAAAACACAGCGGTTGCCCCCGTATTTGCAGCCATAACCTGCTTGAAAGCTTGCGCGCCCTCCTCGATACCATAGGTGGTTTCAAGCAAATAAAGATCATTTGGATCCAATCCGTTTTCCGCCATCGCATCCAAAATACCAGAATGACGGGCTTGTGCACGGTCATTGGTTGCTCTTTGCGCAGAAATCAGCGCCAGTTTTCGATGGCCCATCTCTATCACTTTGACCGCCATCTCCCGCATCGCAGCACGGTTATCAAACCCCACAGAGGGTCGTTCAGCTTGGCTGTTATAAGCCCAAGCGGTCAACGCCGCGACTCCTTGGTTTTCTAGAAATCGATAGATTTCGGGATCACGCTCATGCCCAATCAAAAGCAACGCATCCGCCCCGCGGGCTACCAGCGCTCTGATTTGCTCTTGTTCTATTTCAGGCCGGTATGACGTACTGGCAACCAAAAGCGTGAAACCGTGCAACAATAACTCTTCTTGAAAGGCTTGGAGGCCACGCGCGAAAATTGCGTTTTCCATCGTGGGAATAATCGCGCCGATCGTATTGGTGCGATTAGTGGCCATGACTTTGGCACCAAAGTTTGGCAAATAACCCAACTCGCTGATCGCGGCAGACACTTTTTGGCGCGTTGCAGCCGACACTTTATCGGGAAAATTCAGACATCGCGAGACGGTTGCCGTCGACACATTGGCCGCAAAAGCAACATCATGAAGCGTTGGAGTGCCATTTTTAATGCGCATTCAAGGTCAACCCACTTTGATCAGAACTGCAACTATATGGCATTATTAAAGAAATTAAAATATTCGATGTAAAGGCTTGCATTTTAGTAATGTAAACGCTTACATTGTATGAGAATCGGCTTAACATCTGGGAGGATAGGTTAAATGCCGCTTATCGGAGCGATCATCTTATTCGTGATTTTCACTTTAAATGTGGCCCTTGGGTCATTCTATAACGCTTCGTTTATTGGCGATGTCGGCGAAATGCTCATGTTAAGTGGCGTCGCCATCCTGTTTGTCATCACGATTCTGACGAAAGAAGCTGAGGCTAAAAAGTAGCCGCGGTACATATCACTTAGGGAGTACATGAAATTGAGTAACGAGAACAAAAACCTGAAATCGGCAACACGCCGAAATTTCCTGAAGCTAGCGGGCTCAGGCAGCTTCACAGCCGCAATGGTTGCAGGCGCAGCGGGAACGCTTTGGTCAACTGAGGCTGCAGCTCAGACGGCCAGCGAAGAAAGAGATCGCGAAAAAGCCGCGGATCACGTGATGACAATCGCAACAGCCTATGTGCTGGGCGCGACGCGCAGCTACCCAATCATGCAATTGGACCTTAAAGAAAACATCCAAAACGCAACAAGCGGCAAAGTCTATGTCAAATTGGCCCCCGGCGGACAGTTGGGCGCAGGTGGCGCGTTGGCACAGAAGGTACAATCAGGGACCATCCAAGCTGCGCAGCATTCTTTGTCAAACTTTGCCCCTTTCGCGTCAACTGTTGACTTGATCAACATGCCGTACCTTTGTGGTTCAAACCAGCGCTTCACAAACCTGGTACATTCTGACACTTGGGCAAAAGCGGTAAACCCGAATGTCGAAGCGGCGGGTTTCAAAGCATTGTTCTATGTCAATATCGACCCGCGTGTAGTTGCGGTTCGCAAAGGTGGTGCAGGCGCTGTGATGACACCTGGTGATTTGTCTGGCGTAAAATTCCGCGTACCAGGCTCAGCAATGTTGCAGCAATATTACCGCATGGTCGGTGCAAACCCAACACCTGTAGCCTGGGGTGAAACGCCCTCAGCGATCAAACAAGGCGTTGCAGACGCGCTCGACCCATCCGTTGGCGCGCTGTATGTATTTGGCTTCAAAGACATTCTGAGCCATGTAACTTTCACGCAGGCGGTTCCAGATTCGCAGGTGTATTCTTGTAACCTCGAATGGTTCAACTCTATGCCGGCAGATGTTCAAGACGGCATTATGGAAGCGGCGGAAATCACCCGTCATCAGAACCTGTCAAAAGTACCTTCAGCGCGCAATTACGCCATGGCTGAGCTGCGCAAATCGGGCGTTCAGTTCCACTCATTAAGCGAGGATCAACTGGCTGAGTGGCAATCTGTTGGCGGCTATCAGAATGCAGCATGGGATAGCTTCAAAGTTGAGCTGGCTGGATCAATGGATACATTTGCCAAGCTAGAAGAAGCAGCCGGCACGCAAGGCCGCTACTACGTACACGACGCATAAGTGTCTTTGGTGGGCGTGCAAAAACGCCCACCATTTTTACTCTCAAAATAATTTTGTATTTATCAACGCGCCTTGCCAGCCAGAGCGACGCTACGAGAGAGGTTTGTTATGTTGTTACTTCAAAGGCTCAATAAAGACGCCGAAAAATGGGCACTTTTAGCCTTTTACGTCATGCTCGTTATGACCATGGCCGTTGAAGTGTTTCGCCGCGAAATCTTTGCCTATTCATCGATTTGGGGCGAAGAAATTGTGCGGTATTCTTTTATCTATCTTGCCTGGATCGGTGCGGCCGCGGCCGTGAAAGACCGCGCGCATATCAGAATTGATGTGGTGATGCATTATTTGAGCCCTTCGGTGAAAACCCTGCTCTACATCTTCGGTGATCTTGTCATGTTTGCGGTTGCTTTGATCGCGTTATACTGGTCCTGGGAAACCGTCCATGTCTCATGGAAATTTGGCTCTGTAAGCCATGGCCTTCGGGTGTCGATGGTTTGGTTCCTGATGGCAGTGCCAATTGGGTTTTTTCTGGTAATTCTGCGATTAACGCAATCTCTCCTGCGCGATCTGCGCAGCCTTCGCGACGGGTCACCCGTTTACGAAGGCGATAAGCTGTTTGACTGAGGAATAGGGCGATGCTTTTCAATACACTTAATCAAGCCGTTGAGCTGGGGTGGGATTTTTACCTACCGGTGATTATCTTCGTGCTCCTTGCTGCGCTGGCCGTGCCGGTCTGGGCGTCCATCGGTGTTGCTGCGATCACCATGCTGCTGATGTCGGGCGATTTACCTTTGGCATTGGTTGGCGAAAGCCTGTTTGATGGCATCGATGCTTTTGCTCTAACCGCGGTGCCGCTGTTCATTCTAACCGGCGATGTTTTGGTGAGAACCGGCCTATCTCGTAAATTTCTGAACGTGGCCGAAGCCGTTACGCAATTTGCCAAGGGCGGATTTGGGTCAGCAACCGTTCTTGTTTGCGGCATGTTTGCGGCGATTTCAGGCTCGGACGCCGCCGGCGCCGCCGCCGTGGGGCGGATGACCATCGATCGGTTGGTCGAGAGTGGTTATCCGCGTCCCTATGCCTGCGCTCTCGTTGCCGCAGGGGCTTGCACAGGGATCTTAATTCCACCCTCCATTGCCTATATTATTATTGGTCTGGTGCTGGGTATATCCGCCTCAACCTTATTTTTAGCTGCGCTGATCCCCGGATTGCTGATCTTAACCGCCATCCTGATCACCAATCTCGTTGTCAACAGAATTTACGGATATGAAGGCGGTGGCAATATGTCGGCGGCAGAATATTTCGGAAACCTTATCAGGGCGCTTGCCTCTGGATGGTATGCCTTTATCGTGCCCGGCATTATCTTTTATGGCATCTTTTCGGGAAGATTGACGCCCACAGAAGCGGGCGCAACCGCCGTGATCGTAACGATCATTATTGGCTTTGTTTTGGGCACGCTTAAATTATCTGACTTTCCCAATATGCTGGTCAGCTCTGCAAAAGTGAACGGAATTATTCTTCCGATTATCGCTTTTTCATTGCCCCTCGCGCAGGCTTTGGCGATCATGGGCGTGCCACAAGGGTTTGTTCATTCTGTCACCACCCTTACCGATGATCCTACCCTATTAATTTTGATGATGATCGGCATTTTGATCGCTGCGGGATGTGTGATGGAAACAACCCCCAACATTGTGATCCTTGCGCCAATTTTGAAGCCTTTGGCCGATAATGTCGGCATGAACGAAATTCAGTTCTGTATCATGATGATTACCGCCTTGGGTGTCGGGTTCATCACACCGCCCTTGGGGTTAAACTTGTTCGTTGTTTCCGGGATTACCGGAGAGTCAATCCTGCGGATCGCTTGGCGCGCAGTCCCATTCGTATTTTTCATGCTTGTTGTGGTTCTTTTAATCGCTTTTGTACCTGCGATTTCAACAACAATGCTTCCAGATATCTATAAATAAGGCAAAATAACTATGGCACGAGACTACCTGAAAAAAGCAACGCTTACCGCACAATCCGATGCATCAAATGTCCATGATATTGTTCGAGGGATATTGAACGATATTGAAGAAGGCGGCGATGCGAAAGCGATCGAATACGCGCAAAAATTCGATAAATACGATGGCAATGTTATTCTGACGCAAGAAGAAATTGCCGCCGCTTGCGAATTGGTGCCACAAAAGCTGAAAGAAGACATTCAATTCGCCCATGAAAATGTGCGCCGGTTTGCAGAGGCGCAAAAAGCCACGGTAAGCGATGTTGAACATGAGGTTGTTCCAGGATTGATTGCGGGTCAAAAAGCCATTCCGGTTGACGCGGCGGGTTGTTACGTGCCCGGAGGCCGTTACAGCCATATTGCCAGCGCAATTATGACGGTGACAACGGCGAAAGTGGCGGGCTGCAATCATATTATGGCCACCTCCCCTCCCCGGCCGGGCGTTGGCGTCGCGCCTGCGATTATTTACGCCGCCCATATCTGCGGGGCCGATACGATTATGGCATTAGGGGGCGTTCAAGGCATTGCTGCAATGACATTCGGGTTGTTTGGATTGCCCAAAGCCAATATTTTGGTTGGGCCGGGCAATCAATTCGTAGCCGAGGCAAAACGCATTCTGTTTGGCCGCGTTGGCATTGATATGATCGCAGGGCCGACCGATAGTTTGGTTCTGGCAGATAAATCCGCCGACCCGCATATCGTTGCGACCGATTTGGTCAGCCAAGCCGAACACGGCTATAATTCCCCCGTCTGGCTGGTGACTGATAGCAAAGACTTGGCCGAAGACGTGATGAATCGAATTCCAAAGCTGATCAATGATCTTCCAGACTTGAACCGGGATAATGCGCTTGCCGCATGGCGCGATTACGCAGAGGTCATCGTGTGCGCAGACCGCGAAGAAATGGCCGCCACATCGGATGAATACGCCCCCGAGCATTTGACTGTACAGGCCGAGGATCTGGATTGGTGGCGCGGCCGCTTAAGCTGCTATGGATCTTTGTTCTTGGGCGAAGAAACAACCGTCTCTTATGGCGATAAAGCATCGGGCACCAATCATGTGCTGCCCACATCGGGCGCAGCCGCGTATACTGGTGGATTATCAGTGCATAAATATATGAAAATCGTCACCTGGCAGCAGGCCACGCGCGAGGGCTCGAAACGGGTTGCGCAAGCCACCGCGCGGATTTCTCGGTTGGAAGGCATGGAGGGTCACGCTCGCGCCGCTGACGTGCGGCTTGCCAAATATTTTCCCGGGGAAAACTTTGATCTGAGCGCGAATGGCTGATCCAAACACGCTTTTTGATCTGTCGGGGCGCGTTGCTTGCGTCACTGGGGCCAGTTCTGGCCTGGGGCAACAGGCAGCCTCGGCTTTGGCCGCGGCTGGTGCGCAGGTCATTGGCGTGGCGCGGCGCGCAGAAGCGCTTTCGGATTGGGCCGAGCGTATCGGGCCAAAAGCCGCTACTCTGTCTGCCGACCTGTCTGAGCGCAGCCAGATAAAAGAGATCGCCGCTCAAATCGCCGCCCCGTTCGGCGCGCCCGACATAGTGGTTCATGCAGCCGGAATAAACACCCGCGAAACCGCTGATAACGTAACCGATGAAGGCTGGGACATAACGCTCAACCTCAATCTTGCAGCACCGTTTTTTCTAAGTCAGGCGCTTGTGTCGGGTATGAAAGCCAAAGGCTGGGGCCGGATCGTAAATTTCGCGTCGCTTCAAACCACGCGCGCGTTTCCCGGCGGAGTCAGCTACGGCGCGTCGAAAGCTGGCATTGCACAATTGACGCGCGCGATGGCAGAAGCTTGGTCGGGCTTTGGGATTAACACCAATGCGATTGGGCCCGGGTTCTTCCCAACCGAGCTAACAGGGCCGGTTTTTGCGGATGCCGAGCGCTCTGCCCGCAATGCCGCCCAAACCTGCATCGGCCGTAATGGAGATTTGTCAGACATAGACGGCCCCCTTTTGTTTCTATGCTCACAGGCCTCTGCCTATGTGACGGGACAGGTTCTGATGGTCGATGGCGGCTATACCGCGAAATAAACCGTGATCCAGCCTTCTAGGCTGGGTTTAAACCTCCACCATATCGCCAAAACCGCACCTTCAATCCTTATGTGGCTTTGAAGAAACCGCGCGCTGCAGGATCGTCTGCCCAGCGGCTACATCTGCGGATTGCTCAAATTGCTTTGAGGGATTTAATCGCCGCAAACCGAAGAGGGCCAAAAGCGTCAAAAGAGGCTTTAAAAGAGCTTAAAGAGGGCATAGACCATCCTCATCACAAAGGGCTCGATAACCGCGCCGAGGCGTCATATCGCCATACGCGACGGCCGAACAGGTGGATAGCACGGTTTAAGCCGTCCCGACAGCGGCACAACGGTTTTTATTGGTTGAAGATCAGCTTGCCGTCCTTTTTCGATGCAAACGCCCCTTTATAACTGCGGCCACCTGCAGAAAAAAATACAGCGATATAGTCGATCTATATACAGAATATGCGTATCAAATCGTGCCATTATATGCCAGAAAATGCACTTTTTTAATGATCAAAAAAACCTGATAACGCCAAAGAAGTCTAACTTTGATGCCAACCCTGGAGAATAAAAAGCACCAAGACAATTCCTTTCTAGCCCTCGGGCAGTTTGCTTCGCAAAAAGGCCAGAAGCGGACCTGCAAAAGCGTTTGGATCTTCTAGCAAGCCCAAATGCTGCAATTTGGGCAGAATACTCAGCTCAGAGTCCATGATTTCCTGCGCAATCGCCTGGCTCATTGCAGGCGTTGAGCCGCTGTCATTCTGGCAGGTCATGATAAGACTGGGCTGCTTTAAGGCAGGCGTTGGGCGGATCAGTTCGGTTACACCCTCGGCTAAAATCTGGCGATGGATGGCATAATTTTTTGGATCATTCGCCACCACAATATCGCGTAGAGCTGCCACCTGCTGTGAAGAATGGACGCGAAAATCCGGCGTGAACCATCGGGCAAGCGTTGTATCGATATTGGCAGATGGTCCCTCTGCTGAACTGGCGCGGGCCCGCTCTTCCACCAAACGCTGCTGCTTTTCCCCCCGCTCATGTGGTGCGTTTAATATTCCCAGCGCAGAGACGCGGCTTGGATGATCAATCGCCACGCGCCGATTGATCATCCCACCAAGTGAAAACCCAACCAACGCGGCGCGATCAATAGACAGCTCATCCATCAAATCGACCACTTGTTGCCCCAAACGTTTTAGGTCAACGCGCCCTGAGGGCAGATCCGTTTCACCATGGCCTAAAAGATCATAGCTCAGAATTTGAAACTCCTGCGCCAAGGTTGGCGCAATGCCACCCCACGTGCTGGCATGCGTTAAACCCAGCCCATGGATGAGCACAACCCAAGCTGCGCCCTGAGGACCTGTTATCTCATAGGCGGTGCCATCTTTGGTTCTTGCCATTTAAACGCCTGCCGGATTATCTAAATCGCGGCCCAGATCCTTTAAATCTTGATATCTATCGCCAATGCGGTGGTTGGGATGCCCGCCGATCGAGGCCCCCAAGGCAATAAGAATCTCATCATCAGCCGGTGCGTCAACCACGCTGGTTTGGATTGTTTGATAATGCGATCTACGGCCTGCATCATGCTTATCCATCAAAGGAATTGTTATTGCGCAATTCGCCGCGCCGCGCGTATTTGAAAAGGCCAGATAGCTTTTGGCACCAATCGCTTCGCGAAACTGATTTCCAAAATGGAGCGTATGCGTCATCGCTTGGGCATGTTCAATTTCTCCGCCCATGCCCACCACGCTTGCCTTGCCGCAGCCCTCAAGCAAATCGCCCGTTTCATCGAGCAGCATTTCTGTCAATAATTTGCCAATAACCGGCCCATGCGCTTGGATTTCAGGGCGCATATTTTCAACATGCCCACGGCCAAACCAAGGGTTTTTTATAATGGCCATAGACGCCATCAATTGGGTGGGGGTGTCCACGCTTTTCCACCCCTCGATAAAGGTTTTTTGTTTCCAAAGCAGCGTTCGGCGGATTTCAATCGGCATGGGCAAATTCCTTTACTTCAGCAAATGCGGGCAGTACCCGGTCAATAAACAAACGCAGCGATCGTTTCTGACGCTCCATATCCAGCCCCAGAGAGGCGTAATAAATAAATGCATCAACGCCAATAGATTGATACTGCTTAAGTTTTTCTACAACAATCTCTGGAGATCCGAACATTAAGTTTTCTTCCAGCATCGCGGGGTCGACGCGGGCATTGCCCTCTAATGTTTCCAGCGGAACCATATCGGGATATCCGTTCACAACATCACCTGCTTGCATCATTAAATTGCCAAAGCGGGCCAAAACCTGCCGCACAGCATCTAGCGCCGCTTGCCGATCACTTTCCGTTTCATAAAGAACAGCGTGGCGCATCATGGCAAATTTACCTGAATATTCAGGGTTCAAACGGGCTTTACTATCTTCAAGCAGGTCGCGGTATTTTTCCGCCTCGGAAAACGGCATTGTCAAAGGCCAACTCATAATATTGCAATTGTTGTCTACCGCATGATCAAAGGTTGTTGGAGAGCGCGCAGCCACCCAGATGGGCACGCTGTCTTGTACAGGTTTCGGGCAAGATGTGGCGGTTGGAAATTGCCAAAACTCTCCATTATGTTCCACATCACCGGCCCAAAGCTTCGGAATTAAAGGCAACATTTCTTGCAGATATTTCCACCCGTCTTTTTGGCTTAAACCAGGGCGTAGCCTATCAAATTCGCGTTGATAAGCCCCCGATCCCAGCCCCAGATCCATCCGCCCATCGCTCAACAGATCCACCAAAGCCGCTTCGCCTGCCAGTTTGATCGGATGCCAATAAGAGGCATTGGCCACACCGCATCCAAGGCGGATATTTTTGGTGTGATCTGCCCACCAGGTCATCATATGAAACGGGTTTGGCGCAATCGTCATTTCCAACGCATGGTGTTCGGCAGCCCAAGCAATCTCAAAACCGGCCTCATCTGCCATTTGCACCATTTCAAGCGTGTGATCACGCACCTCTTTCATATCCACAGAGGGTTCGCTTCGTTCTAAATTTATGGCAATATGAAATTTCATTTTCGTCCCTTTCAAATTAACGAGATACGAACTGGCTGCCCAACGGCTCTGAAGACATGTTCATCCACACAGTTTTCGGGCGCGTGTAATCATAAACGGCTTGAAAGCCGCTTTCGCGGCCATAGCCAGAGTTTTTCATTCCACCAAACTCAGCAATGGGAGAGACTGCCCGATAGGTATTCACCCAAACGATGCCCGCCCTTACTGATTTTGACATCCGCAGCGCCCGCGCTCCGTCTTTGGTAAAAATCCCCGCTGCAAGGCCATGCACCGTATCATTGGCCAAAGCCAAGGCTTCGCTTTCTGTTCTAAACCGCAGCACGCTTAAAACCGGGCCAAATAATTCAGTATCAACTATGTGAAGGTTTGGGGCGGGGCAGTCGATAATCGTTGGCTCATAATACAAATCCGAACCGGCATTTACCCGTTTTCCACCGCTTAGAATCTGGCCGCCTTCCTCGACAGCGCGCGCGACCTCGCGTTCGATGTTTTCGAGTTGCCCATAGGTACATAAAGGCCCCATCTCGGTTTCGCCAGCCATAGGATCGCCAATCGTGACGGCCTGCGCAATCTTCACCATCCGCTTTAAAAATTCATCCGCAATATCTTCATGCACAAGCAACCGCGAACCCGCCACGCAGCTTTGCCCAGACGCCCCAAATATACCCGCGACTGATCCGTTTACAGCGCTTTCAATATCCGCATCTTCAAATACGATAAACGGAGATTTCCCCCCCAATTCCAAACTGAGTTCGGCGAAATTTTCTGTTGTATTTTGGATTACGTGACGGGCCGAGCCTGGCCCTCCGGTGAATGAAACGCGCGCCACCATCGGATGCGAGGTAAGCACCTTCCCACAAGGATCACCATGCCCCGTCACGATGTTGACCACCCCATCGGGAATGCCTGCTTGCGCAATCAAATTTCCAAACTCTAACAGCGCCGCAGGTGCATGTTCCGAGGCCTTCATAACAACGGTGTTTCCCGCCGCAAGTGCTGGTCCAATTTTCACCGCTGCCAAAAATAACTGGCTGTTCCACGGCACAACCGCGGCAATCACCCCCAAGGGCTCACGATTGGTAAAAACAAACATATCCGGTTTATCAATCGGAAGCGTTTCGCCATGAATTTTATCAGCCGCTCCAGCGAAAAAATGATAAAATTCGCTGATATATTTTGCCTGCCACCGCGTTTCTGCAAATAATTTCCCAGTATCACGCGTTTCGATTTCTCCCAGCGTCTCAGACTGCGCGGCAAGTAAATCTGCCAAGCGGCGCAAACAATGGCCGCGTTGGGTTGCGTTCATCTGAGCCCACGGCCCTTCACGAAAAGCCCTATCTGCAGCGCGCACAGCGCAATCCACATCTTCGGCCGTGGCCTCTGGAATTTCCGCCCATTCTTCACCTGTCGCAGGATTAATACTGGTGAATGTTCCGCCATCGCGGGCCTCTACCCATGCGCCATCGATCAACATCTTATAAGGTTTCATTCTGCTCTCCTTTGCACCGCGAGGGACCCGTAGGCTTGATAGGGCGCGGCGCCGTAAACACCGGGGCCTGCTTTATTGCCCACTCCCGTTTGAATTAAACATAGATCTTCAAAATAACGCTCTTTGCGCCATATCGCGAACTGATAGAAGCCAAAAAAAACCTGGTAGATGGCTTCAAGCACCGCGCCAAATGCACCGATCAGCAGCATCCGCGGACACCCCAAAAGATATCTGAAACGGACAAAATATGAGGGGCGGGCCGGCCGCATTGCACGTGCAAACCCAGTTTCAAATTAAACTGCATCCAAGCCCCTAAACGCCGCATAATCGCTATCCTTACTGAAATCTAAGAAGTGTCGCAGGCGATCATGACACAAAGTTTAAATTCTTAAAAATGAAATATTTTGCTAATTAAGTGCAAATAATTTGAATTTAAGGCGTTAAAAAGCCCCTCAAACAGCATTGAAAGGCGTTAAATTCCGAAACCAACAGCGCACCACCTTGCCCCAAGTATGAGCCCCTAGAAAAACAAAGTCGATCACCCCGCATTGATAAAGGCATTGTGAGATCAGTCATGGATTAAACGGTTAGAATGCCCACCAAGTATGGGACACAGATTCACCTCTCAAAACGGCAAAATAGAAAATTGGTTTCAACTCTTTGATCAGTCGAAATGATAGATCGTAGAAAAATGAATACGTAAATCAGGATTCCCCCAACCCACACTTTGAAAGTGTTTCCATCATACGACCTTGCACAAGTTCCCCAAATTATGCGAGCCATAAAAATTTTTTGCGGGTTTTTATCCAACCCCGCGACAAAACACGAAGCTTATGCAATGCAGCTCGCCCGCTCTGCTCACCGCAAAGGCCGCAAAGTGAAAGACTGAATACACCTCAGCGACAGGCCAACCTCTGCGCTGGTTGGAAACATCCACAAAATCGCCAAAAGCGGAGCTGAAATATAGCGTATTTTGTTAAAAATAGAATTTTAGGACGATCGTACACCTGAGCCCTCTACCTACGGATCTAGAACATTTCTGCGAGGGTAAAATCGTTGCAAAACATATAAATTCACAAAAGCCGCTACTCAGTCTCATCCTCATACTGGGTAGCGCACTTGATCCGATAAGCTAATCCACGCCCCAAAAACTGACCTTCAAAGAAACTGGCGGCGCATGCACGAAAAACTAAGGCCATTCACGCTGCTAGATACAATAAGGCAAAAACAAGAATATTATCCCTGACTCTGGGACGTGCCGTTAAGAAACAAAGCTTTTTTATTTTGTGACTTTAGCCCCGCCCTTTCCAGGGCACCATAACCCGTTCGACCCAGCGCATAAGCATGTCTATGCCAAAGCCAATAATCCCAATCAGGATAATGCCCAGAATAACAATATCCGTCTGCTGGAATTTTGACGCAACCATAATCATCATGCCTGCGCCTTTTTCCGCTGCCACAAGTTCAGCAGCAACCACCGTGCCCCAACACACGCCCATGGCTACTCGCGCCCCGGTAAAAATTTCTGGCAAGCTATTGGGGAATACGACAAAGCGCATTATCTGCCATCTGCTTGCGCCCAATGAATAAGCAGCGTGCACTTTTGAAATTTTAACTCCAGACACGCCTGCACGCGCGGCGATGGCCATAATCCAAAGTGCAGCGAGGAATAACAAAATCACTTTGCCAACTTCCCCAATACCCGCCCAAATAATCACCAACGGGATCAGAGCAAGCGGCGGGACCGGCCTCATAAATTCAACAATCGGATCAAACCAGCCACGAAACCAATCGGACAAGCCCATGGCGTAGCCCAAAGGTATACCCACCATCGCGCCAATAAAAAACCCGACCACAACTCGAAATAGCGAAAAACCCAAATGTTCAAGCAAAGGAAAGTTCTTGAAGCCTTGGGTCGATATTTCTATCAGCCGCCCCCAGACGGCTTCGGGCGCCGGCAACCATATAGGCTCCATCTGCCAACCTTTTCGAGGCTCAACATTCAAAGTGCCTTTTGGCGTTAAAGCAATACGAAGATTCTCTAAATAAACCGCGACGCCCTGCTCAATCGGCTTACCATTAATGGCAACAATCTTAGCTCCCATTTTGCGGTTTTCTTCGTCATTTTTATCCCATTTCAGTAATTTCGTGCGATAAGCTTTGACGGCCATGACATCATTTTTGGCGAAACCATCACCCAATTCTAGGTTTGGGAGGATTATATCTTCACCGATGCCATGGACAATAAGTTTCACTCTCGCTTCATCGCGCAGACCATCACCGGTTTCAGCCGTGTAAGTGAATTCAGCATTTCCCCGAAAAGGGCCGGGTGCATGCAGAAACGACGGTAAAATTTTTGATCCGGTGAAGGCCCCCCATAAAATCAAAACCAACAGAAC
>Ga0102815_10000741_pt1 | contig 21038 bp, 33 predicted proteins | sample ColrivemetaGS759_FD_79113 | JGI IMG/M metagenome (GOLD analysis project Ga0102815, IMG submission 79113) | Estuarine microbial communities from the Columbia River estuary - Ebb tide ETM metaG S.759 | ecosystem: Environmental > Aquatic > Marine > Intertidal zone > Estuary | place: USA: Columbia...
TATAGGCTTTTTCAAGAAGGAAAAATCTCGAGAGCGCTATATAAACAAATAATTAAAGTTTTAGCAAATAGATGGGGATTAAAAGTGCCTGCCGAACATTTTCTCGACTAAGCTGTGCTCATCCATACATCATTCAAAAAAGTGACTCTTACAGGTCACTTTTTTCAATAGGTAATAACTTTTCAATATTCTAGCCTAGTTACTCTAATCCATAATATTTCCTCGACCTCTATTTAAATGACTTCAGAAATTAATGTAAAAGTTCTACTTCGGCTAAACCGTATGTTGAAAAAGTTTATCTTTTAGTATGCTAATCCTAAACTTCTTGTTGTTTCTGCACCTAAGTAAACACGTACACTTAAAAAATCTGTCGGACAGGCCGTTTCGCATCTTTTACAACCAACACAATCTTCAATGCGGGGAGAAGAAGCAATTTGACCTGCTTTACAACCTTTCCATGGAACCATTTCTAAAACATCGGTCGGACATGCTCTAACACATTGTGTACAGCCAATGCACGTATCATAAATTTTAACAGTATGAGACATAACTTTTATATAATTGAATTTAATTACTACAATATATATTATAATTGAATTTTATAAAAAAACTAAATAATTTATTTTTAGCTCGCTAAAATAAAACTATAAGTTGAAAAGCTTGAAGATGAAAGTTAGTTTTCGAAAGATAATCGACAGATATTTTACATCTTTTTCCAAAACCAGAAGGATAAATAAATTTATTTTAAAGAAAGACTGTCTATATAAGGTATATTATAAATCGTTCAAATCAGACATCGAATCTACATTCGGGTCTAAAGGATCCGTAGTAACCATTTCTTTCATCGCAACCTTTAATTGTTCAAGTAAGGATTTTAACGATTCAAAATTATCTGTTTGGATGTTCTGACGAATATTTTCAATTAATTTAGTTACAGTTTGTTGTTGGTCTTCAGATATATTATCTTTAAAGGTCGATAACTCTTTTTCAGCTTCAAAACATAAAGTTTCAGCTTGATTTTTTAAGTCAATATTTTGTTTTTTCTCTTGATCAAAAGCAGCATATTTTTCAGCTTCAGCCAACATATTTTCGACTTCTGATTGATCTAAATTTGATGCCCCTTGAATTGTGATTGATTGTTCTACACCAGTCTCTACTTCTTTGGCTTTTACAGATAGTAATCCATCAACATCAATATCAAAAGTAACTTCAATTTGGGGCACGCCCCGATCTGCATTTGGAATTCCATCTAATCTAAAATTACCAAGACTTTTATTACCTGCAACTAATTCTCTTTCACCTTGTAAAATGTGAATTTCTACATTTGTTTGATTATCAACAGCTGTTGAAAACATTTCAGATTTCTTAACGGGAATTGTCGTATTTCGGGCAATAATTTTTGTCATTACTCCACCAAGAGTTTCAACACCTAAAGATAAAGGCGTAACATCTAGTAATAAAATATCTTTTACTTCACCTGCAAGAATTCCGGCTTGAATTGCAGCCCCAATTGCAACAACCTCATCTGGGTTTACCGACTGATTTGGTTTTTTATTTGTTAATGATTCAACTAAATTTTGAATTGCTGGAATACGAGTTGAACCTCCAACTAATACAACTTCGTTAATTTCTGACTTTTCTAAGCGTGCATCATTTAAAGCTTTTTCAACAGGAATGCGACAGCGATTAATTAAATCTTCACATAACTTTTCAAAAACACTTCGTGTTAATTCTTGTTCAATATGTTTTGGACCTGTTTTATCAGCTGTAATGAATGGTAAATGAATGGTTGTTTTCTCAACTGTTGATAATTCCATTTTTGCTTTTTCAGCTGCTTCAGTTAAACGTTGTAATGCTTGAATATCTTCTGATAAATCAATGTTTTCTTTTTGTTTAAAATCATCCATTAACCAATCAACTAAAACTTTATCAAAATCGTCCCCACCTAAACTCGTATCACCTGCAGTTGCTAATACTTCAAAAATACCATCACCAACTTCTAAAATTGAAACATCAAATGTACCCCCACCTAGATCAAAAACTAAAATCGTTTCATTTTGTTTTTTATCTAATCCATAGGCTAAAGAAGCAGCTGTCGGCTCATTAATAATTCGTAAAACTTCAACACCAGCAATTTTTCCAGCATCCATTGTTGCTTGACGCTGTGAATCATTAAAATAAGCAGGTACAGTAATAACAGCTTGGGTAACTTCTTGCCCTAAATAGTTTGTAGCATCATTAATTAGCTTTCTTAATACTTGGGCCGAAATTTCTTCTGGACTAAAATCTTTCTTTAAAGAAGAACACTTAATTTTGATATTACCTGTTTGATCCTTATCGACTTTATAAGGTAATTTCTTTGCATCATTTGATACTTCAGATTCTTTTGATCCGATAAAACGCTTAACAGAGAAAAATGTATTCTCAGGATTAATAACAGCTTGACGTTTTGCAATTTGACCCACTAGCAATTCTTGTTTTTTTGTATATGCAACAATTGAAGGTGTTGTTCTTAATCCTTCAGCGTTTATAATAACACTTGGTTGTCCACCTTCTATTGCCGCTACTACAGAATTTGTCGTACCTAAATCTATCCCTACAACTTTTGCCATTATACTTTTATTTTTATGTTTTAAATTTTTACCAACATTATACTTCACAAATAAATTATTAGTAGTCCTCAATAAACCGTATTCGTGTATTTTTAATAAACTTGTTTATTTACCTCTTATAGACAATTAGTGTAAAATTATCTAAGATAACTATAATAATATATCAATTTAGATTGGTTTATTTGATAATAGTTTAGGTGATTTTGTTTTAAATAAAGTTAATTATGTATACAAGATATTTGGAGGAATATTGTGACTATAGGATTATTAGGAAATAAAATTGGGATGACTCAAATCTTTGATGAGTCTGGTAATATTATTCCGGTTACAATTTTGAAAGTGGGTCCTTGTGTTATAACACAAATTAAAAGTACTTTAAAGGACGGATATAATTCAATTCAGATAGGTTATGGAAATGTTTCAGGTAAATCATTAAACCAACCAAAATTAGGACATTTACAAAAGTCAAATTTACAACCTTTAAAGTATTTGAAAGAATTTCGCGTAAATGAAATTGAAGAATTTGAAATTGGACAAGTTTTAAACGTTGATTCATTCTCGACTGGTCAACTTGTTAATATACGTGGAAAAAGTATTGGTAAAGGATTTTCAGGACTTCAAAAACGCTACAACTTTACTCGTGGGCCAATGACTCATGGGTCAAAGAATCATCGAGCACCAGGTTCAATTGGTATGGGAACAACTCCAGGGCGTGTTTTACCTGGTAAAAAGATGGCAGGTCAATTAGGAAATAAAATGATAACCGTTAAAAAATTAAATGTTATTCAAATAAATTTAAACGAGAATATTTTAGTAGTAAAAGGATCTGTTCCAGGAAAACCAGGTAATTTACTAAGTATTGTACCTTCTGAATAAGTTAACTCAAATTATCTAAAAAATCAATATATTTTAAATAGCATATGACCGTTCAAAAATTTGTGAAATATAGTCCGATAGGTATAGACGGACAAAAATTATCCTCTACATATGAATTAAAACTAAATGTTCTTGATAAATCAGGAAATTACTTAATTCATAAAGATGTTTTACGCCATTACTCTTCTCAACGACAAGGAACCGTTTCAACAAAAACACGTGCTGAAGTTCGTGGTGGGGGTAGAAAACCATGGCAACAAAAAGGAACTGGACGTGCTCGAGCAGGTTCTAATAGTTCACCATTATGGAAAGGTGGAGGGGTAATTTTTGGACCAAAACCCAAAAAAATTATTTTAAAGACCAATAAAAAAGAAAGAAAATTAGCTTTACAAACTCTGTTATATAATAAAAAAAATAATGTTTTGACGATAGAAGGCTTAGAAAACGCAATTAGTGAACCTAAAACAAAAGCGTTTTTAACAATTTGTCAAAATTGTGGGGTAAATTTAGAACAAAAATCATTGGTTATTGTAACTAAAAAAACTGATGCACTAAAATTATCAACACGTAATATTAAAAATGTCGAATTAATTTCTGCTTCAAATTTAAATACACTTAGTTTGTTAAAAGCAAAGCAAATTATATTAACTGCATCAGCAATCAATACTATAAAGGAGATTTATTGTGATTAATTCTTCATCGTTTGCTCAAATTATTAAATATCCAATTATTACAGATAAAGCTACACGAATTTTAGAAAATAATCAGTATAGTTTCGTCGTAGATCGTTATTCTGATAAAATTACAATTAAAGCTGCAATTGAGTATTTATTTAATGTGAAAGTAACAAAAATAAATACTTGTCGTCTTCCTCGCAAAAAAAAACGTGTAGGTAAATATATTGGTTGGAAACCACAATATAAAAAAGCAATTGTAACTTTATCTGAAGGCGATGTAATAAACTTATTTACAGAGAACTAAAAAATATACAAATAATCAATAATCAAGTTTATGAGTATTCGTCTTTACAAAGCATATACACCAGGTACACGAAATCGAGCGCTATCAGCTTTTACGGAGATTACAAAGACCAAACCGGAAAAAAAGTTAATTCAAAAGAATCATCGAAATAAAGGTAGAAATAACCGTGGGGTTATTACAATTCGTCATCGCGGGGGTGGTCATAAAAGACGCTATCGTATAATTGATTTTAAACGTAATAAGTATGGAATTAACGGTCTTGTATCTAGCATCGAATACGATCCAAACCGAAATGCACGAATTGCTTTAATTAACTATACTGACGGTGAAAAACGTTATATTTTACATCCTAAAAATTTAAATGTTGGAGATACTATTATCTCTGGTTCTGGAGTACCTCTAACAATAGGTAATTCTTTACCACTAGACGAAATTCCTTTAGGAAGCTCAATTCATAATATTGAATTAATTCCAAATCGTGGAGGACAAATAGTACGTGCTGGTGGAACGGCTGCAAAAATTTTAGCAAAAGAAGGAAATTATATTACTTTAAGATTACCCTCAAAAGAAGTTCGATTAATTCGTAAAGAATGTTACGCTACGATTGGTGAAGTTAGTAATAATGACGCCTTTTTAGTACAAAGTGGTAAAGCAGGTCGGACTCGATGGTTAGGAAAACGCCCAACAGTTCGCGGTTCTGTTATGAATCCATGTGATCACCCTCATGGTGGTGGTGAAGGGAGAGCTCCTATTGGTCGAAGCCGTCCATTAACTCCTTGGGGTAAACCAGCATTAGGAATGAAAACTCGAAAGAAAAGAAATCTAAGCAATGCTTATATTCTTCGTCGACGTTCTTAATAAATATTTTAAAAATTTAAAAAGGAATTAGAGTATTTTCAAAATGTCAAGATCATTAAAAAAAAGTCCCTTTGTCGCCTATCATTTGTTAAAAAAAATTAACAAACTTACGAAAGATGGAAAAAAAGATACAATCACAACTTGGTCGCGTGCATCAACTATTTTACCAAGTATGATTGGACACACAGTTGCAGTTTATAATGGGAAACAACATGTACCTATTTTTATCTCAGACCAATTTGTTGGCCATAAATTAGGAGAATTTGTTTCCACTCGAACATTTAAGTCACATATTAAAACGGATAAAAAAACGAAACGTTAAAGAAATTAAGACATGAATCGAATATTATACGATAATCGATGTCGGTGTAAGGAAGAATTTTCAATAACTAAAAAACGTAAACCAAGTGGACGAAGTGAAGGAAAACCTCTCCAATATCCAAACGAAATTATGTCAAAGACATTTCAGATTAAATACGAAAAAAAATTATCTTTAGTTGCAAAATTTATTTTAAATAGTTTTAAAAATAAATATTTATATTACGCAATTGATGATATTTTATATTTATTAAAATCAAATCCGATTGAGCAAGAGAGTCTTTTATCCATTTTATATTCACCTGTTCTTTCATTACAGAATAATTTTTGTATTAATTTTTTTGATATATGGATTTATGATGTTTATATAACTGAGATTTCAAAAACAAATAAATTTCTTAATCAAGAACGAAGCAATTTAGAACGGTTTAGTTATATAACAATTAAATTTTTATATAAAACTAGATTACCTGTTAAAAAAGTTGAGTCATTATGGTAATTACTAATAATAAATCGGACTTAATAATTTAATTATAAACACCGGATTAAGAAAATATGTAAAAATCTTTGAAAATAAAATATTCTAAAATACTATCAATGCAATTGAAATAGTCAAAATAAAAATTCCTCCATGAAAAAAATTAATTCATATGTAGAATATTATTTATTAAAAACAATAGATTATGTCCAACACTCAATCAGTTAAAGCGAGAGCTAAATATATCCGTATGTCTCCACATAAAATACGGCGAGTTTTAGACCAAATTCGAGGTCGTTCATATCAAGAAGCCTTAATGATTTTAGAATTTTTACCTTATAACGCAGGTGGTCCTATTTGGCAAGTAATACATTCGGCAGCTGCAAATGCAAACCACAATTATGGGTTAGATAAAAAAAAATTAATTATTGATCAAGCATTCGCAGATGAAGGCCCCAAATTAAAAAGAATTCGACCACGTGCTCAAGGAAGAGCATTTAAAATTTTAAAACCAACATGTCATATTACAATTGTTATGAAAACAATTGATTAACAAACTATATAATAATTTTGATTTTAGTTAAAAGGACTATTCTATGGGGCAAAAAACACATCCTTTAGGATTTAGATTGGGTATTACACAAGAACATAAATCAACGTGGTATGCCAATTTTAATCAATATGCAAATATATTAAAAGAAGATGATAAAATTCGAACTTATTTAAACAGTATAGCAAAACTAAATAGCATTTCAAATGTAAAAATAAATAGAAATGGTTTAAATAATCAAGTTCAATTAAATATTGAAACAGGAAAACCAGGAATATTAGTTGGAGAAGCAGGAAAAGGATTAGAAAAATTGTTGAAAAATATCAAGCAAATTTTACCATCAAATCGTCAGCTTGCAATTAATATTCTTGAAGTAGAAAGAGTTGATTTGGATGCATCTTTGTTAGGTGATTTAGTTGTAGAACAATTAGAAAAACGAATTGCATTTAGACGTGCCATTCGAGAAGCTTTACAGCGAGCTCAAAAACAAAATGTAAATGGAATTAAAATTCAAGTTTCTGGTCGTTTAAATGGAGCTGAGATGGCCCGAAGTGAATGGATTCGTGAAGGTCGAGTACCATTACAGACTTTACGTGCAGATATCGATTATGCGACGAAAGAAGCAAATACGATTTACGGAGTATTAGGAATTAAAGTTTGGTTATTTAAGAGTGAAATTTTAGCGAAATAGAAAAAAATTTTCAATTCTTACGAAAATTTATATTTTTATTAAATTAATTTATTATGTTAAGTCCAAAAAGAACAAAATATAGAAAGTATCACCGTGGAAAAATGCGTGGTAAAGCAACACGTGGAAATGAAGTTTGTTTTGGAGATTTTGGTTTACAAGCACTAGAACCAAATTGGATTACTTCACGACAAATTGAAGCTGCACGGCGAACAATTACACGTTATACAAAACGTGGAGCTGCATTATGGATTAGAATTTTCCCAGATAAAACAGTTACAGCTCGTGCTGCAGAATCTCGTATGGGTTCAGGAAAAGGTGCTGTAGATTACTGGGTAGCTGTTGTAAAACCAGGAACAATTTTATTCGAAATTGGGGCTGTTCCCGAAGAAATTGCTCGTGCTGCGTTAAATTTAGCAGCTTATAAGTTACCCCTTAAAACAAAATTTATTATTAAAGACAATATTTAATAAAATATGAGTATACCTAAAATTACTGATATTATTTCACTTTCAAATACAGAAATATCTGAAGCAATTATTGAAACTGAAAATGAGTTATTTAATTTACGGTTTAAAAAAGCTACACGTCAAAATTTTAAGCCGCATGAAATTAAACACGCTAAACGTCGTCTAGCACAATTAAAAACGATTTTAACTTTACGATTACAAAAACTTGAACAAAACGATGAGAATATAATCAATAAAGTCCTTACAAATTAATTTTAAGTTGAAAAATATTAGTAAAGATTATAAATAGTTTATCGCATAGAGTTATTTATGGAAATATAAATTAGTATTTTTCAAATACAAAATAGTAAAAATAATTTTTAAGAAACTTAAATAATGAATAAAATTCCTTATCGCGTAAAATTATTGAAAACCCATTAGAACATACGTTTATGGGTTGTTCCAAAACAAAATGCAAAACTATAAAAATTAAGGAGTTGGAAATGCCAGTAAAAGAACAAATTGGTATTGTCGTTAGTAATAAGATGCAAAAAACTATTGTGGTTAAAGTTGAAAATCGATACCCGCATCCAATGTATTCTAAAACAATGACAAAAACTAGAAAATATTTAGCTCATGATGAATTGAGTGAATGTAACATCGGTGATCAAGTTTTAGTTCAAGAATGTCGTCCATTAAGTAAAAGAAAACGTTGGAAATTGATCAAAGTTCTTTCAAAATCATCTTTAATTAGTTAAGTGATACTTTTATGATTTACCCTCAAACAATGTTAACTGTAGCCGATAACACTGGCGCAAAAAAAATTATGTGTATTAGAGTTTTAGGTGGAAATAAAAAATATGCAGAGATTGGTGATACGATTATTGGTGTAGTAAAAGAAGCACTTCCAAATATGCCCATTAAACGTTCTGATATTGTCCGAGCAATTGTTGTACGAACTCGAAAAACAATTCGTCGTCAAGATGGTATGTATATTCGATTTGATGATAATGCTGCAGTAATAGTTAATATAGATAATAATCCTCGTGGCACCAGAGTTTTTGGGCCCGTAGCTCGAGAAATCCGAGAAAAAAGCTTTTCGAAAATTGTCTCATTAGCACCGGAGGTTTTATAAATGTCACAAAAACAAAAAATGCATGTTAAAGTTGGTGATATGGTAACAATTATTTCTGGATTTCATAAAAATGAGACTGGAGAAGTTATCAAAATTAATAAAAACAATGGAAAAGTTATAGTAAAAGGAATTAATTTTAAGTTTAAACATATTAAACCTAACACAGAAAATGAAATAGGTGAAATTCGACAATTTGAAGCTCCCATTCATCATTCCAATGTAAAATTAAATTTAAAAAAAGCGTAATATGCTAAATCAACATTCATTAGAAGAAATTGCTGAAATTCATCGTTTACTTGAGGATATCAAAAAAGAGTATGAAGAAGGCATTAAACCAATTTTAATTAAGAATAGTCCAAAGTTATTTAAAAATTCTCACACTGTACCAAAATTACGAAAAATTCAACTAAATCGGGGGCTTGGCTTGGCCGCTCAAAATACTAATGTTTTAAAAAAAAGTATTGATGAATTTGTTAGTATTACAGGACAAAAACCACTTATTACAAGATCGAAAAAAGCTATTGCTGGTTTTAAGATTCGTGAAGATATAGAATTAGGTCTGAGTGTAACATTACGAGGTGAAAAAATGTATACATTTTTAACTAAATTAATCTTCTTTACATTTGCACAAATTCGTGACTTTCGTGGTTTGTCATTAAGAAGTTTTGATAAAGCAGGAAATTATACATTCGGATTAAAAGAGCAATTAATTTTTCCAGAAATCGATTATGAAGACGTAGATCAAGTACAAGGATTTACTATCACTCTTGTTTTAGATGACGGTTCACCAAAATATCGATCAAAGACAATGGACAAAATTTTAAATGGAATGATTCTATTTAAATTTTTAAGATTTCCATTAAATGATTGTGGTTACTATGATAAATACTCATCTTTTTCTGATATCAATCGAGCTTGGGATCGAAAAAAACACTTAAAACGTAAACGTTGGTCTCAAGAATAACGAAAAGGAACAAATCTATTTTATAAGGAGATAAATGTGGTAACAGATACTATTTCAGATATGTTAACAAGAATCAGAAATGCGACTATGGTTAAACATCAAATTGTTGAAATTCCTGCTACTAAGATGTCTTTAGCAATTGCAACAATCCTTAAAAATGAGGGATACATTGATGATTACGAAACATATGATGCAAATAACGTTAAGTGTTTACTGATTTCATTAAAATATACTGGAAAATCGCGTCAATCAGTTATTTGTAAAATTGAAAGAATTAGTAAACCAGGCTTACGAGTTTATGCAAATTCGAAAAAATTACCTCTTGTTTTAGATAATTTAGGTATAGCAATCATTTCAACATCGAAAGGAGTAATGACAAATCTAAAAGCTAAGGAGCTAGGAATTGGCGGCGAAGTTTTATGTTATATTTGGTAATTAGTAAGGAGTTAAAATCAAATGTCACGTATCGGAAAATTACCAATTAAAATCCCAGAAAGTGTTGATATTAGTCTTCTTGATTCAGAAATTACTGTCAAAGGAAAATTTGGAACATTACAAACTAAGATTCCAGAAATGATTGGAATCCATCAAGATAACGGGGTTTTAGTTATCAGTTTAAAAAATCAATCACGAAATGTACGTTCTCTACATGGGTTATATCGTACATTAATTAATAATATGGTTATAGGAGTTTCAGAACAGTTTAACATAACTCTTATTTTACAAGGAGTTGGATATCGTGGGGTTGTTGAAAGCAAAACTCTAGTCTTAAACTTAGGATATAGTCATCAGGTTAAAATTGAAATTCCTGATAAGGTTTCTGTTGAAATTGAAAAAAATACAACTATCAATTTAAAAGGTTGTGATAAAGAACAATTAGGACTATTTGCTGCAAACATCAGAGCGTGGAGAAAACCTGAACCATATAAGGGAAAAGGAATTCTTTATAAGGGTGAACAAATTCTTCGTAAAGCTGGTAAATCAGGCAAATAATATGAAATAATCGAAGATTTTTGATGTTTAGCCTAAGACATATTTTAATTAATTAAAGTAATAAACTTATGAAATTTTCAAAACGCGCTTTAATAAAACTAAAAAATAAGAATAAAAAATTAAAGCCAAGTAAATATAAAAAATTAAAACGCGCAACTTTCCGTGGACGGATCAAAGGAACAGAAGAAAGACCAAGATTATCAGTTTATCGTTCTAATGAAAATATTTATGTACAAATAATTGATGATACAAATTCAAAAACTTTACTTGCTTGTTCAACATTAGATCGTGCCGTTAAATTAGCTATTCCGATAGGGCGAACTTGCGATGCTTCTCGTCTTATGGGAAAAAAATTAGCAGAACTTAGTTTAAAAAAAAATATTACTAAAATCGTTTTTGATCGAGGTCCTTATTTATATCACGGACGTATCAAAGCTTTAGCTGACGGTGTAAGAGCTGGTGGTCTTCAATTTTAATTTAAACTTTAAAAAATAACATAAATATAAAAGTTGAATAAATTTTATGAGTAATGATTTAAAACAACTAAATAAAGGAAGAAAAAATTCCCGTCGTAATAATACTCCACGGGAACCTAAATTGGTTGAACGATTAATCAAAATTAGTCGCGTTTCCAAAGTTACAAAAGGTGGAAAGAAATTAAGTTTTCGCGCAATTGTTGTTGTTGGCGATGAAAATGGTCAAGTAGGTGTCGGTGTTGCAAAAGCCGATGATGTTGTTAATGCTTTTAAAAAAGCAAAAGCGGATGGAAGAAAAAATTTAATCAAGTTACCGATTACAAAAGCATTAAGTATTCCTCATCGTGTTGCAGGCAACTTTGGAGCTTGTAAGATTATTATGCGACCTTCTATTGAAGGTTCAGGTGTTATTGCTGGCGGTGCTGTTCGAATTGTATTAGAAGTAGCTGGTGTTAAAAATATTATTGCAAAACAATTAGGATCCAATAATTTATTAAATAATGCTCGTGCATCAATCGTAGCTTTAAGTAATTTAACAACTAAGTCACAAGTAGATAAGAAGAGAAATTTTAATTAAGAATAAATTATTAAATATGAATTGAAAATAAAAGAGTGGGAACTAACAATATAAGTAATAAAAGAATTGGCGATATTATACTGCAAAGGTCTTTATTAACTCTTGGGGTATTATTATTTATTCGAATAGGAACTTTTCTTCCTGTTCCTGGTATTAATCATAGTGATTTAGCATTTTATATTCAAAGACATTCTTTTACAAAAAGTTTAGTGAGTACCTTTTCTGGGGATGATACATTTGTAATTGGTTTATTTACATTAAATATCTTTCCCTATATTAATGCTTCAATATTAATCCAATTAATATTAGGGTTTTATCCAAAGCTTTCAAAATTACAGAAAGAAGGAGATTTAGCTGGACGGCGTACAATTAATCGGTTAACCCGATTAATTACATTAATTTGGGCTATAATTCAAAGTCTAAGTGTTGCTCTTTATCTAAAACGAATCCTTTTTGATTGGAACATACAATTAGCTAGTGAAATTATTCTTTGGTTAACAACTGGGGCGATGATCGTTCTTTGGCTTAGCGAGTTAATTACAGAGTATGGTCTTGGAAATGGGGCTTCTCTACTTATATATACGAACATAATTTCAAATTTTCCAAATCTTTATAAAAAAGTTATTTCTGAGAATAGTGAGAACTTAAATTTGGGGTCAATAGGAATCATTGTTGTACTATTTTTTATATCACTTTATGGAATTGTCTTGTTACAGAAAGGGGTTAGACGAATCCCATTAATTTCATCTAAAGAATTAAATCAATCAACTTCACGATATTCTGCTCAGCCACGTAATTATATTCCATTAAGTTTAAATCAGGCAGGAGTAATGCCTATTATTCTTACAACAGCTGTATTAGTACTTCCAAATTATATAAGTACGTTAGGAATATTACCAACGTTGACTCTTCCAGTATTCGCAAATTTCTCAAAAGTACTTTATTGGATCAGTTATTTTGTATTAATCTTAATATTTAGTTCATTTTATTCAACACTTATTTTAAATCCAAAAGATATTTCTGATCAGTTACAAAAAATGACTGTTAGTATTCCCGGTATTAGACCAGGAATTGAAACAGCATTTTATTTAAAACAAGTAATGAAACGTGTTACATTAATAGGCTCAACAATGTTAGCTCTTCTAGCAACATTACCAAATTTAATTCAGGCTACTTTCAATATTTCTAGTCTTAATGGTTTAAGTACAACATCATTATTAATTGTGGCTGGTGTAATTTTAGATATTTTACGTGAAGTTAAAAGTATTTATTATTCGAATATTTACAATAATATGTATAAATAAAACAAATAAAAAATTATTAACTAAAAATTTACAATGAAAGTTCGTCCATCCGTAAAAAAAATGTGTGACAAGTGTCGGGTAATTAAACGACATGGTAAAATTATGGTGATTTGTCCAAATCCGAAACATAAACAACGGCAAGGATAATATTTTAAAGGAGTTTATAAAATGGTCAGATTAGTTGGTGTTGATTTACCCCGAAACAAAAGAATTGCATATGCTCTAACATATATTCATGGAATTGGTCTTGCAACAGCCAAACAAATTATTGAAAATGCACATATTAGTGCTGAAGTCCGAACAAATGATTTAACGACGGAACAAACAATCGCGTTACGTGAAGCACTAGAAACATTAGAATTAAAACTAGAAGGTGATTTAAGAAGATTTAATGGTTTAAACATAAAACGATTAAACGAAATAAATTGTCATAGAGGTAAACGTCATAGAGCAAGTTTACCTGTTCGTGGTCAAAGAACTCGTACAAATGCTCGAGCGAGACGTGGATCGAAAAAAACAGTTACTGGTAAGAAAAAATAATTTTATTTGAAATAAAGTTAAATTTATTTAAGATTTCATTTTTATGGCACAAACAATCAAAAAAAAATCAACAGGTAAAAAAAATAAAAATACTTTTACAACAGGTGTTGTTCATATTCAGTCAACATTTAATAATACAATTATAACAATCACAAATTTGAATGGTGATACCATTTCTTGGGCATCTGCGGGTAGTTCGGGTTTCAAAGGCGCTCGAAAAAGTACTCCTTTTGCAGCTCAAACAGCAGCTGAAAAAGCTGCATTAGAAGCTTTAAATATTGGTATGAAAAATGTTGAAATTTTAGTAAAAGGTCAAGGTTCTGGACGTGAAACGGCAATTCGGGCAATTGAAGGAGCAGGGCTTGAAATTATTTCAATTCAAGATATCACGGCCGTTCCTCATAATGGATGTCGTCCTCCAAAGCGTCGTCGTGTTTAAAATTTATATTTCGAATAATTTAAATATGAATTTCAAAGATGGATAATATTTCTATTAAATGTATTAAATCAGAAAAAATTAAATCTGGAGCCAGTTATGGTCAATTTGTAATAAATTCATTATCTGCGGGGCAAGGTATAACCGTTGGAAATCAACTTAGAAGGGTCCTATTAGGTGATTTAGGTGGAACAGCTATATCAGCTGTTAGAATAGCAGGTGTCAGACATGAATTTTCAACTATCCCTGGTGTTCGCGAAGATATCCTAGAAATTTTATTAAATTTAAAAGGAATTGTCTTTAAAAGTCAGACAAAAGAAACCCAATTTGGTCGGTTAAAAATTCAAGGTCCAACAGTTGTTACCGCTGATTTGATTCAACTCCCAACAAATTTAGAAATTATAAATCCAAATAATTATATTGCAACAATTTCTACGGCAAATGTTTTAGAAATTGAATTCAAATTTGAATATGGAACAGGATATAAATTAGCATCCCAAACATTTTCTGATGAAGTTGATAGTTACTTACAGTTGGATACAATTTTTATGCCCGTTCAAAAAGTAGATTTTAAAATTGAAAATGTTTATGATAGTACCAATAATATTACCGAACGGTTATTTATAGATATTTGGACAAATGGGAGTATTTCTCCAACTGAAGCAATAAAATCTGCTTGTCAAATTATTATTAATTTATTTAAATTATTAGTTGAAAACAAAGAAACAAATGAAAACCTAGAATTAGAAACAAAAAATTCTTCAATTAGTATTGAACCATACACAAATATCGCGATTGAAGAATTACAATTGTCGGTTCGAGCGTATAATTGTTTAAAAAAAGCTCAAATTAATACCGTAGGTGACTTGCTACAATATTCACCTGAAAAATTACAGGAGCTTAAAAATTTTGGTCGAAAATCTGCGGACGAAGTGTTTTCTACCTTAAAAAATAAATTAGGTATTATTCTAAAGTAATAAATGCTCTTGTTTTAAGTTCTTAATGAAATATTATTATTAATTATTTAATTTTATAAAAAGATTATGAATTCACTAAATAAAACATTTTTACCAAGTGAAAAATATGAAAATCGTAATTGGTTTCTTATTGATTGCAAAGATCAAAAATTAGGTCGATTAGCAACACTTATTGTTACTTTATTAAGAGGAAAAATAAAACCACACTATTATCCATCAATTGATGTCGGCGATTACGTAATCTTAATTAATGCAGACTCTATAATTTTAAATGAGAATAGTACGCAATATACTGTTTATAACCCAGGAAGACCTGGTAGCTCGTTAAAAAAATTAGTTTCTGCTCTTCCAAAATTAACAATTGAAAGAGCTATTAAAGGGATGTTATCAGAATCAGAAAAACAGAAATTTATTAAACGTTTGAATATTTATCAAAATCAAGAACATCCACATAAAGCACAAAATCTGATTCAACTTGATTTATCAAATCTAAATTTTGATATTGAATCTAATCTAAAGCCTAACTAATAATAGAATTAAATAATACTTATTTGATTCCATTATTAGTTAGAAATTTGGCTCATTTTTAATTTAAATTATTTTTAGAGTTAAAAATAATTTTTATCAAAATATAAATATAAAAATAAATTTAATTAATGATATATAAAATTTATGAATTCTAACTCAAAATTACTTTTTCAAAAAGACCAGATTGGTCTTGGAAAGCGAAAACAAGCAACAGCAAGAGTTTTTCTTGTTCCTGGTGAAGGAAATCTTATTATCAACAAAGTATCTGGCGATAAATATTTACAATATAATGCAAATTACTTAAATATGGTTTGGTCACCATTAGAAAAATTGAATTTAGGCAAACAATTTGATATTATAGCAGTAGTTCGGGGTGGTGGTCTTACTGGTCAAACTGAAGCTATTCAATTAGGAGTTGCTAGATTATTATGTAAAATAGACAATCAAAATAGACCAATCTTAAAACCTTTTGGTTTATTAACACGTGATGCGCGTATTAAAGAACGTAAAAAATATGGTTTAAGAAAAGCTCGAAAAGCACCACAATATTCTAAACGTTAAAAATTTTAAACATATGCCGAAATCTGAAATACATCCTACTTGGTTTAAAGAAACACCTGTTCTTTGGGATGGGAAACCACTTTGTTTAATTGGTTCTACAAAAAAAGAATTACAAGTTGATATGTGGTTAGGGAATCATCCTTTTTATACTGATTCACAAGTTTTAGTTGATAGTGAAGGACGAGTGGACAAATTTATGAAAAAATATGGCTTAGATTCAACAGATCAATAATTCAATCATATATATTTAGAGATAATTTTAAAAATTTATGCCAACTATACAACAATTAGTTCGTTCAAGACGTATACAAATAAAAAAGAAAACTAAATGTCCAGCACTAGTGAATTGTCCACAACGACGTGGCGTTTGTACTCGTGTTTATACAACCACTCCAAAAAAACCCAATTCAGCAATTAGAAAAGTGGCGCGGGTTCGTCTAACTTCAGGATTTGAAGTAACTGCTTATATTCCAGGAATTGGACATAATTTACAAGAACATTCTGTAGTTCTAATTCGCGGTGGGCGGGTTAAAGATTTACCAGGTGTTCGATATCATATTGTTCGAGGAGCTCTAGATACTGGTGGAGTTAAAGATAGAACGCAAGGTCGATCAAAATATGGTGTAAAAAAACCCAAAAACTAATAAATAACTTTTCAAAAAGAAAGTTAGAAATAAAGTATGCTAATTTTCTATATAGATATTAGTTAATAACATTTTATAAAAAAGCATTAAATTATTTTTTATTATGTCTCGTCGTAATATTTCTAAAAAACGATTCCCCGAACCAGATTCGATTTATAATAGTTATCTGGTTAGTTTGTTAATTACTCGAATTTTAAAATCTGGTAAAAAAAATTTAGCTAAAAATATTGTTTATCAAGCATTTGACATTATTAAACAGAAAACTAATGAAGATCCATTATTAGTTTTTGAAAGAGCTATAAGAAATGCAAGTCCAATTGTTGAAGTTAAAGCTCGACGTGTAGGTGGTTCTACGTATCAAGTTCCTGTTGAAATAACTGGGTTTAGAGCAACAAATTTAGCTCTACGATGGATTCTTCAGTACAGTAGACAACGTGTTGGTCGTAGTATGGCGATTAAATTAGCTAATGAAATTATTGACACAGCAAATGATATAGGTAATACTATTAAAAAGAAAGAAGAAACTCATAAAATGGCAGAAGCTAATAAAGCATTTGCACATTTTAGATATTAGATAACAATTTTAAATTGATATAATCTCGGTAAAAGTTTAAAAATATATTTTATTTTAAAAATTAAAGGAATTTTATAATGGCACGCGAAAAATTTGAACGTACAAAGCCACATGTTAATATTGGAACAATTGGACACGTTGATCACGGAAAAACTACATTAACAGCTGCTATTACAGCAACTTTATCATTAGATGGGACGAGCGTAGCTGCAGCTGTTGCAGATATTGATGGTGCTCCAGAAGAACGTGCGCGTGGTATTACAATTAATACTGCACATGTTGAATATGAAACCGCTAATCGTCATTATGCACACGTAGATTGTCCAGGCCACGCTGATTATGTAAAAAATATGATTACAGGTGCTGCACAAATGGATGGTGCTATTCTAGTAGTATCTGCGGCTGATGGTCCAATGCCACAAACGCGTGAACACATTTTATTATCAAAACAAGTAGGTGTTCCAGATATCGTTGTATTCTTAAATAAAGAAGATCAAGTTGATGATGCTGAATTAATCGAATTAGTTGAATTAGAAATTCGTGAATTACTTTCAGATTACGACTTCCCAGGTGACGATATCCCGATTTGTCCTGGTTCAGCATTACAAGCTATTGAAGCAATTTCAACAAATCCAGAGATTAAGCGTGGTGATAATCCGTGGGTAGATAAAATTTATGCATTAATGGATGCTGTAGATGAGTATATTCCAACACCGGAGCGTGATACAGAGAAATCATTCTTAATGGCTATTGAGGATGTTTTTTCAATTACTGGTCGTGGAACTGTAGCTACGGGTCGGATTGAGCGTGGTATTATTAAAGTTGGTGAGACGGTTGAAATTGTTGGTGTGCAGGACACACAAACAACAACAATTACTGGAGTTGAAATGTTCCAAAAAACGTTAGATGAAGGTTTTGCAGGTGATAATGTTGGGATTTTATTACGTGGTGTTACACGTGAAGATATTGAACGTGGTATGGTATTAGCAAAACCAGGTACAATTACACCACATACTAATTTCGAAGCTGAAGTATATGTTTTAACAAAAGATGAAGGTGGTCGTCACACTCCATTCTTTACAGGTTACCGACCACAGTTTTACGTTCGAACAACAGATGTAACAGGTGCAATTATACAATTTACAGCTGATGATGGTGAAACAGTTGAAATGGTTATGCCAGGGGATCGTATTAAAATGACTGCTGAATTAATTTATCCTGTTGCAATTGAAGATGGTATGCGATTTGCAATTCGTGAAGGTGGCCGTACCATTGGTGCAGGTGTAGTTTCTAAAATTATTAAATAATTAAAATTTTATATGACAGAAAAAAAGAATGCGAAAATTCGTGTAAGATTAGAATCATTTAATCATGAATTATTAAGCTCATCATGTCAAAAAATTCTTTCCATTTTACAAAATACTTCTTTAAATTCAATTGGAGTTGTTCCATTACCAACTCATAAAAGAATCTATTGTGTATTAAGATCACCTCACGTTGATAAAGATTCAAGGGAACATTTTGAAGTTCGAGTTCATAAAAGAATTTTAGATATCCATTACGATATCGATGTTAATATCTTTGATTTATTAGCAGAAGCGGATTTACCATCCGGAGTATTTTATGGTATTTGTTTATCGTAAAATATTTAAGTAGTACAATGAATTGGTTAATTATTTATTATAATTGTTGTTATGGGTAAAAAAATATCTTTTAAAAAGAAGTTAGTATATTTAACTTCTTTTTAAAAGATATTTTTTTTACTCATAGGGGAAGAAATAGAGTTTTTGGAGAATGCTACTAAAAAGTGATTGTTGGCATAAGAGGAGATTAATTAATCTATTTTTGTAATCATTCTATTAATTATGACCAATTATGTTAATGATAGCTAATATTTTACCCCATAACTGTTAATGTGCCCAATTTAGTTAAAATATAAAGTCAAAGAAAACGTTATTTAGAACTCATTATCTGACTTGATTGGAATTGATTCTTCTAGAATTTCAGCGTCTATAATATATTAATGTGAAAAATCAGAACTTTCATAAGTATTGTCGTCGATAGAGTGTCCAAAGAAAACTGTTTTTCTTTTAGGTTTTCTGTTAATCTTTTTTGGATTATTTTTTGCACCTGTTCTTTAGTATGGTTTTCAATAAGCCGAATATTACAAGTCATAGCTTTCAGAGTGGTTATATTTCTCAACTATGGAGAAACACAAAAGACATTGAGTTTGTGAGAGAAACGATCGGTCATCATAGTTTGAATTCAACTTCGGGTTACGTAAATATGATGATAGATCGAGAGCGTCAAAATCGTATCTCTATCATATAAGGTTTACTAATGTAAAAGCGAGTCATAATTAGACCGTTTTACCTTTTAAGCAGGAATCAAGAATTATGATCTTATATTTGGTTTTATGCTGTAATTTTGGTTTGATAATACATTTTCATAATAAACCTTCATAGATCTGTATCTCTTTAATAATAATTTTGAAAATGACACTAAACAAATAAGTATCTCATATTATCTAAATTGATATTGTCTAATTTCTAGATTATGGTTGCTATAACGTGTATTCTTTGAAAATCACACTAAATAAGTAAGAGGAGTCGAAATAACGCTTGTTGGTATTATCAAAAACTTAGGGTCCGTCGGATAAGAAGCCATTACAAAAATTCCAAATCCATGTGCCGCCAGGCTGAGGATGAGAATAGGAGACGTAGGTACTTGGGTTAAAATTAATATGGTGAGTGGTATTCCCAAAACCCCCACTAAAATGATTTTTATTACTAACTGACAGTTTATTAGTTTCTTTCAAATACTTGATTTCTACAATTCATTTCTCTGTAATAAAAGTTTTTTTTATGTTCAATATTAATAAATAAAATAACCTTTATGATTTTATTTATAAAAATTTTAGCTTTTTTTTTTTTCAAATAAACTGTAGTATTATTGTATTTATTTAAGAAAATAATGCTTCCTTTTACTTTACAACAACTACGTATACTAAAAGCAGTTGCTACTGAAAAAAATTTTACTAAAGCTGCTGAAATACTTTATTTGTCACAACCATCTTTAAGTAAACAAATTAAAACATTAGAAAAAAATCTTGATATTTTACTAATAAATCGAGAAAAAAATAAAGTTTCTTTAACGGAAAATGGAAAAGTATTTTTACAATATGCCGAACGAATTTTGGCTCTTTGCGAAGAGAGTTGTCGAGCATTAGTAGATTTAAAAAATGGAGACAGAGGTAACCTAACAGTAGGAGCAAGTCAAACAATTGGTACATATTTAATGCCTCGAGTATTAGCTTTATTTGCTCAAAATTATCATCAAATTAATTTAAAAGTACAAGTAAATTCAACAAGAATAATTTCAAAGCACGTTGTTAATAGAGATATTGATATTGCTGTTGTTGGCGGTGAAATTCCAAATGATTTAAAAAAGAATCTTAGAGTTGAACATTTTGTGGAAGATGAATTAAGTTTAATCATTTCAAAATCACACCCATTTGCA
>Ga0102815_10000742_pt1 | contig 21028 bp, 16 predicted proteins | sample ColrivemetaGS759_FD_79113 | JGI IMG/M metagenome (GOLD analysis project Ga0102815, IMG submission 79113) | Estuarine microbial communities from the Columbia River estuary - Ebb tide ETM metaG S.759 | ecosystem: Environmental > Aquatic > Marine > Intertidal zone > Estuary | place: USA: Columbia...
ACTTCGAATCCCAGGGTGCCGAGGGCCACGGGCGTTCCCGAGAACGAGTTCCCGACGAAGAGCGCGCGGCCGGCAGCGCCGTCGAGGAGCATGGCCCAGGCGCCGCGGCTCTCCTTCATGAGCATCATCAGCTCGTCGGACTCGCCGTCCGGGAGCTCCAGGACCAGCGCCTCGAGGCGGCTCTTGAAGGGCGCGGCGCTGTCGAAGAAGCGTCCGAGAGCGGCCCCGAGCGCTGGGGTCACGCCAAGGGGGCTCACGCCAAGGGGGCTCAAGCGAGGTGGGCGTCGGTCGATCGAAGGGGGGGGCACCATTCACCGTCGATCATGGCGCCGCGGGGGGCGAGATGGAACCGTGGGCCGCCAGCAAGGAGAGGCCGGTCTCGGGTCGGGGCCGAGCGCCCCTGGCGCCGGAGGTTTGGCGCCGCGCGGTCGGTTCGACATGATCATGGGATGCGCGTCGCGACCCTTGAGATGGACGTCCGGTCAGGAGACACGGCGGGGAATCTGGACGCGGCGCTGCGCGGCGTCCGGAAGGCTGGCGAGGAGGGCGCCGAGCTCGTTGCGCTCCCGGAGATGTGGTCGACAGGCTTCGTGGCTGGGCTGGGAGCGCCGGAGTTGGCGGACGCGGCGGCCGCGCTCGACGCGGTGGCGGAGGCGTCCGCCCGGATGAACCTCGTCGTGGTGGGCTCGGGGCCCGCGTTGGTCGACGGCGCCGAGCTCCCGGTCAACCGGGCGCACGTGCTCTCGAGCGAGGGATTGGTCGGCGGGTATGACAAGGTGCACCTGTTCTCTCCCACCGCGGAGGCCCTCGCGTTTTCCGCGGGGGATCGGCCGCCGATGCCCACCGAGCTGCCGCGCTGCGGTGTCCGGGTCGCGCCGATCATCTGCTACGACCTGCGTTTTCCTGCGGTCTCAAGGGCGGCTTTTCGAGCGGGCGCAGAGGTGCTTGTGGTGGTGGCTCAGTGGCCCGAAGCGCGGGCTGCGCACTGGTCGTCGCTGCTCCGTGGCCGGGCCGCCGAGTGCCAGGCATACGTGATCGGTTGCAACCGTATCGGCGAGGATGAGGTCGGCCGGAAGCGGCTGCGGCTGCGCTTCTTGGGTGGGTCCACGGTGGTGGGGCCTGACGGTCTGGAGGTGGCCCCTGTCCGGCAACTCGAGGTCTCCGCCGCACCGCGGCGAGCGTCGCGTCTCTCGGTGTACGAGATCGACTTGGAGACGGTCCGAAGCCTGCGCCGGGAGGTCCCGGTGGCCCGGGACGAGCGCCGAGAGTGCTACGCCGCCTGGCTCGAATAAAAAGACCCCGCCAGGTCCAGGGAAGGACTCGGCGGGGTCACCCTTTTTTCTCGGCGCGCGCCGGGGCGCGCTGCCTACACCGTCCGCGGGTGGCGAGATGCCGCCGCGATCGGTGATGCGTGGGAGGTCTGTCTCTCGGGGCTAGCCGTCAAGACCTCAGGTGTTCGGGGCACCGTGATCCGGGGGCCTGGCGCTTGAGGCCTGGATGCCGGAGGGAGCGGTTCTGGTCCAATCCGCTCGCTGGTCTTCAGCGCTTCAGATCGGCGGGAGCTTCTTGCGCTCCAGGGGGCGGCTCTTGTCCCGCTTGCGGTGCTCTCCCGGCGCGGGGACAGGGACGTGGGCGGCCGCCGTGCTTTGGAGACGGCGCGCCAGCGCGCTGGCACCGGACGTACGCTCCACCGGCGCACGATCGAGGACGCTGCCGCCCCTCCTGGAGCGCCAGCTCTCGAGCTGGTCATTGGTCCTTGTGACGAAGACCGTGCGGGGCGCCTTCACCTCGCAGGGGATGGCTCCGCTGGCGAGGACGGTGCCGGTGAGCGTGCGGTAGAGGACCTCGACCGAGACGCCCTTGGCGGTGCCGGCCACGATGGGGAACAACACCCGGGCGTGGGGGGGCAGGCGCAGGATGCGCTGCAGTCCGGACTCATCGCTCTGGAAGACGAGCCACTGGTCGCCCGTGGTGTGGCTCCGGGCAGCGAAGTGCGTCGGGGTGAACTGGAGGCAAGTCGGGACTTCCGTGCCAGCGATCGCCGGTGGGATCGCATCGAGGGTGGGGACCTGGGCGGCGCCGGTGGTGGCGGGGAGGCTGGCGGCGAGGCCGGCGACGAGGAGATTGAGGAGCGCGGGGAGCATGGCTTGCCGCCTGTATCGACGCGCCGGGCCGAGGCCTTGAGGGCTCGCGCGTGCTCCTGAGAAAAATCTTCCGGTCGTGGCCCGCGGACCGGTCCGCGGATCGGCCCCGCTGAGGCCCCGCTGAGGCCCCGCCGAGGCGCCGTCGCTCAGGGGGTGCCCAGGAGACGAAGCGCCGCGGAGTCTGCGAGCGGGGCGCCCGCTGCCGCGAGCGCGCATCGCGCGCGGCGCAGGGCCTCGGCGGGGCTCGAGCCCTTGCGCAGCGCTCCATGGAACGCGATCGACGCGGACCGGCCGTGGCGGTCGGAGAGGGGCCACCCGGTCACCACGGACGCGCGCGTCCCGCTGTCGAGAGCAGCCTGGGCGAGGCCCCGGGTGGAGAGCCCATCCATGGAGCGGCCGGCGGCGGAGTCACATGTTGCCAGCACGAGCAGCGGGAGGCGGGGGGCGACCGCGGCCAGCGCTGCTGCGGAGACCAGCTCGTCCGCGGAGGCGAGGAGCCCTAGCGGTGCGATCTCGGACCGGTCGCCACGCCGCAGGGCATGGGTCGCCACGTGCACCGGGCGGTCCCCGCCGAGGGCCTCGAGCAGACGTTCCGCGTCGAAGGCGCGTCCCGTGACCGTTTCGAACCCCGGGTGGAGCCTCTCCAGGTCGAGGAGCTCCCGCCGCGCCCACTTGAGCTCGGGTGCGGCGGTGTCCTCGGGAGCACCGAGTGCGATCCAGCGAGCCGTCCTGCCGTCGATAGCGGGAGGGAGCGTCTGCTCATCGCGGAGCTGATCCACGATGGTGAGGGCCGTGTCGTAACCGAGCGTCCTCGCGGGCGACCCGGCCGTGAGAAGCTCGAAGCAGACTCCCTCGAGGGCACCGTGCGGAAGGAGGGCGACGCTCGGCGCCGGGGGCGCCGGGGCGCGGCGCGCCCAGTCATCGAGGGCGCGGTCCAGTGAGCCGGGGAGCAAGGCCAGGGAGAGCTCCCGCGCCAGGCTAGCGGGCCGACTGTCGAGTGGTCCGCGGGTGCCGCCACGGGGCGCGCCGCTCGCCCGGCCTCGCGCCGCGAGCAGTGCCTGCTTGAGGCGATCCCGGGCGCGGATGAGCTCCTGCCGCCCGCGGGGAATCTCCTCGGCCTTCGCGCTCCCGTCCGGCCGAACGTGCACCACAAGAGATTGGTCCGCCCCGACGATCCAGGTCAACGCGCCGAGGTCTTGCCTGGCGGCGAGGGCGAGGACGCGTACGCGAGCCTGCTCGAGAGTGCAGGCCGCGTGTGCGGCCTCGATCGTCGCGGCCGCGAGCAGCGGCTGTCCGGTCGCCGCGCGCGCCCGGGCCAGGAGCTCGACGGTGGTGAGTCCGAGCCATTCGCCGACGGCGCTCGCGTCGCGCAGTTCGCCCTCCGCATGGCGCCAGCGCGCGGCGTCGCGAATGCGTGCCTCGTCGAAGGCTTGCTGCAGGGGAAGCATGGCCTCGGCGGTTCGTCCCATGGCGAGCAGCGCCCGGCCACGGAGAGCGAGGACCTCCACGCGGTCAAGCTCACCCTCGGCAACGGACTTCGGATGGGTGGCGAGGAGTTCAAGGGCTGCCGCTGGGTCGCCCCGGTCCAAGAGGAGGGCGGCCTCTGTGAGGTCGAGCAGCCCCGCGCGGTCGTCGCCGGGCGCGCGGCGCGCCTGCTCCAGGGCTGCCTCCGCACGGTCGAGGTCGCCGGCTCTCACCAGGGCCGCTGCCTGCAAGGCGCGCCACTCGCTGGCGGCTTGGGCCAGGTCGATCTCGGGGTCGAGGCCGGACGGGGGGAAGGACTCGAGGAGCTCGAGGGCCCGGTCCGGGTGGTCCTCCGACAGGCGCTGCGCGGCGAGCTCGCGGGTCAGCGCCCAGCAATGGGCGGGGTGGCGGAACGTGGCCAACTCCTCGAGGACAGCGGAGGCTGCAAAGGGAGCGCCGCTCTCACGGGAGACGCCCACCAGCCCGAGCAGGGCGCGCTCGCGCCAGCGGGGCTGCCTGACGCCCTCGGCCAGGTCGGCGAGATCTCGGAAGGCGCGCTCCGCACCCAGCAGTTCGCCGCGCGCCAGCGCGACCCGAGCGCGGACCCAGAGGGCCTCGAGCTGGGGTGTCCGCTGGCCCGCCTTCGCGAACCCTCGGATCGCGAGCTCCGCGTGTTCGTCCGCTTGCTCGGTGAGGGCCGCGCGGCCGACCGCGTCGGACCACGCTCGCTCCACCTCGCGGACCTCGATCCGCGCGAGGAGCGCGGCGGTGCGCGCCGCGGCGGTGACGTCAGCCGCCTGCCGAGCCTCCGCGAGCAGGAGTCGGAGATCTTGAACGAGGGCGTCGCCGGGCCTCGTATCGCTCGTGTCAGCTTCCTGGGCACGCGTCCGGAGGAGGTCGAAACGGTCCTCGAGGCGCCGGCCTTCTCGACGCGCCGCCGGGTCGAGCCCGGTGTAGAAGCGCGCCACATGGACGGCGTCCTCGCGCTGGAATCGGTCCTCGAGTTCGCTCGCGATCTCAAGGAGTCGAGCCTCGGCGCTGCGGCTCCCTCCGCGGACCTCGTCGAGCGCTCGCAGGTAACGCTCGATCAGCTGCTCGTAGCTTGCGCCAGGAGCCAGGGGGCTCGCCCCGTCCCGCGGGGGCGCGGTGGCCTGCCCGACAGCTGCGGTGGGAGCGACGAGAGCCGCGGCCAGCATCAGGCCGAAGAGGGCGGAGAGATGACGCCGTAGGGCGGCGGAGCCGAGGAGGCTGGAGAGGCCCAGCCTCCTGGAGAGCCTCGGCCTCCTGGAGAGCCAGAGTCTCCGGGAGAGCGGGAGCGCCGGAGGCTGCTGCGGATTGTGGCCGGCAGGGGCGTCCTGGGGGGAGCCTGTCAGGAGCGCCGCATGGTCGGCCGCCGGGCTCACCGGTCCTCGGCGAGATAGGCAGCTCGGGCGACCCCGGGGGCCAGGTCCCGTGCTCGATGGCGGGCGTCGGAGAGGTACCCCGCGGAGTGGAGCTGCCTGACATCCTCGCGGGTGGAGCTGGGCCCGGTGTTGGCACCCGAGGCGCCGGAGATGAGCCCGGCATCCTCCGCAGGCACGACCACGAACGAGAGCGTCCCGAGGTCGTTCTCGACGCCGTTCACTGTGGCCCAGGCCGACCACTCGTAGGCGCCTGCCTCGAGCGGGTCCGCGGTGGCGTTCTTCGAGGTGGATTCGGCGGCCCAGACGGTCTCGCCCTCGTCGAAGGCACCGCCCGTATTGAGCCTCAGCTCGAAGCGATAGCGTTCGGCGCCCGCAACTGAGGCGACCTCGAACAGGGGGCGGGCGGCGTAGGTCTCCAGCCCCTCGACGGGGGCGAGGACGCGTCCACGGGGGAAGAGCAGGGCAGCCGAGCTCGCGCTGCGGAGCACCGGAGACTCGGGGAGCCCGCCGTCCAGGGCGTTGGTGGGCCCGGAGCGGTCCAGCACCATGGCGAGCATCAGCGCTGCAGCGGCTGCAGGGACCCACTTGACCCAGGATGCGAGGGCCCGCGGGGCGCGGCGTTGATGCTGGCCAGCGCCGGACTCCAGAGAGCTCCCGGGGGGCACGTGCGGGTGCCCGCCGGAGGTCTGCGGCTGGAGATCCTCCACGCGCTTCAGCGGGGCGGAGTTCGCGCGAGGTCCGGGGAGGTGGATGGGGGGGAAGCGGTGGATCGGACTGACGTCGAGGGGGGCAGGGATCGGATCGGCGAGCCGCTCCGTCCAGCGGGCCTCCTCCGGGTGATCCGCGAGGAAGTCCGCGACCTCCTGCTGTCGTTGCTCGGGGAGAGGCTCCGATCCACGGCCCCTGCCGAAGCGATAGAGCTCATCTGCGGAGACGGTGTCGCCGCTGCTCGGTGCGTCGCTGTTCTGTGCTTCGCTGCTCTGTGTTTCGCTGTTCTGGGTCCTGCTGCTCTGGACTCCGCCGCCGTTGTTCTCAGCCACCGCAGACTCGAGCCACCGATCCACCTCGCGGAGGCGGTCGAGGATCTGTCGCGCGGCGGGGTTGCTCGAGATCTCGTCGAGGCGGTGGCTCTCGAGCTCATCGAAGCGCGCGATGGCCTCCAGGGTCGCCTCGTCCTCGTGGATGGGCAGGGCGCTGCCCGGTTGGCGGGAGCTCCGGGCGACCGAGGACAGGCCCTCTTGGTGCGGGTCGTTGAGAGGCATCGTTTGGAATCCGTAGAGCGTTGTCGTTGGGGGGGCAGAATCTTCGAACTGTGGGCGCGGCAGCCGTGCGGCTCGCGCCGCCCTCAGATCTCTGTCAGCGCCTCTTCGTGGGCGAAGTTGTGGACCAACACGCGACGGAGGCTGATGGTGGCTCTCCGCAGGCGGTACTTGGTCTGTTCCAGGGAGATGGCCTGACGGCGGGCGATCTCTCCAAGGGTCTCTCCCTGCACGAAGCGCAGGTCGAGCAGGGACCGCTCCTCCGTGGAGAGCTCGTCGAGGGCCTCGCGCACCACGCCGCCGACCTCGGAGATCCCGGCCATCTCGGAGGGGCCCGGGCTCTCGTCCGGCCGGTCAGGGATCTCCTCTCCGGCGCTCTTCATGCGGGGGCGTCCGCTGGCATTGTCCCTGCGCTTCAGGTCCACGCAGCGACACCAGGCGACTCGGTAGAGCCAGGTGCCAAAGGACCCGCGCTCCGCGTTGAAGGCGTCGCGATCCAGCCGCTCCAGGACGAACAGGACGATGTCCTGGTAGCGGTCCTCTCGCGCGACCGCGTCAGACTCGAAGTGTCCGATGCAGTGGTGGAGCAATGACTTGTAGCGTTCCAGGAACGCGGTCACTGCGGCCTCTCGCCGTGAGCGGAGGCCCTCGATCAGGGCGAGGTCGTCCAAGGGTGTGGGAAGGGGACCCCGGCGGCCGCGGCGCCTCCCCTCCGGCACCCGAGATAGAGAAGCATCTAGCGCGTTGCAATGGGCGAGCCAGCCTGGCAGCGATTGCTCTCCATTAAGGCCGTTAACCTATTGCTCAAAGGCGCTTATGGTCCATCGACTTGTTGGTTGGGAGGTCGTCCCGGGGCCAATGTCCCCCTTCGTGTCCCGGCGCAAGGGTGGGCCTCCCGATCAGTTCCCCCCCTCCGGGACCTGTCCCAGAGGGGGGGTCCCCGCTTAGACTGTTCGCCCAATCTCTCGTCCGGGGAGACGGGAACGCCGGCCTGGCCACGCGTTTCGGGAAGTCTCGCGCCCCTCGGCGTCCCCGGGTGATCCCCATCGCCACTGCGGACTGATCCGCCCTGTCCCGCCCCATCACCATGACCGAAGTCGTCCTCCTCAGCGCGGCGCGCTCCCCGATCGGAAAGTTCCAGGGGGGCCTCTCCGGGTTCCGTGCTCCCGAGCTGGGGGCCCTCGCCGTGGCCGAGGCGATCCGCCGAGCCGGCATCGAGGGCTCTTCGGTGGAGGAGGTCATCATGGGCAACGTCCTTCAGGCCGGGCTCGGACAGAACCCGGCCCGTCAGGCGGCCCGCGGGGCCGGGGTTCCGGATGAGGTGGGCAGCATGACCATCAACAAGGTCTGCGGCTCGGGGCTGAAGTCCGTGATGCTCGCCGCCCAGGCGATCCGCGCGGGCGACGCTCACTGCCTCGTGGCGGGCGGCATGGAGTCCATGTCCAACTCGCCCTACCTGCTGCCCGACGCGCGGCAAGGGATGCGCCTTGGCCACAGTCAGGTGGTGGACTCGATGGTCCACGACGGGCTGTGGGACATCTACAACGACTTCCACATGGGGATGACGGGGGAGAAGGTGGCGACCGAGCTCGACGTCTCCCGTGAGGACCAGGATGCCTACGCCGCCGAGAGCCACCGCAAGGCGGCTGAAGCGAGGGATGCCGGGCGCTTCGATGCGGAGAAGTTCGCGGTGACGATCAAGCCTCGCAAGGGCGACCCCTTTGACTTCACTGAGGACGAGACCATCCGCGCGGGGATGACCGCGGACTCCATCAGTGGCATGCGCCCGGCCTTCGCCAAGGACGGCACGGTGACCGCCGCCAACGCCTCCGCCATCAACGATGGCTCCGCAGCGCTCGTGGTCGCGAGCGCTGACTTTGCAGCCGCCCACGGCCTCAAGCCTCTCGCTCGGGTGACCCACTACGCCACGGGCGGGTGCGCTCCTGAGTGGGTGATGATGGCTCCGGAGCACTCCATCAACAAGACCGCGGAAATGGCCGGAAGGAAGCCCGCGGACTTCGATCTGCACGAGATCAACGAGGCCTTCTCCGCCGCCGCGGTGGCCCTCACTCGCAAGCTGGAGCTCGACGCGTCGCGGGTCAACGTCAACGGCGGAGCGGTGGCCCTGGGGCACCCGATCGGCGCCTCCGGTGCGCGCATCCTGACGACGCTGCTCGGCGCGATGGAGCAGCGCGACGCCGGCACTGGCATGGCCTCCCTGTGCCTCGGTGGCGGGAACGCCGTCTCGCTGTCCGTCGAGCGCGTTTGACGCTCGGCCCCACTCACACGACAAAGGAAACGACCATGAGCAGCAACGATCTCTTCGAGCGAGTCGCCGTCATCGGCGCAGGGACCATGGGGAACGGCATCGCGCAGGTGTTCGCCTCCTGCGGGAGCGAGGTGACCCTGGTGGACGTCAACGGGGAGGCGCTTGAGCGTGGCGTGGCCGCGATTGGCAAGAGCCTCGCGCGGGTCGTCAAGAAGGAGCGCATGTCCCAGGAGGACGCGGACGCCGCCATGGCGCGCATCTCTCGCTCGACCCGCCTCGAGGACCTCACGGACCGTGAGCTGGTCGTCGAAGCCGTGTCCGAGCGGGCGGACCTGAAGGCCAAGATCTTCCGGACCCTCGATGAGGTCACGCCGGCCTCGACGATCCTCGCGTCCAACACGTCCTCGATCTCCATCACGGAGATCGCGGCGGTGACGGGGCGCGCGGACAAGGTCATCGGGATGCACTTCATGAACCCGGTCCCCGTCATGAAGCTGGTGGAGGTCATCCGCGGCCAGGAGACCAGCGACGAGACCACCGACGCCGTGATGCGCGCAAGCCGCGCTCTCGGCAAGGAGCCGGTCGAGGCCAACGATTACCCCGGGTTCGTCTCGAACCGGGTCCTGATGCCCATGATCAACGAGGCGGTCTTCTGCCTCATGGAGGGCGTCGCGACCAAGGAGGGCATCGACACGGTCATGAAGCTCGGCATGGCGCACCCGATGGGGCCGCTCACGCTGGCGGACCTCATCGGCCTTGATGTTTGCCTCGACATCCTCGAGGTCCTGCATCGGGGGCTCGGGGACGACAAGTACCGGCCCTGCCCCCTGCTGCGGCGCATGGTCGCCGCCGGTCGGCTCGGGAGAAAGTCCGGGAAGGGCTTCTACGACTACGAGTGATGGGTGCGGCAAAGAACCCCGGCCAGTGCTGGGGTTAACGGCGCAAACGACCGATCTATTCAACTGACTCTCCGCGCTTCCCCGCGGCCTCCAGGAACACGCCTCCAAGACCGTCATGACCATGACTCATCCGGACATTGACACCGCCGCTGCCGGGCTCGGCTTCGAGCTCGACGAGGAGCTCTCGATGGTGCGGGACTCAGCCCGCGACTTCGCGGACGGCGTCCTCGCGCCGCTGGCCACCAAGCACGATCGCGAGGAGACCATCTCCGACGATGTCTACAAGCAGCTGGGTGAGCTCGGCTTCTGGGGCCTGACGCTCCCGGAGGAGTTCGGCGGTGCGGACCTCGGCAACGTCGCGCTGGCAGTGGTGCTCGAGGAGCTCAACCGCGTGTGCGCCTCCACCGGCGTCGCCGTCTCTGTTCACAACTCACTGCTCTGCGCGCCGCTGATGAAGTTCGGCACCGACGAGCAGAAGGCTCACTGGCTCCCCAAGCTCGCCTCGGGCGAGGCGATCGGCGCCTACTCGCTCTCGGAGGCGGGGTCGGGTTCCGACGCCGCGGCCCTCGCTGCGACGGCAGAGCGAGACGGTGACGATTGGGTCCTGCGGGGTACCAAGCTGTGGGTGACCTCCGGCGACCGCGCCGGGCTCTTCCTCATCTACGTGCGGACGAACCCGGAGCTGCCGAAGGCCAAGGGGATCACGGCGTTCCTCGTGCCGGGGGACGCCCCCGGCCTGAAGGTCGGCAAGCACGAGATGAAGACCGGCATCCGCGGTTCGGCCACGGTGGAGATCATCCTCGAGGACGTCCGGCTCGGTCCGGAGTGCGTCCTCGGCGAGGTCGACCGCGGCTTCCCGATTGCGATGGACACCCTCGCGGGTGGGCGCATCGGCATCGCGAGCCAGGCCGTCGGTATCGGCCAGGCCTGCCTCGACGCGTCGATCAAGTACGCCAAGGAGCGCGAACAGTTCGGCAAGCCGATCGGCTACTTCCAGGCGATCCAACACAAGCTCGCGGACATGTCCGCGCGCCTCGAGGCCTCCCGCCTCCTCGTCCGCAAGGCGGCGTGGATGCGAGACCGTGGCATGGAGGTCAACCGGCAGTCCTCGGAGGCCAAGCTCCTCGCCTCGCAGGCCGCGAACTACTGCGCCGATGAGGCCGTCCAGATCCACGGGGGCGCCGGCTACACCGACGACTTCCACGTCGAGCGCCTCTTCCGGGACGCCCGGATCACAGAGATCTACGAGGGCGCGACGGACATCCAGCGCCTCGTGATCGCTCGCGATCTGCTCCGCTGAGCGCACCTGCTACGCCGATCCCACCCTTAATCCAATCCCTCGCTCAGGGGCGCGTCTCGCCCCCGAATCCGCCCCAGGCATCGCTCGCCACGATCCTGAGCGCACACCGGACCAAGCCATGACCGACGTCGCCGCCTCCAAGGAGTCCCACGACCTGGGACACGCCGAGTACGAGCTCCCCGCCATTCGCCACTCCTTCGACTTCACCGAGGAGCAGGAGATGGTCCGCGAGATGGTGGAGGACTTCGCGAGGTCCGAGATCGCTCCGATCGCCCACGACATCGACGAGAAGCACAGCTTCCCGCGGGAGAAGTGGGACCAGATCGTCGAGCTTGGGCTCCCGGGGATCCCGTTCCCCGAGGACGTCGGAGGCTCCGACGGCGGAACGCTCGCCTACATCCTGGCCGTGGAAGAGCTCGCCAAGGTCTGCGGCTCGACCGCGCTCGGCTACGCCGCGCACGTGAGCCTGGGCACCTACCCGATCTGGAAGTGGGGCGGCGCCGAGCTGCGAGAGCTCTACGTGCCGAAGCTCATCTCAGGCGAGTACATGGGCGCCTATGGACTGACTGAACCCGGGGCCGGGTCGGACTCGGGGGGGACGGCGACCACTGCCGAGCTCGTCGGCGATGAGTACTTCCTCAACGGGCGCAAGTGCTTCATCACGAACGCGAACCACGCGGGCGTGTTCATTGTCACGGCCGTGACCGACCGCTCGCTTGGGTCCAAGGGGATCTCGGCCTTCGTGGTCCCGCGGGATATCGAAGGCTTCAGCCTGGAGCCGGGTGAGACGAAGCTCGGCATGCGCGGCTCGGACTGGGCCAGCCTGGTCTTCCAGGATGCCCGGATCCCTCGCTCGCACCTGCTCGGGCCCGCCGGCGAGGGCTTCTCGACCTTCATGAAGACCCTGGAAGGGGGCCGCATTTCCATCGGCGCGCTCTCCCTCGGGCTCGCCGAGGGTGCCTTCGAGTGCGCTACGAAGTACGCCATGGAGCGCGAGGCCTTCGGCGGTTCGCTCGCCGACCAGCAGGCCGTCCAGTTCAAGCTCGCCGACATGCGGGTGCAGATCGAGGCCGCGCGCCACCTCGTGTACCACTCGGCCCGCCTCAAGGACTCGGGGCAGAGCTACGGAACGCAGGCCTCCATCGGGAAGCTGTACGCGTCCGAGATCGCCATGAAGTGCACCTACGAGGCGATCCAGATTTACGGCGGCTACGGCTACAGCCGGGAGTACCCGGTGGAGCGCATGTGGCGCGACGCGAAGCTCTGCACGATTGGCGAGGGCACCAGTGAGATCCAGCGCCTGATCATTGGACGCTCGGTGCTCAAGGCTGCTCGCAGCCTCTGAGCGAGCCCCCGCGCTCTCGAAGCTCAAGCCCGCGCGCTCTACGCTCAACTATGTCGAATCCTGCCCCGAGCCGAGGTCCGCAGGCGAGCGCGTGGTCTCCTACCTCCCTCGAGGTGGGGGAGTGGAAGATCACCGCGCTCTTTGACGCCAACTTCCGCCTGGACGGCGGCGCCATGTGGGGGGTGGTGCCCAAGAACCTCTGGGCACGGCTCACTCCGCCGGCGGAAGACAACACTATCCGGCTCGCGGCGCGCCCGTTCCTCGCCGAGAAGGACGGGGTCAAGGTGATCGTGGAGGGCGGCATGGGGGACCGGTGGGACGACAAGTTTCGGAAGATCTACGGGCTCGATCGGCCGGAGGCGACCACGCTCAGGGCCACCCTCGCAGCCGTAGACGTGGGTCCTGAGGACATCGATCACGTGGTGGTCTCTCACTGTCACTTCGATCACATCGGAGCCCTCGTGGAGCTTCAGGGCGGGTCGCTGGAGCCGCTGTTTCCGCGCGCCAGGCACCACTTCCCCACGGCCGAGGTGGGGGCGGCGCGGGTCCCCATGCACCCTCGACGCGCCAGCTACCGCGCGGACGACATCGACCCCCTCGTGGAGCGGGGTCTGGTGGAGATGCATGACGGGGGGCACCGCCTCTTCGAGGACCTCGAGTTGGTGCCGGTCTGCGGGCACTCCGAGGGCATGGTCGTCATCCGCTTCAACGCAGCTGGAGACGGCCTTTCAGCGGCGTTCTGGGGGGACCTGATCCCCACCACCCATCACATCCAGCCGCCCTACATCATGGCCTACGACATGGACGTGTCTCAGTCGTTCTCGATGCGCACCGAGTGGCTCGCGAAGGCGGCGGACGAGGGCATCGTTGGGCTGTCCTATCACGACCCGGACCGGGCGTTCACCCGCCTCGAGAGGGACGGCAAGCGCTACGTCGCGGTGGACGTGCCCGAGCTTGGCCTCCGCGGCTGAGCCAGCGCGCCTGGTCTCGCTCTGCCCGAGCATGACCGAGACGCTCTTCGAGATCGGAGCGGGGGCCTCCGTGGTGGGGGCGACGAAGTTCTGCGTGGAGCCACGGTCCATGCCCGGGGTGGTGCGGGTCGGCGGGACGAAGGACCCGAGCGTGGAGCGGATCCTTGCGCTGGAGCCGACCCTCGTCTTCGCGAACCGGGAGGAGAACCGTCTCGAGGACGTCGTGGCGCTGGAGGCCGCGGGGGTGAAGGTCCACACGTCGATGCCGCGCCGGGCAGCGGAGGTGCCGGCGTTGATCCGTGACGTCGGGAGCGCGGTCGCCTGCGAGCCGGGCGCCGAGGTCGCGGCTGCGGGGGTGGAGCGCGCCCTCGAGGAAGCTCGTGCGTCGGCCCGAGGGATTGCGCCCTGGCGCTTCGCGGTCCTCGTCTGGCGGCGCCCCTGGATCGCGGCCTCGGCGGACACATTTCTGTCCAATCTCCTGGCGGAGGCAGGAGGGATCAACGTGATTGAGGCGGCCGTTAACCGCTATCCAGAGGTGACTCTGGGGGAAGTCGCATCGTTGGCGCCGGACCTGATTGTTCTGCCGAGCGAGCCCTTTCCGTTCGCCCAAAAGCACGTCGACGAACTCGCCGCCGTGGCTTACGCCGATCCGCCGCGCTTCTTACTCTGCGACGGGCAACTCCTCACCTGGCACGGATCGAGGACAGCCCTCGGGCTCCGCGCCTCGCTGCGCTGGATCTCTGACTGACGCCCCTTTATCCCCCCCCGATTGACACACGAGGCTCGCGTTCCGACGCGGGCGACACCGCAATGCTCGTTCTCCCCCTTGTGCTTGGCTCGACGCTTGGCGCAGCGACAGTTCTCACCCCTCCCACCACGCCGGCGCCCAACGCCGTCACCCTCGCCACGGCAGCGGCTCTGCAAGAGGAAGTCGCTGCTGAGGACCTCGGTATCTGGCGCGGCGGGCTCGACGTCGGCCTGACGAAGAGCGAGGGCAACGCCAACAACTCCTCGTATGCCATCACCGGCAAGGCGGTCCGTGAGATGGGCACGCACCGGTACACGGCCGAGGGCCTCTGGTATTACGCCACCCAGGACGACGCGCGCACCCAGCGTCGCGCCCTCGGCACGCTGAAGTACGACAAGTTCGTCTCTGAGAAGACCTATGTCTACGTCAACGGACTCGCGGAGACCAACGAGCAGGCGGCGGTGGACATCCGCTGGACGATCGGCGCTGGTCTTGGTGAGCAGTGGCGCGACGACGACCAGTGGCGGATCAGCACCGAGGTCGGCGTCGGCTGGTTCGACGAGAAGTATGACGACGGCGTCAACGAGGAGTTCTTGGTGATCCGCGGCGCGTGGGATGTCTCCACTGCGATCAGCGAGACCCTGAGCTTCGGGACGGCCGGAGAGGTCTTCCCGAGCCTCGACGACGCGGACGACATCTACGGCGTCGCGACGACGGACTTCGCGGCGGTCCTGTCTGAGTCGATGGTCGCCAAGCTCCAGTGGGTGCTGACCTACGACAACACCCCGCAGCCGGGGAACAAGCGCGCGGACAACATCTACCTGCTCACCGTGGGCTGGAAGTTCTGATCGCGCGAGGACCTCTCCTCGAAGACCTGGAGGCCGGTCGCGCGTGAGCGCGGCCGGCCTCCGGTCTATTCACCCCTCAGCGGACGGGCCGCCAACTCGACTCCTCTCCGGAGGGGGCCGCTAGAGCCCCTCGGGCATCTGGAAGACCACCGTCTCCTTCTCGCCGTCGAGCTCCCTTGTGCGGGTGACGCCCAGCTCGTCGAGGCGATCAAGAATCAGCTGGACCAGCTCTTCGGGGGCCGACGCGCCGGCTGTGACGCCCACCGTCGTCGCACCCTCGACCCACTCCGGCTGGACCTGCTCGGGGCGGTCGACGAGGTAGGCGGGGAGGCCGCCGCGTTCACCGAGCTCGCGTAGACGGTTCGAGTTGGAGGAGTTCTCGGAGCCGACGACGATCAAGACGTCCACCTCTCCGATCATGTCCTTCACCGCCGTCTGGCGATTCTGGGTGGCGTAGCAGATGTCCTTCAGCGCGGGGCCCTGGATCGCCGGGAAGCGGCTGAGGAGCGCGTCGATCACGTCTCGCGTGTCGTCGACGGAGAGCGTGGTCTGAGTGACATAGGCCAGGTGGTTGGCGTCGTCGACCTCGAGCGCAGCGACCTCCTCTGGCGTCGAGAGGACGTGCACCTTGCCCTTGATCCGGCCGCGGGTCCCCTCCACCTCGGGGTGGCCGGGGTGGCCGACCAGGATGACCTCGCGCCCCTGGTCCTCGTAGCGAATCGCCTGGCGGTGGACCTTGGTGACCAGGGGGCACGTCGCGTCGATCACTTCCAGGTGGCGGCCCGCTGCTGCGTCGACCACGGCGTCGGAGACTCCGTGGGCGCTGAACACCGTGACCGACCCTTCCGGAACCTCCTCGAGGGAGGCGACGAAGCGCGCGCCGAGTGACCGCAGCCGCTCGAGCACGTGCTTGTTGTGCACGATCTCATGCAGGACGAAGACGGGCGCCCCGTGAACCTCGAGGGCTCTCTCCACGATCTGGATCGCGCGATCAACGCCAGCGCAAAAGCCCCGGGGGTTGGCGAGGACCACTTCCTCGCCTCCGGTGGCGGGGAGGTCCTGGCCCATCAGTGGCTCTCTTGGGCGTGGTTGCGATTCCAGCTGGGGATCTCGACGACCACGTCGGTCTCGCCGTTGGGGACCGCCTGGCATGCCAGCCTCGAGCTGAGCTCGACGCCCGGGGCCTCATCCAGCATGTCCTCCTCGGACTCCGAGGCTTCGGGGATCGAGTCCACGCCTGCACGGATAATGACGTGGCAGGTGGAGCACGCGCAGACGCCGCCGCATGCGTGGTCAATCTCGATGCCGTGTCCATCCGCGATGTCGAGGATGGACCCCGGTCGTCCCTCCCTGGAGAGGGGGAGCTTCGCGGGGTCTACCGAGACCTTCTTGCCCATGGGCATGAAGGTCACGGAGTAGCTCCGTTCGGGGAGCGGGATTTCGACCTGCTCTTGGTAGGGGTTGATGCCGCCCATGTCGTGGATGGGGGCAGCCCGGTTCGGGCTGCCCGCTCTCTTGTTTGGTTAACGGGGTCAGATGCCTGCGCCAAAGCCACCGCTCGGGGTGCTCTTCGGCTCGGGCTCAGGCTTGGGTTGGGTCTTGGGGCGACGATCGTCTCCCCTTTCACCGCTCTTGGGACGACCTTCGGTCTCTTTCTCGGGTGAATCCGAGCCACCCCTGCGACCGCTACCGCGGCGCTTGCGGGGCCGCCGCTCTCCGTCGTCGCCCCGCTCCCTCTTCGGCTCCCTCTTCGGCTCCTCGGCCAGGCCGAGTCCAAAGCCGGAGTCGCTGGCGGCGGGCTTGGCGGGGGCCGGTTCGCTGCGGGCGTTCCCGTCCGACTCCGGCCTCGGCGCAGAGGAGCGCCTGGGCTTGGCGGGGGCGGAGTCCGGGGCCTCGGATCGCTCCTCGCGGGGAGCGCGGTCGTCGCGGTCACGGCGACGTCGGCCTCGGCGAGGGCGGTCATCACCTTCAGCGCTCGGCCTCGCGGCCCTGGGAGCGTCCTGCTCGCTCTCGTGGCTTTCCTTTTGGGCCCGCTCGGGGCGTGCCTCGGTGGTTGATTCCTCGGACCGCTCCTGGCGCCGGCGGCGAGGCCGGCGAGGCCGATCACCTTCGGATCGGCCGCCTTCAGATCGGCCACCTTCGGATCGGCCACCTTCGGATCGATCTCTGTCGGACCGGTCTCTGTCGGACCGGTCTCGATCGGTGTTCACCTCACGGGTCTCCTCGGACTCCTCCGGGCGGCGTTCGCTGCGCCCGCCGTCGCGGCCTCGTCGGCGGCGGGGCCGCTCCTGGACCTCAGCGGGAGCTTCAGCGGGCGCGGCCTCCTCGACCTCGGTCGAGGCCTCCTCGCCCTTGGCCGCGTCGCGGAGGCGTCGCTGCTCGATGGAGTAGAGCTCCCGCGGGCGCTGCAGCTCGGTCAGGTTGAAGCCCGACTGACGCTGGAGGTTGTCCCAATCACGCTCGTTGCGTCGCGAGACGAAGGTGACCGCAACCCCGTGTGCCCCGGCCCGCCCCGTGCGGCCGATCCGGTGGGTGTAGTCCGAGACGTCACGGGGGACGCCGAGGTTGACGACGTGGGTGACGTGCTTCACGTCGAGGCCGCGTGAGGCCACGTCCGTGGCGACGAGGCACTTGACCTCGCCGGTCCTGAATGCGCCCATGACGCGGAAGCGAGCCGCCTGGTCGTAGCCCCCGTGGAGGGCCTTGACCGAAAAGCGTCGACGCTCGAGCTTGCGGATCAGCTGGTCGACGTCGGTCCTGCGCTCGCAGAACACGAGGAAGACGTCGTCCTTAGCGGAGTCCTCGATGAGGTGGCCGAGCTCCCGGGCGCGGTCCTCTTCGCCGCAGCGCAGGAAGTACTGGCTGATGTTATCCACCGTGGAGACGCCGCTCGCCGTCGCGATCTCGACGGGGTCCGTGGTGTATCCGCGCGCGAGCTCGAGGAGCGGCGTGGGGAACGTGGCGGAGAACAGCAGCGTCTGGCGATACTCGTTGCAGGCGTCGAGGATCTTCTTCACGTCGTCGATGAAGCCGATCTCGAGCATCTTGTCCGCCTCGTCGAGGATGGCGAACTCGGTCCAGGGGAACTGCAGGAAGCGCTGGTTCAGCAGGTCGAGGACCCGTCCGGGCGTCCCGACCACGACCTGGGCTCCCGCCTGGAGGGCGCGCACCTGCGGGCCCATTTGCTCACCGCCAACGATCAAGGTGGTCTTGATGCCGCTGGCCGCTCCGAGCTCCTTGAGCACGTCGTGCACCTGCTCGGCGAGCTCACGGGTGGGAGACAGCACGAGCCCGAGGACCGTTGAGCGGCTCGGGTCGATCTTCGACATCATCGGGGCGCCGAAGGCCAGGGTCTTCCCCGTACCGGTCTCGGCCTTCGCGATCACGTCCTTGCCCTGCATGACCGGCTCGATGGCCAGGGCCTGGATCGGCGTGGGCTTGGTGATGCCCATCCCCTTGATCGCGCTCTGGATATTCTCCGCGAGGCTGAACTCCTCGAACGACTCGATGTTGGGCGGTTCGAGAGTGGGGGTGAGGGGGGCGATGTTCTTGTTCGTCTTCGGTGCCGCGTCGCGGCCAGTGCTACGGCGGGGGGTCGATCCCCTGCTGCCGGAGCGTCGCGAGCGGCTCTGGCCGCCTGCGCGTCGTTGGTCAGTCATTCGTTCGTTTTCGATTGGAGTCCCGCGTCGGCGGGTGGGCAGCTGTTTCCCGTGGGCATGTTTCGCCCCGGGCTGCCCGGCGTCGCTCTGTCTGTAGGACGGGTATCGTCCCGGCGCGTGTTGAGGGAGGGCCGCTTTGGTCTCGCAGGGCCATCCTTGTCAGCCGCAGAAGTGCGGTGGGGGTGCGTCGTCGACGGTTTCGTTCTCGTTCCGTCGAGGGCCGCTCACGCCGGAGCTTCGCCTTGATTGGGGGGGAGGGTAAGCCCTTTAAGGCCCCTCGCCCCCCCTCGGCATCGAGTTTCTGGCCTGATTCCTTGAGCGATACTGCGCCTCGACGGCGTTCGGGGGCCTCTGCCCCGCTCCGCCCCACGAGGGCCCTCCGGGCACCCCATCGCTCGGGGGGATCGCCTCACCCTCACTTCGATCGCTCGACGGTATCGGTGGACCCTGGCGATGGACCCTGCCGCTGGACTGGCCCGGCGGACTGGCCAGCCGAAATGGGCCAGCCGACCGGGCCATCAAACCGGGCCACTGGATCGCATGATGGGCTCGGGCGGATCAGCCGAGCCGCCGCCTCCGGCTTACCGGCAGCGGGCGGTAGAATCGACGGCCGCGCCGGTCGGTCAATCGCCCGTCAGAGTTCCCTCGCCCCGCACCTAGGAGCATCCCCAATTGGACATCGTCAGCTGGAACGTCAACTCCCTCCGTGCCCGCATGCCCCGCGTGCTCGAGTTCCTCGAGCGAGCGAATCCAGATGTGGTCTGCTTGCAGGAGACCAAGGTGGTGGACGAACTGTTCCCCCGTGAGGTGCTGGAGGAGGCCGGCTACCACGTCGCCTTCCACGGCCAGAAGACCTACAACGGCGTCGCGATCCTCTCGAAGACGCCCATCGAGCAGGTGGTGATGGGCATCCCTGGCACGGACCACCCCGAGGCGAGGGTCATCTCCGCCGTGGTAGAGGATGTGATGCTCCTCGACCTCTACGTGGTCAACGGGAAGGAGGTCGGCTGTGACAAGTACGACTACAAGCTCAAGTGGATGAAGGACGTCGCCGCCTACGTGCGCGAGCAGTTCCCCATGGACGAGCGTGTGGTGGTGACCGGGGACTTCAACGTGACCTTTGACGATCGGGACGTGTACGACCCGGAGCGGTGGCGGGATCGGATCCTGTGCAGCGCGCCGGAGCGCGAGGCGCTGGCGGAGATCATGGCCCCCGGGCTCGAGGATGCGCTCCGCAAGCACACCGACGAGGCCGGCGTGTACACCTGGTGGGACTTCCGCACCTTTGGCTTCAAGCGGGGCAACGGCCTCCGGATCGACCACTTCCTCCTCTCTCCGCCGGCTTACGAGGCCTGCACAGGGGTCGAGGTTGACCTCGAGGCACGTGGGGGAGAGAAGCCGAGCGACCACGCGCCCGTAATTTGTACGATCGAATAATCGTCCACCGAGGGGCTGCTGGGTTGCCGTGGACAGGCGCCTGCGCGCAGTTCTAGGCGTCTTCCCGCCCGCTCCGGGGACGATCCTCCGACCGCTGCATATGCTCGGCAGGCAAGCTGGCCGATACTTCCGACAAGCCGCCACGCAGCCACCCCATCTCATGCCCGACGTCTTCGACCTCCCCTTTGATCAGTTTCAGCGCTACGAGTTGGTGCGGACGCTGCTTGAGAGCGTGCGGGCCGATGGCGAGCGCTTACGCATCCTCGATGTTGGAGGGCGAACCGCTCTCCTCCGCGAGTTCCTGCCGTCGGATCGGGTCGAGCTGGTGGACGTGATCCCCTCGGAGGTCGAGGGCCTGGTGCTGGGGAGCGGCGCGGAGCTGCCGTTCAAGGACGGGTCCTTCGACGCGGTCTGCGCCTTCGATACGCTGGAGCACGTCCCGTCCCCGCTGCGGGACGACTTCGTGCGGGAGTGTGCGAGGGTGGCCAGCCGCTATGTGATCCTGGCCGGGCCCTACGACTCGCCGCGGGTCGCCGAGGCCGAGGAGACCCTCCTCGACTTCCTCAGGGCGCGCCTCGACTGGGAGCACCAGTACTTGCTGGAGCACCGTCAGAACGGGTTGCCGTCCATGCCCGCCGCGCTCGAGCTGTTGGAACAGGCTGGCGCCACGACCGCCACGGTCGGGCACGGCGAGCTCAGCCGCTGGCTCGCGCTCATGTGCGTGGAGCTCTACCTCGAGCACGAGACCCTGCTGAAGGACCTCGGGCCGCAGCTCTACCGCTTCTACAACAAGCACATCTTCCCCTTCGACCACGGCGAGGAGGTGTATCGGCACGCGGTCATCGCGGCCTTCGGGGACGCCCCGATGCCCTGCGCTGAGGTCGCGCTCGGGGAGAGCTCCTCGCCGCTGAGTGCCGCGGACGGTGTCCTTGCCGAGGCCGGCCGGGAGCTGCTGCGATACGACAGCCTGCGCGACACCTACCTGCCGGAGATGGAGCGCCTGCATGGCGTGGTGGCGTCGCTGGAGAAGGACCTCGAGGGCCACCGCCGCGAGGCCTCTGACCTCTCTGCCGACCTGGCCAGCCACGCGGAGACCGTCGAGGCGCTACGGGAAGAGGCTCGGGCGGGGCGCCGTGATTCCAAGCTCGAGCGAGAGACCTTCAAGTCCGAGCGGTCCGCTGCGCAGGAGGTCCTCGCGCACAAGGAGGAGCGCCTCGGGGCGTTGACTGCGGACCTCGAAGGGCACCGGGCGAAGCTCGAAGAGCTGGAGCGCCTGCGGGCG
>Ga0102815_10000743_pt1 | contig 21024 bp, 20 predicted proteins | sample ColrivemetaGS759_FD_79113 | JGI IMG/M metagenome (GOLD analysis project Ga0102815, IMG submission 79113) | Estuarine microbial communities from the Columbia River estuary - Ebb tide ETM metaG S.759 | ecosystem: Environmental > Aquatic > Marine > Intertidal zone > Estuary | place: USA: Columbia...
AGCGCCGATGGCTTTATCGTTACCGGGGACAGTGTTTCGATGATGGTCGAGGTGATCTATCTGCGCCGGCCGCTGGCGATTTTCCCACTACCGCTGGGTGGCCTGGGCCGCCTTGACCAGGGGCGGCGATCACTGGCCCACTGGCTGTTTAACCCGAAGCGGGAGTCGAGCGCGGATGATCGGCGGCACAAGCTTGGGCGGATGGTCTATCATCTGGATGTATTCAAGTTGCTCAGCGCTACCCGGGATTTTAGGGCGTTTCACCAGATGCTGGTTGATCGCGGACTGGCAGTCTGGTCGGGGCAAGCGTTTCGTAGTGAGGAAGTGGAATTACCGGCTGACATTGGTGTTGTCATCCAACGCATCAAGGCGCTGTTCTAGTCGCGCTGTCAGCGCATCCCCAGTACGTTTTTCATAAAGTGCGTGCCGAAGCGACTGATGCGCTGGGCGGCGATCGCAAATGGGCTCTGGTCCAGGTAGTTGAGTTGCACCATGCGCCGCTCCCCAACAAAGCGGGTGTGGCCGTGCCAGGAGTGATCGGTGCGACGAAATGCCAACATGGTTCCCCCCGACGGGGTGATCTGGGCCACGTAATCCTCAATATCGTCTTTCGAGCGCAGCATGCGCAGCTGACCCTCTTCGTGATCCCACTGCTCATTGAAGTAAATGAGCACCGTGATCACCTTGCTCTTGTGGTCGGTATGGATGTTGCCGTCGGTACGCTCGCAAAATTTGCGGACGGTGACAGTAGATGGCAGGGTGGCCAGGTCCATACTGAAGCGAGCACCCAGGGCCCTGGCGAAAGGTTTGTCCTGCACCTCCCGCATCAGCTCTGCGAAGGCTGAGCCGTAGCTGAGAGATTCCAGCGGGTGATTGGCGGCGGTATCGATGGGCGGGTAGTCAGCATTGACCCGCGCCAGGGTTTCAGCGTCCAAAAATCCGGGGACGACCATAAAATCAAACGGGTCGCTATGCAGCGGCGCGGAGCGCAGGGCATCTAGGTTAAGCATCGGCATGGGCGCATTCTAGATGCCCACCCCTGGCCAGGCAAGGAGAGCAGGCCAGCAAAGATGTTAATAGTGCGGTTAATCGCCGTTGGGCCGTGTAGTGCGGGATGGGCTGATTTGGGTTATTATTCGCGGCCTTTCAAGTAAGCATGCCATCAAGGATATACCCGCACATGGCTGACACGGCCCGGGCGGTTATCCGCCACCTCATAATGTTGTTTTGCTTCTGGTTGCCAGCGCCCAAGCGCAAGCAGCTGGAGCGTTGGTTGCGTGGTCGCGAGGAATTCAAAAAACTGCAGCGCAGTGACTGGGTGCTGGTCAGTTGGGGAAAGTCAGGCCGTACCTGGCTGCGGGTTATGTTGTCCCGGGCCTACCAGTTGAAAGGCGGAATCGATCCCCGGGAGCTGCTTGATTTCGACAACCTGCACAAGCTCGACCCGCAACTCCCCGCTGTTTTTTTTACCCACAATAATTATCTGCGCGACTACACCGGAAACTTCCAGTCCAAGGATCATTTCAAAGGCAAGCGGGTAGTGCTGCAGGTTCGTGATCCACGGGATGTAGCGGTGTCACAGTTTTTCCAGTGGCAGTTCCGTATGCGCCCCAACAAAAAATTTATCAACGATTACCCGCCACACGGCAGCGATATCAGCATCTGGGATTTTGTGCTGGACAAAGATGCCGGTCTGCCTCGCGTCATCGATTATTTTAACGGCTGGGCGCGTGCGATTCCCGAATTGAAGGATGTGCTGGTTGTTCGTTATGAAGACATGCGCGTCGCGCCGGGTGAGGTGCTGGCCAGTATTCTTCAGTTCACCGGTACCCAGGTGACTCCGGAACAGATACAGGAGGCTGTCGATTTTGCGGCCTACGACAATATGAAGAAAATGGAAGAAGACAAATTCTTCAAGGACAAAGGCGGGGTCAGGGTGAAACCCGGCGACAAGGATAATCCCCAGTCTTTCAAGGTGCGCAAGGCCAAGGTGGGTGGTTATCGCGATTACTTCACCGATGAACAATGTGCCCAGCTCGATGAGATGGTTAACCAGCTTGACCCCATGTTTGGCTATGGCGTCGACAGTGGCGCCGGCAGTGGGAGTGAACTGACGTGAAGATGGCAATCCAGGGCCTCAGGCAGGCCGCGCAGACCGTAAAAAAGAAGCTGTCGCGGCGCATTCTTCATTGGCGTATGCGCGGCCACTCCGAAGCGGAAATACTGGTTGAAGAACGCAAGCTGCGTGGTGTGGAGCAATTCGATAAACTGCAGCGCGCCGATATTGTGGTGGTGTCCTTCGGTAAAAGCGGACGTACCTGGCTGCGGGTGATGCTCTCGCATTTGTTCCGGGTGATGTACAAGCTGCCTGAAAACGCGATCATGGGCTTTGATAATTTTCATAATTTCAACAATGCCGTGCCCAGGGTGTTTTACACCCACGACAACTATATCAAGGACTTCACCGGCGATTTCAAGACCAAGAAGCCGTTTTATTCCAAGCCGGTGGTATTGCTGGCACGTGATCCGCGCGATGTGGCGGTATCCCAGTTTTTCCAGTGGAAATTCAGGATCAAGCCCAGCAAGGTAGCCATTAACAACTATCCGCCACAGGGCAGTGATATCAGCCTGTACGACTTTGTGATGGGTGACAATGGCGGCAGTATGCAGGCTGTGGCTGACTACCTGAACCTGTGGGCCACGGAGGCGCCCCGGGTGGCGAAGTTCCACCTGCTGCGCTACGAGGACCTGCGCTCATCGACAACCGAGCAATTGCGCAGCCTGCTGGATTTCATGGGTATCGATGCTACCGACGCTCATGTCGATGCCGCGGTTGAATATTCTTCCTATGAAAATATGAAGAAGATGGAAAGCAAGCAGCAGTTCCGGTTTGCCGGCGGGCGGATGATGCCCGGCGACAAGGACAACCCCGACAGTTACAAGGTGCGGCGCGCCAAGGTGGGTGGTTATCGGGATTATTTTACGGATGAGGAAGTGGCTGCCATCGATGCCAGGTTGGCGGAGATCCTCGATCCTATGTTCAATTACAAATAGCCCAGGTACTGGCCGTAAGTTGTTGGCCGATTAAAATCGGCCCTGCAATAACCCTTTAAGGCGGATTTCCGCCCGCTATACCCGGCCCCCAATGATTCAAGCCGCGCGCACCAGCTCCAGGGCGTCTGCGCGCACATGCCCCTGCGCCATTTCCTCACGCACCTGCGCCTCAGTAATCACCCCATCGGCCAGCGCATCGCGCACCAGCCCGAAAAAGAACTGTTCCTGGGCGGGGTCAGGGTGGCTGGCATAGGTACCGGCAAACTTGTAATCACCGAACAGCGCCCGGCGGGCCCGGCGGAACCAGTGTCGCGGTGGGAACAGTTGGAAGGTGTCGGCGGGGCGATAGTCGATCTTGAGGCCGGACTTCCAGGGCTGTGATTTGCGCTTGGTATTGTGCAGCAGTTTGGTGTTTGCGGTCAGATTGTCAAAATCGTTCCACTCGTTTTCGATCGGGCTGATGGTGCTGCGATCTTCGAGCTTGAGTGACACCCAGTCCATGTAGTCGCGCTTGACCGGCTTGAACATCTCCTTGAAGTTGTCTTCGACACGCCAGTGTTGCAGCTTGGCGCAATCGAGCAGCATCACACTGGTAGCCCAGGCGCCTTTGCGGCCCTTACGCCCCGATTTGGGACGACACATGATGGCGGCGCCGTTCATATCCCGATTCAACAGCTCCCAGACGTCGCCGACGGCAAACACGTCCGGGTCGATGACCACCGCGCGACCGCTGTAATTCATCAGTTCCGGCGGCCCGAAACGCAGTGGCGTGAAGGACTGCAGATCGTTGTTAAGCCAGGGGCGCATCTCGCCGTCGCGCAGGTACAGTTCGCCCTCACGCTCGAGCATGCACGGATAATTTTTCAGCTCAATCAGCTTCACATCGAACTGGTCGGCGTGGGCGGAATTTTTTTGTAGTGAGTACTTGCTTACCAGCGCGCCGAGCATTTGCTTGTGGTTGGTGTGAATAAATACGGTTGGTTTCACAGGTTCTTCTCGTCGGTGAATTGTGGGATAGTCTAACGCCAGCGGCCGACCACATAAACGGCAGGGTTTGGCAATATTTGGAGTGATGGTGAGCGAAGCAGAAGTCTCAATCTGGTGCCTGCTGGGCAAAAAGGCCGGAGACAATACCCAGGTGCTCGCCCTGGCGCAGGCCCTGGGCTATGGCTACCAGGAAAAGCACATCCGGGCCCGGCCCTGGGAGTTGCTGACCCACCTCACGGTGTCCCCCTCCCTGGCGGGTATCGACAGGGCTGCATCCAGCGAACTGGCGGCACCCTGGCCAAACCTGGTCATCAGCGCCGGCCGCCGTAATGAGCAGGTGGCGCGCTGGATCAGGCTACAGGCGGGTCGGGCCGGCAAAACGACCTTACTGGTCCATATGGGGCGCCCCTGGGCCCCGCTGGACGAGTGGGACCTGTTGATCACCACGCCCCAGTACTTCCTGCCCCGGCAGCCCAATATTCTGCACAACAGCCTCCCGTTGCACGCGATGGCGGCCGATGAGCTGACAGCTGCCGGTAAGCGACTACAGGAAAAGCTCCTGACCCTGCCACGACCCAGGATTGCAGTACTGGTAGGCGGTGACAGCGGCCGCTTCGTATTTACCCCTGCCAAGGCCAGGCAGCTGGGGGTGTTGGCCAGCCGCCTCGCGGACGCCTGTAGTGGCGCTTTACTGGTCACCGACAGCCCGCGCACGCCGCGGGCTGCCGGTGACGCCTTGCAGGCCGCGCTGGCGGCGCCGCACTACTGTCACCGCTGGGGTGACCCGGGTGATAACCCCTACCGGGGCGTGCTGGCACTGGCGGATGCTTTCATCGTAACTGGCGAGTCCATGTCCATGCTGGGCGAGGCCGCAGCCATGGGTAAGCCGCTGTTTATTTTCGACGTGGGGGATGGTGACAAGCCCTGGTGGCGGCTGGCCCACAGCTATCGCTACAAACCCCTGAGCCACCGTTTTGCCATGCGCTATGGACCACAGCGCATGCGCCGCGATGTTGGCAATATCCAGGCCGCGCTGGTCGATGGTGGGCGGGCGAGCTGGTTGCAGGCGGATCTTATCGATACCGCGGGGTGCGCGCTGGCGGCAGCAAGCCAGGGCCGGCAGGAAGGTTTACAGCAAAGTGTCGCGGCGCAGGAGCTGGAGCGCGCCGCAGGGGCGGTCAGGCAGCTTTTGACACCACGCTGAGTGGGTGCTGGGTCGCCGGTGGCAGGGGCGGTGTCCTGGCCAATACCTCGAAGGCGTCGTGGCGCACATGGTTCTGCGCCATTTCATTGCGCAGGAAATCCTCGGTCACCTTACCTTCCTCCAGGCATTCCTTGAGCAGGCCGAAGAAGAAGTCTTCCTGGTGCTGGTCCGGGTGCTGCTTGTAGTTACCCAGGAAAGCGTATTCCCCAAACAGCTTGCGGCGGGCGCGCATGACCCAGGCAACCGGCGGAAACAGGCGGAAACGCTCTGCAGGGCGCCAGTCGGTGGGCAGGCCGGTTTTCCACGGCTGGGTTTTGCGACGGGTGGTGTGCAGCATCTTGGTGTCGAGGGTGAACTTGTCGAAGTCGTTCCATTCGGCCTCAAAAAAATCGATGGTGTCGCGATCTTCTTCCTTCAGGCAGATCCACGGCTGGTAGTCCTGGGTGAAATCGAACATGGCTTCAAACTTCTGCTCCGCATCCCAGTGCTTGAGCTTGGCACAATCGAGCAGCATCACACTGCTGGCCATGCAGCGATCAACCAGGCCCTTGGGGCCCGAGCGCATGCGGCACATGATGGCCTTGCCGTGCATATCGCGGCTTAGCAGCTCCCAGATGTCGGCGGCTGCGAAAATATCCGGGTCGATAACCACGGCACGACCTTCATAGCCCATCAGCTTGGGCGGCATGAAGCGGGTGGGTGTGAAGGATTGCAGGTCGTCATTCAGCCATTCACGTTTGACCCCGTCGCGCAGGTAGTCATCGCCCTCGTGGGCGGCAAACATGGGGTAGTCGCGGCTGTCCATGATCTGCACGTCGAACTTGTCGTTGTTGCTGGAATAGCGGCGCAGGGCGTGCTCGGCCACGATTGCGCCGGTGATTTGCTTGTGATTGGTCTGGATAAATACGCAGGCTTTCATATCGTTGCGGGTCTGTAGAATTCGGGGCAACTATAGAGGAACAGGCCGTTTTTTGCCATTTACCGGGGCCGGATTTTAGCGTGAATAGTACTTGAAACTGCGCCCGGTCACGGTGGTGTAAATGGTCCCGCAGGACTTCGCCATGCGGTACAGGCTGTGCATGAAAAAGCCTTTTGAAAATATGGAAAAAGGTAGCAAAATCAAAGAGATAAATAATTTTGCCAGGGCAATCATCTGGATCTTGAAAAGGCGTTTGCCATCCCCGTGATGACGGGCCATATTCACCCCCGAGCAGCCGTTCTTGAAGCCCCGCTTGATCAGTCCTTTGGCGGTGTAGCGCTCGGCCTCGTGGCGGCGATGGATAACCGATCCCTCCGCTGTGGCCAGGTTGGCGCCAAGACTGTGGGCGCGGATGAAGAAATCCTTATCCTCCCCGCCGCTGTTACAAAAATCGTGGGAAAATATCGGCCCGACTTCGCCCACCCGCTCGAGGATGGCGCGACCCACCAGCAGGTTGCAGGTCGAGGCGTAGTCCGGCAGCCCGTAGCGGGCGCCTTTCTTTTCCTGTTTGCTCTTGCTGGGTGAGCGGAATATCCCGGTTTTCCGGGCCCAGTCAGGCATGTTTTCATCGAGTATCCAGGTGCCGAATACCAGGTCGGCCCCGGTGGCCGCCTGCCGGTCCAGCAACTGCGCCAGCCAGTCGCTGCGGGGTTGGTCGTCGTCGTCGATAAAGGCCAGCAGATCAGCCCCGCGCTCCAGGGCGACGGCTACCGCATGGTTGCGCGCATAGGTGATGCCGGGGGTGGGTTCGGGAGAGTAGTGGAGATTGATGGGCAGCCTTGGCCCCGCCTGTTCGCAAATGCCCCGGGTTTCCGCATTGGGCCTGTTGTCGATGACAATCATCTCCACCTGCGCGGGGTCGTAATGTTTAAGGTCGATCTGTTCGATCATGCCCAGCAGGCGGGTGAGGACATCAGAGCGGCTGTGTGTGCATACACAAATGGCGACCCGGGGATGCGGCGTTGTACTTAGTGGCATGCGATAGGCTTACTTGAAAATACCACGTCGATAGAGACCCCAGAAGAACCCCCACAGGTAGATAAGCGGCGCCCGCCTGACCGTATCAGGAATGACGATCTTCTCTCCGGAGTGCCGCTCCAGCTTCCACGCGATATAGTCCAGTCCTCCCTCAAAGGTAAACAGCGCTTTTACCAGCCGCATAATCGACATCAGTTTGCCTTGACCCCGGCGCGCTGCCCACGCCAGCCCTGCCAATTTGCGAGGCATTGTGCTGATCTGGCTGCGGTAGTGCAGCTCGCCGCCGCTATCATACACCGCAACAGGGAAACCAAGCGAGCCACAGTGTTGGCGGGTCAGGGCACTGTAAAAGTCCCGGGCGGATTGGGCCAGTTCATTGGCTCGCCCGCTGCGCTCCGTGCGCAGCTCGGTGGCGTAGCTCAGGGCCAGTGCCTGTTCCCACAGGTCCGCTACGCTGCCTTCTGCCGGGAGTGCTGGCAGGCTGTTATGCAGCAGAGTGCAGGCTGCCTGGTGCAGGCAGTTCTCAAGCTGGCCGTGGGTGTCCTGATCGCGACTGTAGAGGATGCGGGTGGGTTGGGCGAAGCGGCCCCAGATGTAGGATTCAAACCATGCAGTAGAGCAGCCCCGGCGGAAATCATGCAGGGAAATCACCGTTACTTTGCTGCGCAGGGTCTGTTCCTGCTGGCTGTGCTCGGCGTAGAACACATTGGGTGGCAGCACCCAGTTAGCCGCCGTCAACCAGGGACTGCGGTAAGCTGCGCGGTAGTTGTCACATATCAGGTAGAGGTCGAGCAGGCCATCGTAGATGTCACCACTGCGCAGGCAGGATCCGTAGAGTAAAACACCGCAGATAGCATCGTGGTGGCGCTCTCGCAGCTGGGTCAGCAGGGCCACCAGGTTGGGGTCGGATGCCAGTTGCGCACCGGCTACCTCCGGGTAGGTGCTCACAGGGTCAGGAAATCCAGCTGCCTGGTTGCGCTCACTGCCACGGGACCATTTGCCACCAGAATTTCTCCGTCGAGATTGAGTTTGCCGTCCAGCTCGAGCCGGATACTGTCGGCATTGTGACTGATATAGCCAGATTCGGGAACCGCGTTGCGATTGGGTCGGCCCCGTACGATAGACAACAAGGTTCGCGCAAACCGGCTGCAGTGCTGCTCGATCAGGGTGAGCCGCAAATTACCTGGCTGCTCACCCCAGAATGGGCGCATCCCGAATGCCAGTCTCTGCAGGGTGCTGACGGCGAGAATCAGGGTGTCGTGGGGGGCTGCGTCCGCGCTGTCCAGGCTCAGCCTGATCGCCACGTGCTGGTTAAAATCGGGGTCATCCCGCAGTACTCCCCACACGGTGCGCAAGGTAATCAGGGCCAGGCTGAAATCATCGCGCAGCCCCCGTGAATGCACCTCCCGGTGGGCGTACTCGGTGCCCTGGATAATAGCCCCGCCTCCCAGGAACATGCCGTAGCGCACCGCAGTCCCGCTGCCGGTGTTCACCCGCAGCAGTGCTCGCTGTGCAAGGCAATGGGTGCTGGCGCGGTCGCCCTCAACCCACTTGCAAAACAGCTCAGTCGCCTTGCTCAGTGAGCCGCGGATACCAATATCGCCGGCGTTCATATTGGCGGTACCGCCGGGCAGCAGGGCTATAACGGGAGGCGTGTGGAACAGGCCGGAGTCCAGCATTTCGCCCAGCACCAGGGAGGCGGTGCCGTCGCCCCCGTTGATGGCCAGTACCGAGACCTGGCGCCGGGCCAGCTCTTCGAGCGCCGGGCGGATATCAGCGGGGCTGGCAGTGACGATATGGTGAATGGCGGCGCAGCGGTCGATGCGGGCACTGATGCGCTCGAAGCGATCGCGGTTGTGCCCGCTTCCCGGGTTGCTGATCAGGCCAACCGGGCCGTGCAACGCGGTCACGGCGCCGGCGATCTCAGGGTTGCGGCCTTGAGGTTGATGACGCTGCTGCCCACCTTGGGTGCATCCCCGCGCAACTGCAGTAATAGCCCGGTGCCGGCGTCAAACTGCAGCTGGATATTGTCAATCAGGCCCAGCAGGCTGAAATCCGCCTTGTCGGGGTTGTTGGCTACCGGGCTGATGGTGAGCGCCACGCCGTGGGTGTCACGCTTACCCGTTACCGGCCGGGACTCTCCTGCCAGCTGGTAGTTCACATCAATAATACTGCCCTTGCTGCCGGCCGGGACGTGGCTGAAGCGTACCCGGTAGAAATTGAAATCGGAATTGACCAGAACTTCGGCAGACTCGGCAGCGGAGCTCTGGAAGCGGTCTGCCAGTACCAGCAGGCCGTAGGCATCGGTAACCACCCGCTCAGCCGTTTCCGGGGGGTAGGCGATGTCGCGGCTACTGGTCAGCGGCCATTGCTCCGGCGGCAGGGCCGGGTCGGCGCCGGGTTCACGGCGCTCGCGCAGGATGTGCTCCGGCCCGAAATCCCATGACTTGTAGCGCTGCTGTTCCTGGCCTTGGCCGAGGCGCGAGCGCCACAGGGCGCGGCCATCGGCAGCGTTAAAATACAGCTCGACCTGTTCTGAATTGCGCGCTACCGAGCCGCTGGCGCTCAATTGCCAGTTCCCGGCCTGGCTCGGGCAGGGCTCGACTGTCACCGTGGAGCTGGCGGTTATCCACATATTTTTTTGCTCGAACTCGAGGCTTTGCCAGTCGGGCAGGGCAGCTGGAGCTGGCATGGCGTTAGCGGTATCTGCGACAGCTTCTGCGCCAGTCACCAGGCTGGACAACAGTGCTAGCGTGGCAAGCAGTGTTTGATATTTGAGGTGGTTCATTGTTTGTGTCCCGGGTAGCGCAAGGTATCGTTAGCGGGGTGCAGGGGATAGACCGCCATAATCAGTGCCACCGGCAGCCAAAAGTACAGCCACAACTCCTTGGGGTGCACCAGCAAGCGATCGTAGTCCATGGTGATGCAGGTCATGCCATATAAGAGTAGTGCCAGATAGATTCGTTCCCCGCGCTGCCTGTAGAGCCGCCAGCCCCACAGCAGGGCCACTGCCAGCATCGCCATTAGTAGCATAAGGCCGATCACGCCGCCATCGCGCAGAGTGGCCAGGTAGCCGTTATGGGCGTGGTTGAACACGCGCTCGTATGCTGCCACATGGGGGTCTGCCAGGTAGCCTTTGCCGAACCACCAGTAACCGGGCATATCCTCGATAACCTGTCGCCAGATACCCGGCCGAAAGGAAAAGTCCACCACCCGTTCCTGCCACAGCCTCGGGTTGATCGCCAGCAGTGCCCAACTTGCGGCGGCACCCAGCAGTAATACTCCCAGCGCACGGTAGCCCACCAGGACCAGCAGTGCTACGGCCAACGCCGCCAGTGCAGTGCGCGACTGGGTCAGCAGTACCAGACTCAAAATTGCCGCGCCGATGATGATGTAGGCGGCCTTGTTGTCACGCCCGCGCCCGCTGAAGATGTAGTGTATGCACAGCACCAGGAAAATGCCGTAAGCGCAGCTGGCCTTGTTCTGGTGGTGCATCACCCCCAGGGGCTCCAGTCGTGAGCCCGGAAAAGGGTGTTCGAGGTACCAGGCAACAATCGATACCACGGCAGCCCCCGCTGCCAGCCAGGTGGCGCGGTGGGCAAGTTTGTCCATCTGGTGCGGGTATTGCTGCCATAAAAAGCCGCTGATGAAGCAAAAGGTCAATACGCTGAAACTGTAACCTAGCTGTTCGGCAGCGCCAGCAGGCGCGAAGTCCAGAGTCCACCACAAGGTGCTCATCATGTAGACCGTGTACAGCAGTATCAGCAGGGCCAGCAGGTTACCCCGGTAAAAGGCAGCCAGCTCGCGCCACAGCACCAGCACGCTGGGTATGATCAACGCGTAATAGACTTTGCGATGGCCGGTGGCCATCGGCAGCAAAAAGTAGCCGGCAATGTACACGGCGTAGAAGTACACCATGCCCCTGTCTAGCAGGAAGCCGCGAAATCGGTCGATTCCCATGAATATCACATGCTTGCGGAGGTCTAAAGCCGTTAAAAATACCACATAATCTTGGCAATGACCCGATCATCCGATAATCTTCGCCCCTTCATCTGCCCTGACCAGGGGAAACATCATGCACATGATCACCAAGCGACTGAATAAGTGGCTGGTTCGCGCGATCACCAAAGTTCTGCCGCAGGAACAGGCCCACAAAGTGGAGCGCTGGCGCCGGGGTCGCGAGGAGTTCTGGAAGTACAACAACTGTGAGTATATTTTCGCGTCTTACGGCAAGAGCGGGCGCACCTGGGTGCGGGTGATGATCTCCCGTTATTACCAGCTGGTATACAATCTGCCAGATAATATTCTGATGGGTTTTGACAACTACACCCGGCTCAATAAAGACATCCCCAAGATATTCTTCACTCACGACAATTACCTGCGTGGCTACACCGGCAACGTTGATTCCAAAAAAGACTTTTACCACAAGAAGACCGTGTTACTGGTGCGCAAGCCCCAGGACGTGGCGGTCTCCCAGTTTTTCCAGTGGAAGTACCGCATGCGCCCCGAGAAGAAGGCGATGAACAAGTACCCTGCCCACGAGGCGAATATCACCGTGTACGACTTTGTGAAAGATCCGAACCAGGGCCTCGCACACATTATCGAATTCATGAATAACTGGGCTAAGGAGCTGGCGAAGATCGAAAACCTGCTGGTGGTGCGTTACGAAGACCTGCGCACCAACCCCGAGCGGGAGATGGGTCGTATCGTTGAATTCCTCGGACTTGAGGTGAATGAGGAATTCCTGAAGGACACCGCCGAGTTCGCCTCGGTGGAAAACCTGCGCAAGAAGGAGCAGGAAAACTACTTCTGGCGCAGCGGCAGCCGGGTGCAGGCCAAGGATGTCAACGATCCCAACACCTTCAAGGTGCGCAAGGCCAAGGTCGGCGGCTACCGTGACTACTTTGACGACGATCAAGTGGCTGAGCTTGATGCCATGGTAGATTCTGGACTATTGCCGGTGTTTGGTTACACCAGTGCGGAGCAAGACGAGGTCAGCTGATGGACAAGTGCGTGTTCATCCACACCAACGAGCGCCAGTGGCTGGGAGCCCTGGTGGCGGAGTATTCTTTCCGTCGCAACTCCCCACACGCGGATAAGTTTGATGTGCAGTTTATCCATACCCGCGACTACCCTTATCTCAGTGAGCGCGAAGGCCAGGTATTCCTGCGCGGCGGTACCGACCGGGTGTGGCGCATGGATGACCTGCAGTCCTTTACCCCGTTGCGGTTTATGCCGCCCAGCCTGATGGGCTTCCAGGGCAGGGCGGTGGTCACCGACCCCGATGTATTCGCGGCCGGCGATGTCTATGAGCTGCTGGACCGCGACATGCAGGGCGCCGCGGTGATGGGTCGCCATCGCTCGGGTAAATCCGAAAAAGGCTACCAGGTGGCCACCAGCGTGATGTTGCTCGACTGCGCCAGGCTCAAGCACTGGGATGCAGTCGCGCAGTTCGGCCAGCTGTTTACCCGGGAGAAAGATTACAAGGAGTGGATGGTGCTCGCCTACGAGGACCCAGCCACCATCGGTTACATCGAGGACTACTGGAACGACTTCGATCACCTGGACGCCAATACCCGCTTGCTGCACAACACCAAGCGCCGCACCCAGCCCTGGAAGACCGGCCTGCCGGTGGATTACACCCCGGCGGACAAGTTCAAGGACAAGCCGGTACTGGCTTCGCTGAACCGGTTGCGCTCCAGGCTGTTTGGTGAGTACGCCCTGCTGGGTCGTTACCACCAGCACCCGGATCCCCATCAGGAGCAATTCTTCTTCGGCTTGCTGCAGGAGTGCCTGGATTGCGGGCATGTCAGCGAAGAGCTGGTCCGTGAGGAAATTCGCAAGAACCATGTGCGCCATGACGCCTTCGAAGTTTTGGCGCGCACGCCAAAGCTGGAGACCCGAGCCGCATGAAATACATTGATATAGACCTGCTGCGTAATCTTGATCGCAAGGACTTCCTGGCGATCAAGCCCTACCCATATTACAACAAGGAGGGTGTACTGACCCAGTCAGGTTTCCAGGACCTGCTGGACAATATGCCGCCGGTTGAAATGTTCAAGCACAACTTCGGCTACGAACGCCGGGCGGGGCAGGCTCCCCACGATCGCTACTCGCTGGAATACGAGCCCGGTATGCAAGTGCCAAAGCCATGGCAGGATTTTATCGCCGAATTGTGCAGCGACGCCTACCGCAACGAGGTCGCCCGCCTGCTGGGCGCGAACAAAGTAGAGTTCCGTTTCCATTGGCACTACACCCCCAGCGGCTGCGACGTTTCCCCGCACTGCGATGCGCGCCGGGAACATGGCTCTCACCTGTTCTATTTCAATTCTCCGGAAGACTGGGATCCGGCCTGGGGTGGCTCTACCCTGGTACTGGATGACGGTGGCCGGCTGGATTACAACTCGGCCCCGGGCTTCGACGAGTTTGATGCCGCCCACGAATGCGAGTCTATCGGCAACTTCAGCTCGCTGATGCTGCGCACCGATCACGCCTGGCATGCGGTCCGTGCGATCGACTGTCCCGAGGGCAAGTTGCGCAAGGTGTTTATCGTTGTGGTCAATCCCGACAGCCTGTTCTGGAAGATTCGTGACCGCATCATTGGTAAGAAAACCCAGCGCTTCTGATCCGGCGTCCGGGCTTCCGGCATACGGGCTTCCGGCATACGGGCTGCCGGCGTCCGGGCTGCCGGCGTACGGGCTTCCTGGCGCCGACCTCAATCCCCCGCTGCTATCACTGGGCAGCAACGAGCTGCACCTGTGGCTGCATCCGCTGGGGGAGACTGCCGGCTCCGATGCATTCTGCCGCCAGGTGCTGTCCCGCTATGCCGCCATAGCAGCCGCAGACTGGCGTTTCAGCCGCAATGCCAACGGTAAGCCCGCCCTTGTGGGTGCCCCGGTCGACTTGCAATTCAATCTCAGCGACAGTGGCGATTGGCTGGTTTGCGCCATTGCGATGGGGACCGCGGTCGGCGTTGACCTGGAGTACTGTGATCCCGGGCGGGACGTCCTGAAACTGGCGCGGCGCTGTTTCAGTACTGCCGAACTCGCGGATATGCAGGCGTGTGGCAATGCAGAGCAAAGCCAGCGATTTTACGATTACTGGACGCTCAAGGAAGCGACCATCAAGTCACGGGGCGGGTCGCTGGGACGTGAGCTGGAAGCGACAAGGTTCGAGTTGGAGATGTCGCCACGCGATGCAAAGGCGGTGATTCGGGCCGTTCCGGCCGATAGAGATTTTTATTGCCTGCTGGATTCTCTGTCGGGCTATCGCCTGGCGGTATGCCGGCACGGCGCCGCACACTTGCAACCGCGCCTGCGCCTGTTTAACTTGGCTGCTGATTGCAGTGAGCAGGAACTGCCGCTGGTGATGCGCGCAAGCAGTTCGAGTGAGTCTTAGGGTCGAACAACGGATGATGGCGGCACGATAATGGCAGAAGAGCATACCCAATCCTACTACGCGGCGAGCCGCAACATTACCGATCAGTACCCCGCGCTGCAGGAGAGTATTGAAGCCGATGTCTGTATCTGTGGAGGTGGCTTTACCGGTATTGCCACTGCCCTGACCCTGGCGGAGCGCGGCTTTTCGGTAGTGGTGCTGGAACAGAACCGGATTGGCTGGGGCGCGTCCGGGCGCAATGGCGGGCAGTTTATCGGTGGTTTCGCCGGTGAGGAACTGATGCGTAAACGGCTGGGCCCGGAGGTCGAGGATGTTATCTGGGATATCGGCTGGCGCGGCAATGAGATCATCGCTGAACGGGTTCAGAAGTACGATATCGACTGCGATTTCAAGTACGGCTATATGGATGTGGCGCTCAAGCCCCGCCATATGCGCAACTTTGAGCAGTATCACCGGGAATTGCAGCGCCGCGGCTTCGGGGATTCGGTACGCATGGTCGAGCGCCAGGATATGCGCTCGGTGCTGGGTAGCGACGCTTACCTTGGTGGCCTGATCAACAATCGCAGCGGCCACCTGCATCCGCTCAACCTGTGCCTTGGGGAGGCCCGCGCTGCCGCTGGCCTGGGGGTTCGCCTGTTCGAGGACAGCCAGGTGCTGGGTATAGAGCATGGTCCCCGCCCGCTGGTGAAAACTGCCCGCGGCCAGGTGCGTGCCAATGCTGTGGTACTGGCGGGCAACGCCTACCAGAAACTGGAGATGAAGCGCCTGTCCGGGCTGGTGTTTCCCGCGGGGAGCTTCATTCTTGCCACTGAACCGCTGAGCGAGGAGCAGGCGCGGGATATCAACCCGCTGGATATGGCGTTTTGCGACCCCAATTATGTGCTGGATTATTTCCGTCTGTCGGCGGATCGGCGGCTGCTGTTCGGCGGGCGCTGTAACTACTCGGGACGGGTGCCCACCAGTATTCGCGCCAGTATCGAGCCGCGGATGCACAAGATCTTCCCGCAGCTGGCCGGAGTCGCTATCGATTATGAGTGGGGTGGCAATATCGGTATCGTGGTTAACCGGGTGCCATTTATCGGGCGCCTGCAGGACAACGTTTACCACGCCATGGGCTACTCGGGGCACGGGGTGAACATGACCCACGCCACCGGCGAAATACTTGCCGATGCCATTGGTGGGACCCTGGAGAAGCTGGACTTGTTTGAGAAAATCCGCCACCGTCCGATACCGCTGGGGCAGGCGCTGGGCAGCCAGATGGTGGCGCTGGGTATGATGTACTATCGACTGCTCGACAAGTTCTAGGCAGGTGATTGTCCACCGGGCGTTACATAGGATGTGCAGATCTTTCCTGTTAAACTGTGGATCCTGTTTCTAGCGCGGTTGCCCCCAGCCCATGTTCATCGACCCCTACTACAATGCCCTCGACGGCAAGATCAGCTTTACCCGCGAGCAGGGCAGTAATTTCGCCAAACAGGTGGCTGACGATTTTAATCCGCTGCACGACCACGATGCCAAGCGTTTCTGTATCCCCGGTGACCTGTTATTTTCGGTTATTCTCGCCAAATACGGCCTCAGCCAGCACATGGAAGTTGTCTTTTCCGGTATGGTTCTTGAAGGTATCGAACTGGTTCTGCCAGAGGCTACTGAGAGATTGTCTATCGACGACACCCACGGCAAGCATTACCTGAGTATTGCCCGCGGGGGCGACAACACCCGGGATTCGCAGCTGATTGATGACCTGACCCGCAAGTACGTGGAGTTCTCTGGCCACAGCTTTCCCCATATCCTGGTGCCATTGCTGGCTGAACATAAGCTGATGCTCAACCCGGATCGTCCGGTGGCGATTTACGAGAGTATGGCAATTGACCTCGACCGCCTGAACATCACTAATCCGGTACTGGAAAGTGCCAGCAGTAGCGTGAAAATCACCGGTAAGCGCGGTGATGCCACGCTGGCGTTCAATCTTGTCGAGAACGGCAGTGTTATTGGTCGTGGTATGAAGCGCGTGATTCTTGGCGGCCTGCGAGACTACGATGAAGAGGCAATGACGGGGGCAGTAGCTGCCTACAACCAGCTGAAGGCGGAATTTGTCGCGGCCTGAAGCTGTCAGCAGCGGGCTGTTTTATTACACCTCACGCAGCTCCCCTTTCACCACCAGGATATCTTCCATCACCAGGTATTCCAGGTCCGATCCGAAGAACATGTCCAGGGCATCCAGTGGGGAGCAGACCATGGCCTCGCCGCGGCGATTGAGCGAGGTATTCAGTAGCACCGCGTTGCCCGTGCGTTTCTCCATTTCTTCCAGCAGGCGGTAGTAGGGCTCGTTCAGTCCCGGCTCCAGGGTCTGGGCGCGGGCGGTACCGTCTTCATGCACGACCTCGGGGACTCGTGATTTCCACTCCTCGTTGACCTCAAAGGTAAAGGTCATGAACGGTGCAGGATGATCTACCTTGAACATCTGCGGCGCTACCCGGCTCAGTATACTGGGACAAAATGGCCGCCAGCGTTCCCGGAACTTGATTTGCGCATTGATGCGATCCGCCACGCCGGTACTGCTCGGGCAACCCAGGATGGAGCGCCCGCCCAGGGCTCGCGGCCCGAATTCCATGCGCCCCTGGAACCAGGCGACCGGGTTGCCTGCCACCAGCAGGTTCGCAACGGTAGTCGGCACGTCTTCAATCCTGCGCCAGCGGGGTTGCCCGGGATGGCTGGCGCAGGCCGCGATCACCTGTTCGCTGCTGTAGCCCGGGCCCAGATAGACGTGCTGCATTTTCTCTACCGCTACACCGCGCCGTGAACTTGCCCAGGCGGCGGCACCAACGGCGGTGCCCGCATCGCCGGAGGCGGGCTGCACAAACAACTCCTTTACCTCGGGGCGGGCAATGATCTTCTGGTTCAGTTTGACATTGAGCGCGCCGCCGCCGGCAAAAGCCAGTTGACCGGTGTCGCGGATGATATCTCCCAGGTAGTAATCCATCATCTGCAGGGAGAGTCGTTCGAACAGTGCCTGCATACTGGCCGCATAGTGGATATAGGGGTCGTCCGCGTTATCGCCCTGCCGCCTGGGCCCCAGCCAGTCGATCAGTTTGTCGCTGAAATAAAAACCCTTGCCCTGGTCCTTGTGGCGGCGCAGGCCGATCACATTGGCGTAGCGGGTATCGATCACCAGCTCGCCGTTTTCAAATTTGGCCAGCCGGGAAAAATCGTATTTGCTGGCGTCTCCATAGGGCGCCATGCCCATCACCTTGTATTCACCGTCCAGCATCTCAAAACCCAGGAACTCGGTCATGGCGCCGTACAGGCCTCCCAGTGAATCGGGGTCGATGAATTCCTTAAGCGTATGGATTTCACCGTTTTCACCGTAGCCAAAGAAGGTGGTGGCATACTCGCCCTTGCCATCGATGCCCATGATCGCGGTTTTCCCGGTAAAGCCGCTACAGTGGTAGGCGCTGGAGGCGTGGGCCAGGTGATGCTCCACCGGTTCCAGCTCGACCCCGCGCGGGTCGATACCCAGCTGCGGCAACATCGCCAGTACCCGGTCCCGATAGCGGCGGTAACGGCGGTTGCCGTTGAGCAGGGCATCGAGCGCCCGGTCCGGGGCGTACCAGTAGCGGCGGGCGTAATGCCAGCGGTGGGGGCGGCCCAGGCCGATCGGGGCGTAGGGGATTGCCACCACCTGGATATCGGCTGGCAGTATGCCGGCCTGTGCGATGCAGAATTTGGCCGCCTCCAGGGGCAGTCGGTTTTTGGCGTGCTTGTCACGCACAAAGCGTTCTTCTTCTGCCGCAGCGACCAGCTCACCGTCGATGTACAGCGCCGCCGAAGGATCGTGATTGAGGGCGCCGGACAGCCCAAGGATAATTAACGGCATGGAATTTATCGGGTCAATGGCGGCTTGTGGAAAGTATCAACTTCAGCGTCGCCCTGATGATTTTGCGCATATGTACGGCTCCTGATCACTTTGCCCGGGGGTAGGATATGGTCCATCAGGATAGCAGGAAACCCGCTGCGGCCGCAGCGCGCCTTGCCCACGCAGGGGTTGCTTTCAATCAGGCCGCGCTTGGGTTTATCCTGTGTGGCGGACTTACCGGCAAAGGAAGGTGCTAGCAGGGCATGGATTTCAAGGACTATTACCAGTTACTGGGTGTCGAGCCCGATGCGGATGCCAAAGCCATCAAGGCAGCCTATCGCAAGCTGGCACGCAAATATCATCCGGATGTCAGTAGCCATGAGCAGGCCGAAGAAAAGTTCAAGGAAGTGTCCGAGGCCTATGAGGTACTCAAGGACAAGGACAAGCGCGCGCAATATGATGAAGTGCGTCAGTATGGTGGCAAGCAGGGCTTCGAGCCGCCGCCTGGCTGGCAAGCCGGTGGGTTTGAGGCCGGGTCGGGGGATTACCAGGGAGGTTTTTCGGACTTTTTTGAGCAGGTTTTCGGGCAGGCTGGCCACGGCTCCGGCCAGGGCCATTCCCGCCAGCATTTCGCCCAGCGCGGCGAGGATATCGAGCTGACCCTGGCGGTGTTTCTCGAGGAGGTCTACAAAGGCGGGTCGCGAACCATCAGCTATGAGGTGCCAGGCTTTGACGAGCAGGGCCGCTTGCACCGGCAGCAGAAAACCCTGAAAGTGAAGATTCCAGCCGGTGCCACCGAGGGCGAACGCATTCGCCTGAAGGGCCAGGGTGCACCCGGTATCGGTAAAGCACCCGCCGGTGATCTTTACCTGCAGCTGCGCATCGCAGAACATCCGCTGTACATCGTTGAAGGTCGCAACCTCTCCCTCACCTTACCCCTGGCCCCGTGGGAGGCTGCGCTTGGCTGCAAGCTGGAAGTGCCCACCCTGGATGGCGCAATTAACCTGACGGTGCCTGCCAACAGTCAAAACGGCAAGCGGTTGAGGGTCAAGGGCAGGGGGCTGGGTCGGGCAGAGCAGCGCGGTGATCTTTATGTTGTGTTCAGAATTACCATGCCGGCTCACGCCAGCCCTGAGGAACAGGCGCTGTGGCAGCAGTTGGCCGATAAATCCACGTTCAAGCCACGCCGGGACTGGGGGTAAACACGATGAGTGAATATGCCAATGACCTGACCCTGACTGAGGTCAGCCAATGCATCCACCTCAGTGTGGAAACAGTGATCACCATTGTGGATCACGGGATTGTGCAGCCTCGAGGTGGGCAGCCGCAGGAGTGGTTGTTTGAGCCCGATATGTTGGGCACCCTGCGCAGGGCCAGCCGCTTGCAGCGTGACCTTGAGCTAGACTGGGAGGCGATTGCGCTGGCGCTGGAGCTGATTGGGGAAATGGAACTCCTGCGTGAGGACAACCAGCGCCTGCGCCGTCAGCTGGCCTGCCTGCTGGATGTCGATGCATCTGGCTGAATGCTTGCCATCGGCCATTGTGTGACTACACTTGAATAAGTTGCCTGCACAAGGCAAAATTGCCGCTGGCCGGTAAACAATAAAACGCGGGCTGCCTGACCCTGCTGGTATCGTTCACCAGCACATAAGAAAGTTGTTTAAAACAAGACCTGAATTCAATCCCGCACTGCCCTGAATGCGTTATCACACGGGTGGCTGGCAACAACCCAGGATAGCCTTATGAATCTTCATCCTTCGATATCGTCAAACTCTGGTAAATCCACTTTCTGGCTGATTTTTGGTTCCATCCTGTTTGCAGTGCTGCTCAGTGCGTGTAGTGATGGCAACAACAGCAATAAGCCCAAGCCTACACCCACACCTACGCCGATACCCACGCCAACCCCGGACCCGGATTTCCCTGACTACACGGTTGTCACCCTCGAGCCGGGGGATGACCTGGAATCCAGGGCACTTGAGGCACTGATTACCGCTGAGCCCAAAACCATTATCGAGTTCCCGGCCGGGGTCTACGATTTCACCAGTGAGTTGAGTTCCAGTGTCGATAACATCGTTATCCGTGGCACCGGAACGGATAACGAAAACGGGACTGTGCTGCGGTTTGACAACCAGACCAGTGGCGCCCAGGGCGTTTTTGCTACCGGTAATAACTTTGTCATTGAAGATATAGCAATTGAAAACACCCCGGGAGATTCCATCAAGGTCGAGGGCTCCAATGGTGTCACCATCCGCCGGGTGCGAGTGGAATGGACTAATGGCCCCGACGAGAACAACGGTGCCTACGGCTTGTACCCGGTGCAAACCGGTAACGTACTCATCGAGGACACAGAGGTGCGCGGCGCCAGCGATGCGGGCGTTTACGTGGGCCAATCCGAAATTATTATTGTGCGACGCAACTATGTTTGGGAGAACGTTGCCGGCATCGAAATTGAGAACTCCAAATTTGCCTACGTCTATGACAACGAAACCGTAGCCAATACGGGCGGCATACTGATTTTTGACCTGCCGGGACCGCCAATCCAGGGTGGTGAAGCCACCCGGGTGTTCAACAA
>Ga0102815_10000747_pt1 | contig 20995 bp, 20 predicted proteins | sample ColrivemetaGS759_FD_79113 | JGI IMG/M metagenome (GOLD analysis project Ga0102815, IMG submission 79113) | Estuarine microbial communities from the Columbia River estuary - Ebb tide ETM metaG S.759 | ecosystem: Environmental > Aquatic > Marine > Intertidal zone > Estuary | place: USA: Columbia...
ACGGTTAGACCGCATAGCTCCCTTGGGTATCGCCCGCCAGCACCCGAAAGCATCGTGCCGATAGACCAGAGGCCGAACATGCACTAACATTTACACCGGACCACTCGATGGGGGCAGTCCAGCGATTTGTAGAAGCCGAAGCCGATTTTGAAGTGGCATCCGAGGAAAGCGTGCTCCCCGATGATCGCACACATGCGGTCGCCACCTCGGAACTGGCGCTGTCCATGACCCGGCCCGAGGCACGTCAAGTTGTTGAGCGCTGGCTCGCCGAGGCCCGTATCGCCCGAGACACGCTGCGCTTTGCGCTGCCGCCATCGCGTGGCGATCTTGGGCCGGGCGACCTGATCCGCCTCGACCAGCCCGATATGGCTGGCACCTACCGCATCGACGCGGTTGAAATAGGCCCTTACCGCATCGCCGAGGCGCAATGCATCGAGCCTGCGGTCTATCGTCCGCTCGACATGGTTGATGAGGTGCCTCCAGCCTTTGACTTCGTGCCGCCGATACCGCCGCTTCCGCTCTTTCTCGACCTGCCTTTGCTCTCGGGCCAAGAACAAGAGCATGCGCCACATCTGGCCGTCACCGCCGCTCCCTGGCCCGGAGCCATGGCCCTTTATGCGGCGTCTGGCGGCGAGGATTTTGCGCTCGTGGGCCTTTATGGACGCCCGGCAACTGTGGGCACTCTGGTCACAGCCCTGCCTGCCGCCAGCCCGGCCCTACTCGATACTGGTGCGCCTGTCCAAATCCGTCTTTCGCGCGGCACATTGCAAAGCGTCTCCCTCGAACGCCTCCTTGCCGGGGCAAACCTCGCCGCTATTGGCGATGGTAGCCCCGAAGGCTGGGAAGTCATCCAATTCGCCACCGCCGAACTTGTCGCGCCCGGCGAATTCATGCTCTCTCGCCGGGTTCGCGGGCGAAATGGCTCCGACGCGGAAATGGCGCCCACGCACCCGGAAGGAAGCTATTTTGTTCTTCTCGATCAATCTGTTGAGCAAATCCCCTTCGCGAGTGGGGATCGCGGCGTTCAGCGCAACTATCGTATCGGCCCCGCCCGCCGTGCAATTGACGATCCCACTTATGTTGCCCAAGCGCATGCATTTCGCGGTCAGGGGCTTCGGCCACTCTCGCCCGTGCACCTTCGCCTCACGCCTTCGTCCGCAGGCCATGACCTCACGTGGATCAGACGCACCCGCATAGATGGCGACACATGGGATGGCTTTGATGTGCCCCTTGGCGAAGAAAACGAGCTCTACCGCGTCCGCGTGCGGAACGGTTCCACGATCTTGCGGGAAGCAATAACCAGCGAACCGCGCTGGAGCTACACCACCGCAGATCGCACTACCGATGCGCCGCCGATTGGGGCGGAACTGGAGGTCACCCAAATCTCTGCGCGCTACGGGGCCGGTGCCAGCGCCCGCCTTTCGCTGTGATGTGTCCAAGGGCCGCCCGCTACCCCAGCGTGCGGCCCTTCCTTTACTTTGCGCCCCATTGGCGTATCTTGGCGCCATGGATTGCCGATTTGGAGGCGCACATGGCTGAAAAACTTACCCGCCTTGCCGAGGTTGACCCCGTCTGGACCCGGATCCGTGACGAGGCCGATTGCATGGTCCGTGAAGAGCCACTCCTTGGGGGGCTCGCGCATTCCTCCATTCTGCACCACGAATCGATGGAATGCGCGCTGGCCTACCGCATTGCACTAAAGCTGGCTTCGGGCGAAATGTCCGACCAATTGGTGCGTGAAATTTCCGACGCCGCGTTCCGCACCGACCCTAATCTTGCACTGGCCGCGCGTGCCGATATCGTCGCCGTCTTTGATCGTGACCCCGCCTGCCACCGTTTCTTGCAACCCGTGCTCTTCTTCAAAGGGTTCCAAGCGATACAGGCCCATCGGGTTGCGAACTGGCTCTGGCGCCAAGGCCGCCGCGACATGGCCTATTTCTTCCAGATGCGTTGCTCCGAGGTCTTTGGTGTCGATATCCACCCGGCGGCGCGTATTGGCAAAGGGATCATGATTGATCACGCCCACTCCATCGTCATCGGCGAGACAGCCGTCGTCGGCGATAACGTCTCCATGCTGCACTCCGTCACCTTGGGCGGCACAGGCAAGGAAGATGACGACCGTCACCCGAAAATTGGCGATGGTGTGTTGATCGGCGCGGGGGCCAAGGTCTTGGGAAATATCAGCGTCGGTCATTGCTCGCGCATTGCTGCGGGCTCTGTCGTGCTGCATGATGTGCCGCCAAAATCAACTGTTGCGGGCGTTCCGGCGAAGGTCGTCGGCGAAGCAGGTTGCTCTAATCCGTCTATCGAGATGGACCAAATCCTGCGCGGATAACTTAAAGCTAACATGAAAAAACCCCCGGAAGCCTATGACTTCTGGGGGTTTTATTTTTTATCAGGCGAGCATTGCGACAGGGTTTTCCAGATTGTCAACGATGGCCTGCAAAAGCTGTGCGCCCAAGGCCCCGTCAATTACCCGATGATCCACCGACAATGTCACGGACATGACTGTCGCCACTTCGATCTCGCCAGCAGCGTTAACCACTGGCTTCTTGACGCCCGCACCCACAGCCAAAATGGCCCCATGCGGCGGGTTGATCACTGCGTCGAAATTGTCGATGCCAAACATCCCAAGGTTTGAAATGGCAAAGGTGCCCCCTTGGTACTCATGGGGGGCCAGCTTGCGGTCGCGGGCGCGTTTGGCCAAATCCTTCATTTCCGCCGAGAGCGCGGAAAGGGATTTCAGCTCCGCATCCTTCAGCACCGGAGTAAACAACCCGCCTTCAATGGCGACAGCCACAGCGACATCTGAGGGCTTGAGCTTCAGCGTGCGGTCGCCCGCCCAGACCGAATTGGCCTCTGGAACTGCTTGCAGCGCCATGGCGCAGGCCTTGATGATGAAGTCATTGACCGACAGCTTCACGCCGCGCGCGGCCAGCTTGGCGTTCAAATCCCCGCGGAAGGCCATCAGCGCGTCCAGCTTGATATCGCGCCGCAGATAGAAGTGCGGGATTGTCTGCTTGGCCTCTGTCAGCCGCGCGGCAATCGTCTTCCGCATGCCATCAAGCTTCACTTCCTCATAAGCGCGCCCCTCATACATCTTGAGAACCGCGTCCGTGGAAAGCCCCGCCGCAACGGTCGCGGCTTTCGCCGGGGCTGTTGCCGCTGTTGCGGTTGCCGGGGCAGGGGCCGCAGAGGTGGCCGCAGCAGCGACTGGCGCCGAGGCACCAGCCCCCAGAACATCCGCCTTCACAATCCGCCCATGCGGACCAGATCCGGCAATCGCGGCCAAATCCACACCCTTTTCCGCTGCAATCCGTCGCGCAAGCGGCGAGGCAAACACCCGCGCGCCGCTCTCGCGCGCCACAGGTGCCGCTGCAACAGGCGTGGCGGCGACAGCTGGCGCTGGCGCGTGAGGCGCGGCTGCCACAGCGACTGCTGCGGCTTTCGGCGCGGCATCCGCGCTCTCGCCCTCTTCGAGCAATACCGCAATCGCTGTGTTGACCTTCACCCCCTCGGTGCCAGCAGGCACCAAAAGCTTGCCGATCACACCTTCATCGACGGCTTCAAACTCCATCGTCGCCTTATCGGTCTCGATTTCCGCCAAAAGGTCGCCCGCCGAAACGGTGTCGCCCTCTTTGACCAGCCATTTCGCCAGCGTGCCTTCCTCCATCGTCGGAGACAGCGCGGGCATCAGGATCTCAGTTGCCATTCTTCATCCCCCTCAGCGGTAGGTGACTTTTTTGACCGCCGCGATCACCTCATCGGTGGTCACCAGCGCCAATTTTTCAAGGTTTGCCGCATAAGGCATCGGCACATCTTTGCCCGTGCAGTTGATGACAGGCGCGTCCAGATAATCAAAAGCCCGCTCCATGATCGTGGCCGACAGGTGGTTGCCGATCGACCCCACCGGCCAACCCTCTTCCACGGTCACGCAGCGATTGGTCTTCATTACACTGGCCAGCACGGTGTCATAATCGATTGGCCGCAAGGTGCGAAGATCAACAACTTCTGCGGAAATCCCCTCCGCAGCCAGCTTCTCTGCCGCATCAAGCGCATAGGTCATGCCAATCCCAAACGACACGATGGTGACATCAGTGCCCTCGCGCCAGACTTTTGCCTTGCCAAACGGCACGGTAAAATCATCCAGCACCGGCACGTCGAACGTCTTGCCATACAGGATCTCGTTTTCCAGAAAGATCACGGGGTTCGGATCGCGGATCGCCGTCTTCATCAGGCCTTTATAATCCGCCGCCGAATAGGGCATCACCACTTTGAGGCCGGGGATTTGTGCATACCAAGCCGCATAATCCTGACTGTGCTGCGCGCCTACCCGCGCGGCGGCACCATTCGGTCCACGAAAGACCATGGGCGCGCCCATCTGACCGCCCGACATATACAACGTCTTGGCGGCCGAGTTGATCAGATGGTCAATCGCCTGCATGGCGAAGTTGAACGTCATGAACTCGACAATCGGCCGCAGCCCACCAAACGCCGCGCCAACTGCGATCCCGGCAAAACCATGCTCGGTGATCGGCGTGTCAATCACGCGCTTAGGGCCAAATTCATCCAGCATACCCTGGCTGATCTTGTAGGCCCCTTGGTATTCGCCAACCTCTTCGCCCATCAAGAACACATTCGGGTCGCGGCGCATTTCTTCCGACATGGCATCGCGCAACGCTTCGCGCACGGTCTGCTTCTTCATCGGTGTGCCCTCGGCCCAATCCGGGCTGGCATTCGACTGTGCCATCACTGGGGCAGGGGCCGCCGTTGCCGGCACGGCCGCGGCCTTTGGTGCTGCTGCCACGGGCTCTGCAGCGACAGGCGCCGCCACATCGGCGCTCTCGCCTTCCCCAATCAACACCGCAATCGGCGTGTTGACCTTCACCCCTTCGGTGCCTGCCGCGATCAGGATCTTTCCCATCACGCCTTCGTCCACCGCTTCAAACTCCATCGTGGCCTTGTCGGTCTCGATCTCCGCCAGGATATCCCCGGCTTTCACCGCGTCCCCCTCTTTGACCAGCCATTTTGCCAGCGTGCCTTCCTCCATCGTGGGCGAGAGGGCGGGCATCAGAATCTCGGTTGCCATCTGTCTAACTCCTCCGCAACGATCAGGCGTAAATATCAGTCCAAAGCTCTTCAACGGGCGGCTCTGGGCTTTCTTTTGAATATTCAGCGGCTTTGTTCACGATCTCTTTGATTTCTTTATCAATCGCCTTGAGATCTTCTTCGGTCGCATGCTTGCCGCCGATCAGCAGATCGCGCACTTGCTCAATGCAATCGCGCTCTTCGCGCATCTTTTGCACCTCTTCCCGCGTCCGGTATTTCGCAGGGTCCGACATCGAGTGCCCGCGGTAGCGATAGGTCTTCACTTCAAGAATATACGGCCCTTCGCCTGCCCGGCAATGCGCCACGGCTTTCTCGCTTGCGGCCTTCACTGCCAGCACATCCATCCCGTCCACGGCCTCACCCGGAATGCCGAACGCCGCGCCGCGCGTCCAAAGATCCGGCGTCGAAGTCGAGCGCTTCTGCGCGGTGCCCATGGCGTATTGGTTGTTTTCGATGACGAAAATCACCGGCAACTTCCACAGTGCAGCCATGTTGAATGTCTCGTAAATCTGTCCTTGGTTGGCCGCGCCATCACCGAAATAGGCAAAAGACACGTTGTCATTGCCAAGATACTTGTCGGCAAAGGCCAGCCCCGCTCCCAGCGGCACCTGCGCGCCGACGATGCCATGACCGCCGTAGAAATGCTTCTCCTTGGAGAACATATGCATCGAGCCGCCCTTGCCCCTAGACAAGCCGCCGACACGTCCGGTCAATTCTGCCATCACCCCGCCGGGGTCCATCCCGCAGGCCAGCATATGTCCATGGTCGCGATAGGATGTGATCCGCTTGTCGCCCTCTTTGGTCGCGGCCTCCAGCCCCACCACAACGGCTTCCTGGCCGATATACAGGTGACAAAAGCCGCCGATCAGCCCCATACCGTAGAGCTGACCCGCTTTTTCTTCAAAGCGCCGGATCAGCAGCATGTCTCGATAATAGGATTTGAGTTCCTCGGCCGAAACATTCGGCTGGGCTTGGGGTTTTTTGGCAGCCATCGCGCCCTCCCTCTCGCGGTTGCAGAAATAGTTTAATATTGAACCATTTCATACAGCATCCCGTTTCGCAAAGCGAGTGCTAAGTTGCCGCGCTGCAAAGGGGCCGCGCGCGGCCAGCAACTTGTTGCGAAAATCTCAAGGAAGAAAGAAAGCAAAACCGCCTTAGCGGATCACCACCTCATCGTTGCGGATATAGCCCAAAACCGAGCGGGTCTGCTCATCGAGCAAATCAAGATCCAGATAGGCATCCGAAAGCCGTTTGGTTAGGTTTTCCATCCGCGCGACCCGCTGATCGAGCTGGGTCAATTCCAATTGCAAGCTTTGGGTTTCTGCCACAACTTCCGCCCGGCGAAACAACCCGTAATTGCCTTGCATCGCCGCAAAAACGAACGAGCCGGACAACAAGAGGCAGACGCCAACATAGATAATTTGGCCAAGGGCCGGGCGGTTGCGTGTCATTAATTTTGTGTGCCTGTATGAAACTGCCACGCGCCTCTTCATGGGTGCTGACGAGAGAATCGCATATCTGATTCGGGTTGTGAATCCCTTAAATCGCCAATTCCCACATTTGTTCGAAATTCTTCTGCCGTCTCACCCGGCGCAAGACTGTGTTTCGACATCCATACCCGCGAGAGGGGGTGGGCATCGGGAGCAGGCGCGCCGCCCCTCAAATGCAGCGCAAAACCGACCGAATGGACTGGTTTGCGTCATGACGCAAACCAGACGCGACCCATACGCAAATCATACGTGAAATTTAGCCACTTTTGCGGGTTTCAAGCGGCCCGTTCCAGCACCGCGACACCGGGCAGCAATTTGCCCTCCATCCACTCCAAAAAGGCCCCGCCAGCGGTCGAGATATAGGTGAAACCCTCTGCCGCCCCGGCCTTGTTCAGCGCGGCCACGGTGTCACCACCGCCCGCAACCGAGATCAACCGACCGTCTTTCGACAACTGTGCCGCAACCCGCGCTGCCGCATTTGTTGCCGTGTCAAAGGGCTCAATCTCAAAGGCTCCAAGTGGGCCATTCCAAATAAGAGTCTTTGCGTTTTCAAGTGTTTGTGTGATGATCTTCACGCTGTCTGGTCCGGCGTCCAAAATCATTTTGTCGTCCGGGCATGCGCGTGCTGGGCAGATTTCCGACGCCGCGCCAGCCTTGAATTCCGCCGCGACCACAATATCCGTGGGCAAATGAATGGCACAGCCCGCCGCCGCCGCCTTTACCAAGATCGCCCGCGCGGTCTCCGCCATCTCATGCTCGCAAAGCGACCGCCCCACATTAAGGCCTTGCGCGGCCAAAAATGTATTGGCCATGCCCCCACCAATGATCAGATGATCCACTTTTTCTACAAGGTTTCCAAGCAGTTCCAGTTTCGTAGAAACCTTTGCACCCCCAACAACAGCCACCACCGGGCGCGCAGGTTTGCCCAACGCGGCCTCCAAAGCGGTCAGTTCCGCCTCCATCAACCGACCCGCACAAGACGGCAAAATTCGCGCAACCCCTTCGGTCGACGCATGCGCCCGATGCGCCGCCGAGAAGGCGTCATTGCAAAACACATCCCCCAAAGCGGCAAGGCGCTCTGCAAACTCGGGATCGTTCTTTTCTTCGCCTTGGTGAAATCTGATGTTTTCCAACAAGATAACGTCCGCAGCCTGCAACTCGTCGGTCGGATGCTCAATCGCTTCCAAGGTCTCGACAAAGATGACTGATCGCCCCAAAGCCGCTTCCAATGGCTTCAGGCAGACGCGCAACGTCATGTCGAGCACCACTTTTCCCTTCGGACGACCGAAATGCGCGATCAAAATCGGCTTTCCGCCTTTCGCCAGAATATCCAAAACCGTCGGCGCAATTCGATCAATCCGGGTCGAATCGCTGACCACGCCATTTTCCAACGGAACGTTGATATCGACCCGAACCAGCACGCGCTTGTCCTTGAGATCCATCTCATCAAGTGTTTTCCAAGCCATGACATCCCTCCGCGCCGTATTCTTTCGGCCCCCATAGGCGCCCGATTGCGCCCGCGTCAACACCTGCCTTGTGAGGTAGCGCAAACAGTCTTAAGTATCGGCGCTAACAAGGCACAGGAGAGAAAAATGGCCGAAATCAAAGATCCAGAGAACACCATCTTGATGGAACTCAATGATGGCACCATCGTCATCGAGCTTTTGGCGGATATCGCGCCGAAACATTGTGAGCGGATGAAAGAACTGGCCCGTGCCGGGAAATACGACAACGTGGCCTTTCACCGTGTGATCGATGGTTTCATGGCGCAAACAGGCGACGTCGAGCATGGAAACATGGAGAGCGGCTGGAACGGGCGTCGTGCCGGTACAGGCGGCTCAGACCTTCCCGATTTGCCAGCAGAATTTTCCGCCATCCCACATGATCGTGGCACGCTGGGGGCCGCACGTTCGTCAAACCCGAACTCTGCCAATTCGCAATTCTTCATTAATTTCAACGACAACCACTTCCTCAACCGTCAATACACCGTCTATGGACGGGTAATTTCCGGCATGGAGTTTGTCGACAAGATCACGCGTGGCGAGCCGCCGACGTCACCAGACCGTATGATTTCTGTGAAAGTTGCCGCCGATGCGTAAACTGCTTTTGTCTTTGGCGCTGATTGGTCTGGCGCTACCCGCTACGGCGAAGGGTCTGAAAATCGAAGTCGCTGGCGAAGGCGCAAACGGTATCATCGAGATTGATTTGCTGGACGATGTCGCACCGGGTCATGTCGCACAGATCGCCGAGTTGGCGGCCGAAGGCGCGTATAATGACGTGGTTTTTCACCGCGTGATTGACGGCTTTATGGCTCAGACAGGCGATGTGCAGCACGGCAAACTGGGGGGCGATATGCGGATGGCAGGCATGGGCGGCTCTTCGCGCGCTGATCTCAAAGCCGAATTTTCCGATGTCCCTTTTGATCGTGGAATTGTCGGAATGGCCCGGGCGCAAGACCCCAACAGCGCCAATTCTCAATTCTTCATCATGTTTGGCGAGGGGTATTTCCTTAACGGTCAATACACCGTTGTAGGGCGTGTAACCTCAGGCATGGATGTGGTTGACGCCATCAAACGCGGCGAAGGTCGCAATGGCGAGGTTGTTGGACAGCCGGACCGGATGGTGTCGGTTACCGTTACAGAGTAACCGTTTCGACCAGCAGACAAAAAAGGGCGCGGTTTTGGCCGCGCCCTTTTTCTTATGCCAAATGAATGCGAAAACGATTGCGGATCGCCATGTCAGTTTCCGCGTCAAACCGTGCGGGTGCAGGCGTGGCAAGTATTTCTTCCTTGCGCGCCGTTGCACGGTCCAAGAGGTCGGAGCGGCCTTTTTCCACCCATTCCTTTGGTGACGTGCGGTCACCGTAGGTCGGATAAACGTGATCTGTCTGCATCCGCGACAATGTCGCCCCGGTTCCCAGATAGTGGCCCGTGCCACCGATGCAAACCTCACGAATTTCTTCTAACGCAAGGGTTTCATCCGTGACTTCAATACCCCGCACACAGCGCAGCGCTTGGCCAATGATGTCATCACCCAAGATCAGGCTTTCGTGGCAAAAGCCAAGCAAGGACGCGTGCATGCCAGCGGCCTCGTAAACCATATTCAAGCCTGCAAGACCTGCCATGACATTCGAGCACATTTGCTCCCATCCTGCTTGCATGTCGGGCAATTTGCTGTCGGCAATGCCCGCCGCTGCGCCACCGGGCAGGTTGTAAAATTGGTGCATTTGAGCACAGCCAGCAGTCAGCAGCGCCTGTTCGCCTGATCCACCCGTCATGGCACCCGTTCGCAAATCAAGCCCAAATGGCCAAGTGCCGAAAATCGCGGGATGGCCGGGGGCAATTGCGTTGACATAAACAACGCCCGCCAAGCATTCGGCGACCGCCTGCACAATCGCGCCCGCCACAGTCGAGGGGGCTGTAGCCCCTGCCATACCAGCAGAAAGCAACAGGACTGGCATGCCGCCCGCGATGACCTTTTCCATCACCTTGCAGCTTTCGGTCGCAAATTTCATTGGCGGGACGACGAAGCAATTGGAGTTGGATATAAAGGGTCGCGCGCGCCATTGATCTTCGCCGCCTGCGATCATGTGCAAAAGCTCAAAGCCGTCATCGACAAAATCAGGGTCGGTAAAAGAAACACCAATGTGTTTCTTCGTGCCTGCACAGCACGCATAGATGGTGTTGAGGTCCATCTCTAGATTGTCCGCTATATCGCGGCACACCATGGCGCGCTGGAAAAAGTGCAGGTTATCAAGCTGATCCGCGATCCGTGCTGCATCGTGCAAATCTTGCACAGTGCTTTCGCGGTATTCTCGACCGTGGACATCCACCAAGTGCACAGCAGCACCTGCCGTGCCATAATGAACGCGTGTGCCAGAGAGATCGAGATCATGGCGGGGATCGCGACCATGCAGAGTGATACCGCGGGCGGCTTTGGCTAGCATATCTTCTACAAGTGCGCGCGGGAAACGAATGCGCCCGTCATCGCCCAAAATTGCGCCCGCCTTGGTGAGGATTTCAACGCCGGAAGGCGGGGCATCTGCCAAGCCGATCTGCTCCAGAGCGTCGAGAGCGGTGTGGTGAATACGGACCATGTCATGGTCGGACAACGGGCGATACTGGCCGCCGGAAAGGCCAGCGCGCACAGGGCGTTGATTGTCGGGAAGGGCAGTTGAACGCGCAGCCCGGCGTGCTTCGCGGCCACCTGCGCGGCGAGGAGATTGGTCGTTCATCGAAATTAGCTCCAAGGATTTTAGAGAGAAGGGCGCATCCAGCACGTCTCATCTGGCCGTCCGCGGGCCGCGCGTCCGCGCTCCGCACCTATGGTGCGGATCACAAGTGCGATCTTCCAATCCATGTCTTTCATCGGTCACTCCCTCATCAAAGAGTGACCGTTTTGGGGGCTTGCGTCTTATCAATTTCCGACGCGATGTCGTTTTCACACCACTTTACAAATAACCCGTTTCAGAGATCACTTTGCAATGGACGCGGCAAAGCCCAATAGTTTTGAAAAGGCAGCTGCAAACGCCTCATCCGGGATCGTCAGCGCCACACGTATGTGCCCCGCAGCAGAGTTGCCAAAGCTTTCCCCGGGCATCACAGCAATCAAGGCCTCGTCAAGTAACCGCTCGGCAAATGCATTGCCCGACAATCCGGTCGCACGTATGTCGAGCATCATATACATGGCGCCCTCGGGCGGGATGGCCTTTACGAGGTTTTGTGTCTTGAGCAAGTCAAGCGCAATGCTCCTCCTTCGAGCGAATGGGATTGCGATATCGTGCTCAAGGGCGGGACCTGCGTCGAGCGCAAAGCGCGCAGCTTCTTGGATGAAACCGGGCACGCCGTAAGTTGTATGGGTGGAGAGGGTTGTCATGTGCTCAATGACGGCCTCTGGTCCAATGACCCAGCCGATCCGCGACCCGGTCATGGCGTGGCTCTTGGACATCGAGCCCACCACAAGAACGCGCTCTGCCATTCCGGGCAAAGAGCGCGGGCTTATATGTCTGCCTTGCCAAACTTGCGTATCATAAACCTCATCCGAGATGAGCCATAGATCCTGAGCAATGACGGCGCGGGCAATGCCTTCTAGCGTTGCAGGGCCATAAACGGCACCTGTGGGATTATTGGGCGAGTTGATCAAAAGGGTGCGGGCCCCCACGGCGGCAGATGCAATATCTGCCTCTTGCGGCTGAAATCCGTTTTCAGGGCGGGTGGCGATAGCACGGGGCAGGGCACCCACGCCGCGAATGGTGCCAGGGTAGGTGGCATAGAATGGATCAATGAAAAGCGCGGTATCGCCTTCATCCAAGGTGGCGTGATGGGCCGCGAAAAGCCCGGATTGGCCACCGGGAACGATGAGCACATTGTCTCGATTTGTCGCCACGCCCGTGCGCGCCTGCACCCGCTTCGCCACAGTATCGCGCAGCGCATCACTACCCGGAATGGCGGCATATCCTGTCTCGCCTTGCATTGCCGCAGTATTCATCGCCGCCAGAATGCTGGGATCTGTGCGGATATCATGTTCTCCAATTGTTAGCTCCGTGACTGGCATGCCTGCCGCAATCATGCGGCGTGAGCGGAAAAACAGTGCCCACGCATCCGCACCACCACCCAGAAGCCCTGAAATTCGCTTTGAAATCTGCATATCCACCCTCGCATTCAGTGGCCGAACAGGGCCATTTAAGGGGGATGGTGTCAATGGTTGAGCTGGCACTGACGCCGGGTGCTTTCCAATACGGGCGGGGTTTGGTAAGTCGCGCGCGACTGTATCCTCACAAGGAGGCCTTCGTCATGACCACGCTTCGCTTGCGCTGCTCGAAATCCCGGACGATCAAGGACTTTGCGCCGATCGATCCGAATAATGTTCGGATGTATGTCTGTGGACCGACGGTCTATGATCGCGCGCATTTGGGCAATGCGCGGCCTGTGATTGTCTTTGATGTGCTCTACCGCCTGCTGCGGCACGTCTACGGGGCCGAAAACGTTACCTATGCGCGCAACTTTACCGATGTCGATGACAGGATTAACGCGACTGCGCTGGCAAGGAAAGAAGCCGGTGCACCCGGCACACTCGAGGATTTGATTGCCGAACGGAGCGAGGAAACAATCGCTTGGTATCATGCCGACATGGACGCACTCGGCACGTTGCGCCCGACCCATGAGCCGCGCGCGACGGCCTTCATCGGCCAGATGATCGCCATGATCGATGATCTGATCGCCAAGGGCCACGCCTATGAAAAAGAAAGCCACGTGTTGTTCCGTGTGCGCTCCTATGCCAATTACGGCAAGCTGTCGGGCCGCTCAGTTGACGACATGATCGCAGGCGCGCGGGTCGAGGTGGCGCCCTTCAAAGAAGATCCAATGGATTTCGTCCTGTGGAAGCCCTCTACCGACGATCTGCCCGGCTGGGATAGCCCTTGGGGGCGCGGGAGACCGGGCTGGCATATCGAATGCTCTGCCATGGCACATGAGCTTTTGGGCGATAGTTTTGACATCCACGGCGGTGGCAATGACTTGATATTCCCGCACCATGAAAACGAGATCGCGCAGTCGTGCTGTGCTCATCCCGAGGGCAGGTTTGCGCGCTATTGGCTGCATAATGAAATGCTACAGGTCGAAGGCAAGAAAATGTCCAAATCCTTGGGCAATTTTTTCACCGTGCGCGATTTGCTGGACCAAGGCGTGCCGGGTGAAGTGATCCGCTTCGTTTTCTTGCAGACGTATTTCGGCAAACCGATGGATTGGACCGAGGAAAAGGCCCGGCAAGCCGAAGCGACATTGCGGAAATGGCGGGGTCTCGTCGCGGGCATCGAGCCCGCGCCAAGCCCGGCCCCTGCGGTGATCGAGGCGCTGTGTGATGACCTCAATACAGCCGGGGCCTTGGCTGCCTTGCATGCTGTTGCGGGTGATCCTGCGCTTTTGTTGGCATCGGCACAGTTTATGGGGCTTTTGCAGCCAGAGATGGGCGATTGGACGCAGACCGCTTTCGATCTTGCTCCGCTGGCAAACAAGCTTTCCGCGCTTCGCGAGGCTGCGCTGTTGAGCAAGGATTTCAACGCGGTCGACGCGCTCAAGTCAGCCTTGGTTGCTGCGGGCGTTGAGGTCAGGATGTCGAAAGCAGGCGTGGATTTGACACCCGGCACAGGCTTTGACGCTGCAAAGCTGGAGGGGTTATAATGGATCGCGAGCGGATCTACATCTACGACACCACTCTGCGCGACGGCCAGCAGACCCAAGGTGTGCAGTTCTCTGTAGAAGAAAAACAACAAATCGCCCGCGCCTTAGACGCTTTGGGGGTGGACTATGTCGAGGGCGGCTGGCCCGGCGCAAACCCGACAGACAGCGATTTCTTCGCCGCACTGCCCGCAATAAAGGCAACTGTCACGGCCTTTGGAATGACCAAACGGGCCGGTCGTTCGGCCGGAAATGACGAGGTTCTCGCCGCCGTCTTGAATGCCGGGACGCCTTCCGTCTGTTTGGTGGGCAAGACCCATACCTTCCATGTGGAGACCGCTCTTGGGATCACATTGGCGGAAAACCTCGAAAACATCAGGGCTTCCGTGGCGCATTTGGTGGCTGAGGGCCGTGAGGCGCTATTTGACGCCGAACATTTTTTCGACGGCTACAAGGCCGACCCTGATTACGCGATGGCGTGTTTGCATTCTGCTTTGGAGGCGGGGGCACGGTGGGTTGTGCTCTGTGATACCAATGGCGGCACTTTGCCGGAAGAGGTGGGCGAGATCACCCGCGCGGTGATTGCTGCGGGCATTCCGGGCTCGCGGCTGGGCATCCATACCCATGATGATATCGGCTGTGCCGTTGCGGCGTCACTGGCGGCAATTGATGCGGGCGCGCGCCAAGTGCAAGGCACTTTGAACGGTTTGGGCGAGCGTTGCGGGAATGCCAACCTTACCAGCCTCATTCCGACGCTCGTCTTGAAGCCGCATTACCAAAGCCGCTTTGACACAGGCGTGAGTGACGAGGCGCTCTTGGGGTTGACCAAGATCAGCCGGCGGCTGGATGATATTCTCAACCGCGTGCCATTGCGCCAAGCGCCTTATGTCGGGGCTTCGGCCTTTGCTCACAAGGCTGGGCTTCACGCGAGCGCCATTCTCAAAGATCCTTCGACCTATGAACATATCGATCCAGTCGCAGTCGGAAACGCGCGCATTATTCCAATGTCAAACCAAGCCGGGCAATCCAATTTGCGGCGGCGATTGGCAGAAGCGGGATTGGCTGTCGACGCAGGCGATCCGGCGTTGGCGCGCATCCTTGATCGGGTCAAGGCGCGCGAGGCAGAGGGGTATTCCTATGACACCGCGCAGGCCTCGTTTGAGCTGCTGGCACGCGAAGAATTAGGGCTGAAGCCGGATTTTTTCGAGGTGAAGCGCTACCGTGTGACGGTGGAGCGGCGCAAGAACAAGTATAACCAGACGATCAGCCTCTCCGAGGCGGTGGTCGTTGTGAAGGTGGATGGCGAAAAGAGGCTATCGGTCTCGGAATCGCTTGATGAGACAGGGTCGGATCGTGGTCCGGTGAATGCTTTGTCCAAGGCACTATCGAAGGATCTGGGCCAATATTCAGAACAGATCGAAGATATGCGGTTGGTGGACTTCAAGGTGCGGATCACCCAAGGCGGCACAGAGGCTGTGACGCGCGTCATTATCGATAGTGAGGACGCAGCAGGGCGACGGTGGTCGACGGTCGGTGTGAGTGCCAATATTGTCGATGCCTCCTTTGAGGCGCTGCTTGATGCGATTAATTGGAAGTTGTTGCGGAGCCAAGCAGCGTGACGCAACTGAGCGGTGACGAAGGTCTCAATACCTGTGCGGCTTTGCTGGAGAAGGGGGATCCAGACCGCTTTCGCGCTGTGATGGCCGCGCCGCGCGCGGCGCGCCGGGTGCTCTTTCCGATTTATGCTCTTAATCTTGAAGTGGCGCGGATCCCTTGGCTCAGCAAAGAGCCAATGATCGTCGCGATGCGCTTGCAATGGTGGCGCGATGCTTTGGCCGAGATTGCAGCGGGGGGTGAGGTGCGCGCACATGAAGTGTTGGCGCCGCTCAAAAGTGTCGTGACGCCCGAGGTCGCATCGGCGCTAGACCAAGTGGTGGCAGCACGAGAATGCGATTGTGACGTAACGCCGTTTCACGATGAAGCTGCGTTGCGTGCATATTTGGCTGCAACCGGAGGCGAGTTGATGTGGGCGGCGGGAGCGGCACTGGGGGCAACCGTGGCCGAGGCACCGCAGTTGCGCGCGATAGGGGCCGCGCAGGGATTGGCCAACTATTTTCTGGCCTTGCCAGAGTTGGTCGAGCGTGGGCGGCGGCCATTGCCGGATGGGCGACAAGAGACGCTTGCACGGATGGCGCGGGAGACAATGGCGGACTTGTCGACGTCTGTCCTATCGCGGTCGGCGCGGATCGCGGCGTTGCAAGCGTTTGCTGCGCGCGGCGTGTTACGCCGTGCTGCCTCAGATCCCAATCGTGTGGCGCAGGGGCAGTTGCGCGCGCCGTTTCGTGAGAGTGTGGCGCTTTTGAAAGCAGCAATACGCCTCTAGGCCAGATCAAGCCTCTTTGGGGCGCATCATCAACCAGATCAGGGCGCCGCCAGCCAGCACAAGAAACGGTGCCATTGCGAGGTTGACCGCCATCCAGCCCTCTTGCGGCGTCCCACCCGAACAATTCATCAATCCACCCGAAGAGAAGGATGCGGCGGTGACACCGCCGAAGATGATGAGGTCATTGAGGCCCTGCATGCGACCGCGTTCATGCGGGGCATGCGCGCTCGCAACCATTGTGGTGGCACCGATGAAGCCGAAGTTCCAGCCGATCCCGAGCAAGATCAGTGCAACAAAGAAGTTTTCCAACGCGACACCGGCCAAAGCGACTCCACCCGCTGCTGCAAGGATGAAAAGCCCAATAGCAACAATGCGTTCAACGCCGAAGCGCGCAATTAGGTGCCCGGTGAAAAACGACGGCGCATACATTGCCAGCACATGCGCCGAAACGACATTGGCGGCGTCATTTGTCTCAAAGCCGCAGCCGACGACGGCGAGCGGCGAAGATGTCATCACAAGGTTCATGAGAGCATAAGAGACCATGGCGCAAATAACGGCGACCGCGATGCGAGGATCGGAGAGAAGCTCCTTTCGGCTGCGGCCTTGTGGTGCCCCAGCGACGGGAGGTTTTGGTTTGGGGATGTCGAGAGCGAGAAAGAGGAAGGAGCCGACGACATTGACAGCAATCACGCCCAGATAGGTGCCAAGGAAAGGAATAACCATCGAGTCTGCGGTGACTTTCACCAGCTGTGGCCCGAGAAAGGCCGAGAGCAAACCACCGGCCATCACATAGGAAATCGCTTTCGGTCGGAAGGCGTCTGAGGCGGTATCTGTTGCAGCAAAGCGATAAAAGCCCTGATTGGACATGTAGACGCCGGTAAAGAGGGAACCCAAGAGGAAGATATAGAAATTGGCGGTATAAAGACCGTAAGCACCAATTGCGCCTCCGATGGCGCCACAGGCCGCCCCGATCATAAACCCAGTCCGGCGGCCGTATTTTTGCATGATCGACGAGACAGGTGTTGCCGCGAGCATGGATCCGAGCACGATCAAGCTGATTGGCAGGGTGGCCAGACAGGGGTTGGGAGAGAGCGTTTGACCTGCAAGCCCGGCGATTGTGAAGATCATCGGCATCTGGCTGCCGAGAATGGCTTGGGCTGCGACAAGCACAGCTACGTTACGCTTTGCGCGCGCGTCATCGGGGATATATGCAGAATCGCTCATACGTCGAAGCGTTAGGCTTCTCGTATGACCACTTCAAGAGGGCTTGCGGAACTTTCACCCTAAACCCATAGCGCCAAATTTTTTTGAATAAAAAATTTTATAATTTATTCAATAAATTACATGCTACTCCGCAGCGATTGAAAAGGGGTGTAATGTTACACGGGGGGCAGCTTGGCCGGGGATCAAGACGCCTTTTCCAATGACAAGCAGAGCAGGTGGCTCGAGGCCAGCGGCGAGGATATCCGCCTCTATCCGGTCGAGTCGTGAGACAATGACCCGTTGTGCGCTGGTGGTGGCAGACATTACAATTGAGACGATTTCATCCGGTGCACGACCACCTGTGATCAGTGCCCTTGAGATCGGTCCCGCGTGTTTCATCCCCATATACACAACAATTGTGCCCGAGAGTTTGGCCAATGCGGGCCAATTCACCGAGGCTGCGGGGCCGCCCGTGGCGTCGTGGCCAGTGACGAAGGTGACCGCTTGATTGTCGCCGCGTTCGGTCAGTGGAATACCGGCATAGGCAAGACCGCCGATGCCAGACGTTATGCCGGGGACCACTTGCAGCGGAACTTGCGCTGCCATCAGCGCGCGGGCTTCTTCGGCTCCACGTCCGAAGGTAAAGGGGTCGCCCCCCTTGAGGCGCAGAACACGCAGGCCTTTCCGGGCGAGCGCGATCAGTGTGTCGCAGATGTCGGCTTGCTTTGCCGATGGTTTGCCGCCGCGTTTTCCGGCAGCGATCCTCTGGGCTTGGGGTGCCCAATCAAGGATGTCTTCATTGACCAGTGCGTCATGCACGATGACATCGGCTTGGCGCAGTGCGTTTAGGGCGTGTAGCGTCAGAAGCCCCGGGTCACCGGGACCTGCGCCGCAAAGCCAGACCCAGCCCTTCTCAAGGCGCGGCCATTCAGCGAAAGGCAAGGCGGGGGCGCGGCTAAATGAGGCGGCAGGATGAACGGACATTGGCGGACTCCGGATAGGTCAGGCGAACAAAACCATGCGATTGATGTGCTGGCTAGAGATGCGGCATGGATGGCCAGGCTTGGGGGGCGGTAAAAGTTCTTGGCGGTGGGCGGTGGAAAGGCTGCTGATTATTTTCTGAAGCCAAACTGGAATAATATCTGAGAAAAATCCGGTCTTTGGAAATATAATTCTTATTGGTAGCAGTATTTGGCGTGAACGACAGAACAGGTTTCCGCGCTTGTTCTTGGGGGGCTTCCGGGTAGTTTGGCGTTAGGGGGACGATATGGTTGGTCGAATCATTGAGACAGAAGCGGATATAGCGGAGGGCATGGCGTGGTTGGCGGCGCATTGTCCTCGGATGGCGGCGGCACATGCGGAAACGGGGATGTTGCCCCTGCGGCGCAAGCCCGACGGATTTGGGCAACTCTTGTCTGCGATTGTCAGCCAGCAGGTGTCTGTTGCTTCGGCGCGTGCGATCTGGGGGCGGTTGGAGGCTGCGGGTGCTGTGACCTCTGAGGCCGTGCTGGCCTATGACGAGGAAGCGTTGCGGGGCTTGGGGTTGAGCCGTCAAAAGGCGCGCTATGCTCGGGCATTGGCAGAGGCGCAGATTGACTATGCGGCGCTGCGCGGGGCAACCGATGCAGAGGTGGTGCGCGTGTTGACGGCTGTTTCCGGCATTGGGGTGTGGACCGCCGAAATCTACGCGATGTTCAGTTTGTGGCGGGCGGATGTGTTTGCGCCGGGCGATTTGGCGCTGCAAGAGGGTGCGCGGGTGCTTTATGGACTTGAGGCGCGCCCCAAAGACAAGGCGCTGCGCGAAATGGCGCAGGCATGGTCGCCGTGGCGATCGGTTGCGGCGCGGACGCTCTGGGCCTACTACCATGTTGTCAAATCACGTGAGGGAATTGCATGACACGGGTTCTCAAGGCTGCGAAGCGGGCGGCATTGTCGGGCGAGGCACGTTCGGCGGTGGTCTTTTTGCATGGCTATGGCGCGAATGGAGCGGATCTGTTGGGGCTGGCGGACCCATTGGCCGAGCATTTGCCCGATACGATGTTTGTGGCCCCTGATGCGCCTGAGCGCTGCGCGGGCACGCCGTTTGGCTTTCAATGGTTCCCGATCCCTTGGATCGACGGATCCTCGGAAGAAGAGTCGATGGCAGGGATGGCGCGGGCGGTTGATGACTTGAACGCCTTTCTCGACGCCTTGATGGTGGATGAGGATTTGTTGCCAGAACAGGTTGTTTTATTTGGATTTTCTCAAGGAACGATGATGAGTCTGCATGTGGCGCCGCGCCGTGAAGATGCGGTGGCGGGTGTCGTGGCATTCTCGGGGCGTTTGTTGGCGCCTGAGTCATTGGTGGATGAGGTCATGTGCCGGCCTCCAATTTTGTTGGTACATGGCGATCAAGATGATGTTGTGCCGATCCAATCCTTGCCGGAAGCGGCGGAAGCGTTGCAGGGGGCAGGATGGCGCGATGTGTTCGCGCATGTGATGAAGGGGACGGCGCATGGGATTGCACCTGATGGTCTGTCAGTGGCTTTGGCGTTCATGCGCGACAAGTGTGGGCTGTAAGGCTTAACAAAGTCTCTCGATAACGAACCGGGCGCGCCAGATGGCACGGCCCGGTTTTTTTATGCGGTTTTGTTGGGCAACTGTCACATGTGACGGATAGGAAAGTGGCGAGATTGTGGGGCTTGTCCCGTGCGAGACACGAGATATAGTCGGAATTAACGGCAGGAGTGGGGGCTCCCCGCTCCGTTGCCAGACGGCAGACAGGGCAGGAGAGATCATCTGTGATGGATGGTGACTTTAGAAGCGCCTTTGTGCGAGACCCGATGAGCCTGCGCCAATACCCGGCGCTGGTGCTGAATGCGGACTTCAGACCGTTGTCTTATTACCCGTTGAGCCTGTGGCCATGGCAAGAGGCGGTCAAGGCGGTGTTCCTCGATAGGGTCAATATTTTGGCGGAATATCAAGAGGTTGCGCGTAGTCCTTCGCGGGAGATGCGGATCCCTTCGGTGGTGGTTCTCAAGGAATATGTCAAACCCCAAAAGCGCGTGGCCTTCACGCGCTTTAATCTTTTTCTACGGGATGAGTTTTCCTGCCAGTATTGCGGCTCAAAGGGGGATTTGACCTTTGACCATGTGGTGCCGCGCGCCCGTGGGGGCATTACAAGCTGGGAGAATGTGGTGGCTGCCTGCTCGCCATGCAACCTGCGAAAAGGCTCGAAAAGCTTGCGAAATTCGGGGCTTAGCCTAAAGAAGCCACCGCGCCAGCCCGGATCGGAAGAGATGAGAAACCTTGGTCGGAAGTTTCCGCCCAACCTGCTGCATGACAGTTGGTTGGACTATCTTTATTGGGATGCCGAGCTGGATGCCTAAGGGGGCTGCGCCCGATCCGTTAACCACGGCATGGACGAGAAAACCTTGGCTCAAGCGACGTATGATTTACGTATGGTCGGTGTCTGGCTGACGTCATGACACGTTGCGCGCTCAAATCGAGGCGATTCGGGTTAACGCGAGGGATTGTGACGCTGCGTCTCAGACAGTGTGCAGGTAGAGATCGTAATCAACATCCGAGATCGTGCGCGCGACACGTTGATATTCGGCAGCTTTGACCTCGGTGAAGGTGCGGTGCATCTCTGGACC
>Ga0102815_10000748_pt1 | contig 20972 bp, 15 predicted proteins | sample ColrivemetaGS759_FD_79113 | JGI IMG/M metagenome (GOLD analysis project Ga0102815, IMG submission 79113) | Estuarine microbial communities from the Columbia River estuary - Ebb tide ETM metaG S.759 | ecosystem: Environmental > Aquatic > Marine > Intertidal zone > Estuary | place: USA: Columbia...
GAGCTGGTCGGTCTGGCCGACGCAGATCCCGGTGCTCTCGTAGTCGGGGCTCGTGTACCCGTTGGCCACGTACAGGTCGAGGTCGCCGTCGAGCTCGAGGTCGAAGAACTCCGCGCCCCAGGAGGTCTTGCCGATGCCGGAGGGGCCGAAGCCGCTCTTCACCGTCGTGTCGTGGAAGGTCGAGCGGCGCCGCTTTCGGGCCAGGCTTGAGATGGCGGAGTTCGTGTAGAGGGCGTTGGTCTCCAGCTGCCAGTTGGTCAGGAACACGTCGGAGTCTCCGTCGTTGTCCACGTCGCCAATGGCGAGGCCCATCCCACCCCGCGGATCGTCGAGGCCCGTGGAGAACGAGACGTCCTTGAAGGTGCCGTCCCCCTCGTTGCGGAAGAGCACGTTGAAGGAGACGTCGTTCGCGATGTACAGGTCCTCGTCCCCGTCGAGGTCGAAGTCCCAGAACACGGCCTGCATCCCGCGGCCCTGGACGTCCGCGAGGCCGAGCTCCTCGGTGGCGTCCTCGAACCCGAAGGCGCCCGTGTCCGCGAGGCGGCTGCGGAGGAACACGTTCCGCTGGCCGGGGAAGGCGAAGGGCAGCATCTCGACCGGGTCCTCGCGCTGGTAGAGCCCCAGCTCGTCGGCGGGGGGCATCTTCTCCAGGTCGTAGTCCAGGTAGCTCGTGACGTAGAGGTCCAGGTCCCCGTCCCCGTCGGGGTCGCCGGCGATCACGCTCGCGCTCCAGAGGGAGAGCGCCGGCAGGATGCCCTCCGCCTCGGAGAAGGTCCCGTCCCCGGCGCCCAGGAACAGACGGTCGGGGCCGTAGTTGGCGCAGTACAGGTCGAGGTGCCCGTCCCCGTTCAGGTCCACCAGCAGGGCGCCCATGCCTGCGTCGCCGCGGCCGAGGCCTGCGCGGAGGGTCCCATCCTCGAAGGTGCCGTCGCCGTTCCCCAGGAAGAGGCGGTCCCGCAGAGCCTCGCACCCCTCGCGGCCCGCGCCCTGGAGGAGCACGAGGTCGAGGGCGCCGTCCTCGTTCACATCGCCCCAGGCCGCCCCTGGGCCCATGGTCGGGCGGATGTCGAGCTGTTCACGGGGCCCCTCGGCGTGGGTGTACGAGGCGAGCCCGGCGCTCCTGGTCACCTCCACGAGCGTCTCGGGGGAGTCGGCGGCGGTGAAGCCCGTGAGGTCGACCATGGGCCGGCGCACGAGCTCGCGCGGATCATGATCCCGGCTCCACGACTTCGTGAGCATGGCGTCCGAGGTCCTCGCGGCCCTCCCGCGGACCCCGGGGCGCAGGACGAAGCCCAGGGTCTCACCCTCCTCCAGTAAGCGGGCGGGCGGCTCCATCGCGAAGCGGTACGTGCGCCGGTGCCCGACCGGAACGAGGCGGCGATCCTCTGAGAGCTGTGTGGCGTCGACCCAGCCGAAGGGGCTTCCGCCATCGGTCCGGTCGCTGCGCACGTCGGACTGGGCGACCTGGTGGAGGAACGCCTGGGACTCCACGACGTCGCCGGGGGCGAGGGTGGCGAACTGGACCGCGTCGAGGATCGCGTCCCCCAGCTCGACCTTCATTGGCGCCCCGGTGGCGGGGAGCGCGAGGGGGCGTGTGGCCCCGGGTTGCAGCCGGTGCTCCTCGCCGTCGACCTTGACCGACCACACGAAGCTTCGCCCCTCGCGCGGGTGGAGGCCGAAGAGGAGCACGTGGGAGTGGGGGACCGCCGGCGGGTGCAGCACGACCGTCTCCCCCGTGACGGCCTCGTCGTCCCGCCTGAACACGTGGGCGACGTCGGCGCCGCTCTCGGAGTCCATCGCCGCCGGGGGGACGGCGCCGCGGAACACCCTCGGCTCGCCCTCGACGAGGAGCAGCTCCTCGTCGACCCCGTGGATGACGGCGGTGAGCCGTGGCGCGCAGTCCAGCGGGCGGTTGCCGGCGTTCACGGCGACCTCGACCTGGGCGCTGAGCGCCGGCCCGGGGGTCACGGGCGTCGATCGCCCGCGGCGCACCTCGACGCGGGGCAAGAGGGGGGAGATGGCGGTCAGGGCGACCACGTGCACGTCGCCGTCCCGGGGTTCCGCCAGGAGGGTCCAGCGCCCGTCGGGGCCAGCCACCTCGACCTTCGACAGGAAGATCTCCTTCGTGATGGGGGCAATGGTGGCCGCGAGGGCGGCGAGCCAGGCGCTTGCTGCGATCATGGCGAGAACCTACGCAAGGGTGGGGGGGGAGTGAGTCGGCGGGTACGAAAAGACCCCGTCCGGCCGGGGCCAGACGGGGTCCAGAGCGTGGCGCCCGGTCGCGCTCAGCTGAGCTTGAGCTCGCGGACGTCCTCGATGGCGAAGTCGATGGAGGACTCCTTGTCCACGTCGATGACGCGGCCGCTGCCCTTGAAGGGATTGAAGATCAGGGCGCCGGTCGCTGCGCGCCCGTTCTTGAAGTAGACGGTGACCTTGTCCGCCGTGCGGGCGCCCTGGAGAGCGTCGTAGATCTTCTCCTGGGTCATCTGACGGGCCTTGCGGACCGAGGCGGGTGCGGGTGCGGTGAATGCCATGGTGGTTGGTTTGGTGCGGTGGATACGAATGGTGGACGTCCGACCCTGAGCGTGCTCAGGGTTGTGCGGTGGACGCCGCTTCTTCGCGGGACATGGCGGGGGGCACAATGCCCTCCGCCGCTTCGCGGACTTCGTCCGCGACCGATGTGCTGGGAGAGAGAAGATGGTCGAGGTGGGGGACCAGGAGGCTGGACCACGTCTCGAAGTTGGCGCCCTCGGCGAGCTGCTGCGGCAGCTCTCGCCAGGGGACGAAGTCGCCACGAAGCTGATCCACTTCGCGGATGCGCGCGTCGCCCCCGAGGAGATCGAGGGTCTGGACGAGTCCGACGTGGACTGCCCCGACGGCGTTGCTGTCGTCGTTGAGGAGGCCGATCGAAGTCAGGCGGGTCTCGCCCTCAACAATCAACTCCTCTTCCATGACCTCGCGGCGCGTGGCCGCGGGGAGCGGGTCGAGGAGCCGCGCTTGCGCGCTCCCATCCTCCGCGTGGATCGCATCCACCGGGTTGACGTGACCGCCGACGCCGATGGTGAACTTGTTGTGGAGGCGAGCCTCGCCGCCGCCCTTGGTGCGCTGCAGGAGAAGGATCTCCTCGCCGCGGGTCACCAGGGTGTAGGGGATGATCTGCTTCAGGGTCGGCGTGCGCTCGGCGTACTCCCGCTCGACGAAGAACCCGTCCTCCTCGACGCAGCGCTGAAAGCGCTCGCGCGAGAACTCCTCCCCAAAGGCGGAGAGGCCATGGGGCGCGAACTCTGGAAAGATCGCGGTGCGGGGAACGACGAAGACGAATTCCATGGGAGCGAAGGGGCCACCGGAGAGGGGGCCAGGGGCCGGCGATTAGAGATCGGCGAGTCGATTCCGCTGAGCTGGGGCCAGCGGTCCGACTGGGCAGTGGTCGGGACAGGAGCTCGGCCGTCGCGGGGCTCCCGGGCGGCTGGACGGCGGTGCCGATCAACTCCGGGAGGCTGACAGGTCCAAGAAGAACGTCGCCGGCCTGGGTGCGGGGGCAGAGCGGGGCGGTGTCCGGAGCACGAGGGCCCAGAGGGCCCTGACGCCGGGCGCCCCCGATGTGCGCGGGGACGGCAGGTGAAAGGTGCGGGTACGAGAGCGGTGTGTCGGCTTGTGGCACCCGGGATGAGGAGCTGAGGTGAACCTCAGCACAGCTCGCGGGATGGAACGCAGAGGCGCGGTGGAGGCGGTGGGTCGAGCAGGACCTGCCCCCGAAGTCGCGACCGGCTCGTTCCTGGCCGACAAGTGCGAGAATGGAGGCACCTCCGGAATCCGTCAAGGTGCGCAGCACGAGATCGAGCGTGGAAATCACGTGCCCACGCAAGATGTCGTGGGTGGCGTCGACTAAGCGTCGTTCGTCGCTTGCGTTACGCGAATCCGCCCGCGCGCGGCGCCTACACCACAGGTGGTGGCCCGACTCGTTGTCTTGCGATCGGACATCCCTTCGACGGAAAGTGATAGGTGGCGCGAGAGGCCTTGTAAGCCGGGTTCTGTACCTGTCCCCGAGGGGGCAGGCGACAGTCATTTCTCTGGGACGAGCGTCGCCGCCCGCCTCAAACGGCCAACCCGGAAGGACATGGACGCGAGCCGCGCCGCTGGTCCCTCCCTATTTGGCCTTTCTCCAGGTGGGGTTTACCGATCCGCCCCCGTCTCCGGGGGCGCTGGTGCGCTCTTACCGCACCGTTTCACCCTTACCATCGACCGGGCGAACCCGGTCCATTCGGCGGTCTACTCTCTGTTGCACTTTCCCTGGCCTTGCGGTCGGTTGCCGTTAACAACCACCATGGCTCGCGGAGCCCGGACTTTCCTCCCCGGTGTGAACCCGAGGGTCCCACCGGAGCGACTGTCCCAGCCTCTCGCGCCGTCGGGCATGATATCGCGCCCGCGACATTGCGGGCGACCGGAACGACCAACGAGCTGAATCCATGGCGATTGAAGACGATTTCTTCCTGACCAATCTCGAGCTGCGTGACTCCACGGAGACAGGGGAGGTGGCCTCAGGGCTTTCCCATGACTCCATGAAGGGGATGGTCCTGCTCACGGTCCTTGAGCTCGCGGCGCGCGGAGAGCCGATTGGCGCGGTGACCGTCATCCACGATGCGGGAGACACCGGGGAGAGGTACCGAACCCTGGCTTCAGATCTCGCCGAGAAGGGCTGGGCCGTTGCGCTGCCAGACCTTCGAGGGCACGGGCGTACGGAGGGTCCTCGCGGACACTCCAACGGGCTGCGCGAGGTGGCGCGCGACATCCAGGAGATCCAGGATCACCTCGCCTATCGCATGCCGGAGGTGCCGAAGGTGCTCATCGGGGTGGGGCTGGGCGCGAACTACGCGACCATGTACGCGCTCGAGACGCCGGGCGTGGTCAGCGCGTTGGTGCTCATCGCACCGCTGCACGCGCCGAGCTTCACGGCGCCGGAGCCGCCCAGGGGGCTCTCGAAGTTCTTCAAGAAGGTCACGCCGCAATCGGAGGGCTCGACGGGTTATGGGCCGGATGACCTGACCTCCGCCGCGGCGCAGGCGACGGCATGGTCCATGTCTGAGCTCACCCACGGGGTCATCACCCAGGGGGCCATCGACGAGGCCGCGCGGAGCTCCAAAGAGCACCTCGCGCGGATCGCCGAGCTCGGTGTCCCTGTGCTCATCGTGCACGGAGGCGACGACCCGATCAGTAGCCCTGACTGGAGCCGCGCCCAGGAGGGAGGCTCCGTGGAGGTCCTGGTGGTGGAGGGGCAGCGGCACCACCCGCTGCATGACTCGAAGAGCGCAGAGATCCGTGAGCGGATCGTGCGCTTCCTCAAGCAGCACGCTGGAGTCTGAGACGGCCGGGACGGCTCGCGCGTGGGCCGTTAGAGCCCAGGGGAGGGACCCGCGAAGAGCGGTCCTCCGGGAAACCCCGAGGCCCCGCCGCCACCGTGAGGCGGACGCTCTTCTTAGCTATCGCGGCTCGCCGGCGCCGATCCAGTCTTCGAGGAGGATCATCGCGCTCCAAGAGTCCTTGCGGGCCTTTCGCTGAGCGCCGTGGTAGCCAGCCTCCCGGAGCCGGTCCTCGGCCTCGCGGGTGGTGAGGCGCTCGTCCTGTCGGACCACTCCCAGCCCGGGGAAGCGCTCCTCGGTGCGGGCAATGAAGGCGTCAACCTCCGCGACCCGCGGGCCTGCGGCGCCGTCCATGTGGAGCGGATACCCGACCACGAGGACTCCAACATCCCGTTCCTCGCAGAGAGCCGCGATGGCGTCGAGAGCCTCGTCGTCGCCGCCCTGGACAGGGTCGAGCGGGGTGATGAGGATCCGAGCGGCGTCCGCCGCCGCGAAGCCGGTTCGGCGTGTGCCGTGGTCCACACCGAGGGCCACGCGTTTGGATTCTGGGTGGCCCATCAGAAGCGCCGGGGTCGTCGGGAGAAGCCGGGGAGCGGGAGGCGGTCCCGGTCTTCGTCCGGAGTGAAGAACCTGGAGGCGAGGCCGCGGAGTACGACCGCGGGCCGCTCCACGGTCCCACGGATCGAGACCCGCAGGAGGCTCTCCTGGATCCAGTAGACGAGCTGGGTGAATGGACCCAAGCGATCCACGAGCGCGTACCGAACGTCAAGGTCGCTGGTGACGTTCCCCTCGAAGCTGACGGTACCCGCGCCCACGAGCGAGAGCAGGTCGCTGTTGACCCGTAAGCGGTCCATCTCGAGCACACCGTCGGCGATGGTGTAGCGCGCGTACATCTCACGGAAGAGGACCGTGGTGTCGATGCCGAGCCCAACGGAGAGAGCCTGGAAGACCGGGATCGCCCAGAGCGCCGAGTCCCGGAGCTCGATCTCGCCGCCACCGGTCATGGCGGTCAACTGCTCGAAGTCTCCCTCGAGCCGGAGGGTCATGTCCATCCGCCCGCGGTTGGCGAAGTCGGAGTCGAAGAGCCCCCGCAGGAACGCCCCGACATCGACGTCACGCATCTCTGCTGCAAGCTGGAAGGGGAACGGCGGGGCCAGGTCGATCACGAGCAGGGGGGCAGCCGCCGCCTCGTTGCTCCCGATCGCCAGGAGCTGCCCTCCCTCGAAGTCACCCTCAAAGGCCTCGATGACGAGGCGCGGCTCCACGTAGCTCAGCTGGAGGGTCGCCTCCTGCAGGCGACGGTCGGCGAGGGCGCCGTTGAGGCCCTCGATGGTCGCGCGGGTTCGGAGTCCGCTCCCCTCGTGGGCGAGCTTGAGCCGCATCCGGTCGATGCTGTCCACCTCGATCGGCACGCCCAGCAACAGGAACACCTCCTCGATGGCGACGTCTCCCTCGAGCAAGACCTCGGTGGAGCCGTCCTGCTCACTCGTGATCTGGAGCGTGGTGTCCTCGAGGGCGAAACGCCCGCGCGCCTCGAGGTCATCGAGCACCGTGCGGAGGGTCCCTGGGTCGAGGAAGAACCGCAGGTGCTCCTCATCGATGGGGAGATCGCGGGCGGAGATCCGCGTGCTGAAGGTGGAGCGATCTTCGCCGGGGGCCCACGAGAAGTCAGACAGTCGGACGGGGGTCCCGGCGAGCCGGCCGTTGATCTCCTCTCCTATCCATTGCCCGGTCCCAGGCTCCAGACGGAAGTGGGCGGAGACATCGCTCAGCCGCTTCTCCTCCCCGAATCCAAGTCGGTCGAGCCGGGTCTCAACAGAGACCTCGAGGTCCTTGATCGGCGCGCCCGGCTCGTCGGGCAGGCTGAGTCGAGTCTCGAAGTCGGCGCGGCCCTCCAGCTCGAGCTGCTTCTCTGCGAAGGAGGGCCCGGTGGATTCACCGGGTAGGGCGATGCTGGTCAGGGCAGAGACCAGCTTGTCGTCGGCGAGGTCGAGCCCGGCCCCGAAGGCGCGGAGCTGGGGCGCGCCGCCCGGAGTGGTCTCCAGGGACGCCACCACAGGGACGTGGGGGCCGTCCTGGGCCCAGCTGCCCTGTACGCGCCCCTGGATCCAAGTCAGGGGCTGCGGGGCCACTGCGCCCTCCTGGGGGGGGCCTGGGGGCAGCAGGGACCACGCGCGGACGCTCCCGTGGGTCTCGCGGGTGGTGATCCCCGGCGCGGAGGGGCGGAACTGGACCCCGCTGCGCGAGTCGGTGGGACGGAATTCGAGCCAGGCCTCGGGCCCCCCAAGGTAGCTGTCTTCACCCGAGCGACTCGGGCGCTGGGCCCTGGCGTCGGCCAGCGGGATCGCTCTTGTGACCGTCGCCTTCACATCCACAGACCCTGCGAGGCCCGAGCCGTCGAGGGCCTCCAGGGCCTCCGGTCCGCTCCGGGCGAGGCTCGATCGGAGGGCCTCGTGCCCCGGGTTCAGGCCGCTGAGGGCGACGTCGAACCACTCGAGCCCGCGGTCCCGGCCGGCGCTCATCGTGCGGCCTTCGACCTGGATCGGGCTGGCGGCGATGGGGGAGCGGGCGGTCGCGTCGAGCTGGAGGGAGGAGCGCTCGCCATCGGTGTGGGTGCGGATCCTCAGCGCCCCGTTCGTATCGGTGATCGGGATGGGCAGCGCGTCCCACGTGAACCCGACGTTCCGAAGGTTGGCGTCGATGGCCGTGATCATGTGGAGATCGTCGGCGCCTCTCCAGAGCTCCAGCTTGAAGTCAAGCGCGCCGCCGTCCGGACCCCAGGTCGGCACGATCTCCTGCGCGGCGTCCACGCCGCGCAGCGAGCTGAACGACGCTCGAAGCGTCTCGTCCACGGGTAGCGAGTTGGACTGAACGATCAGGTGGAACGGCGCGGGGAGCCGGTCCTCCACTGTGGGGATCTCGCCGGCCGGAATGGGCGTGAAGTGGAGGGAGCCCTGGACGGCGAGGGGGCCGCCCGCCTGAAAGCAGGTCACGTCGTAGAACGCGAGCTGTCCGCGAAACTCACCCTCGGTGCGGACGCTCCACGTCACGTCGCCCATGACGCCCTCCACCGGTACGGGGAATCCTGTCCCCTGGAGCCGCGTCCGCGGGTCAATGGCCCCGTGGTAGGCGAGCGATGCGCCACCCGTCGGCTGGACGAGGGCGAATTTCTCGAGGTTGTCGACCAGCTCGCCGTCGGGGCCGCCGTCGGTCCGGAGTCGAACTCCGAGGCTGACGTCGGCCTGCCCCTGGCTGGCCAGCATCTCGTGAACGTCCGAGAGGCCCTGCTCATGCCCGATCAACACCATCAGTTCCTCGCCCAGCGGCGCGGCAGGAACGTCCGCCCAGAACTCGAGCGAGGATCCCTGCGGGGCATCCTTGCCGAGGCGGAACGCGGCGGTCGCCTTGACGCCACCAATGCGGCCCTCGAGGACGCCACGTCCGCGCCACGCCTCAGGGTCGAAGGGGTGTTCGGGGTCCTCCGGGTTGAACCGGCCGTCGACGAGCAGGGCGATATCCGTCGCCGTCCGTTTGGACGGCTCATCGATCCAGGGCAGCTCAATCGATCCCTTGGAGAGCTGCAGGGTCCCGTTGACGTTGGGGAGAAGGGAGCGGCCGATCTCGTAGCTGGCGTGGGCGACCAGGTCGATCTTCGCGCTGGGGTCGAGGGCGAGGAGCTCTGGCGGGAGGATCCCGTTGGAGAGGGCGCGCCGCTGCAATGCGCTGCCCAGCTCGAGGCCCCGCGCGATCCCACGGACGCGCGCGACCTTGTCGGCGTCCAGCGTCCCGTTCAGCCACACGACCCCGGAGCTGCCCGGGGAGCTGCCCAACGCGGGGACGAGGCGACCGTAGATCGACGCCAGTTCATCCGTGAGCCGGGTCATGCACAGGTCAACGGACCCGAGCGCGATCGTGCTGCTTCGGGGCGGGACCACTCGGATTCGGAGGTCCCGGACCACGACCTCCGGACTGTTGGCGAGCAGGTCGAGGGTGGTCTGGTCACCCTCGCCGACCTTCTCCATGTCCACCGCGAGCGCCTCGGAGAGCTCGAGGACGCCGCCTTCGAGCACCACCCTGTCCAGGTGGAGGCCCCTCTCAGGGCTCCAGCCGATGCGGAAGGTGAGCTCATCGAGCTGCAGCTCGCGCCCTGTTGGCCCGAGGGCGATGCCCTTGAAGGCCACGGAGCGGTTCAGCCATTGGAAGTCGACGTCATCGACCTGCACGGAGCGCGTCAGGGCGCCGGCGACCCGGTCTCGGACCACCTGAGCGACCCAGCGCTCGAGGGCGGGATGGTGCTCCACCAGCAGCGCGACCAGGATCCCCACAAAGCACACCCACCCCACCAGGCTGACGACGGCTCGAGCGGCGACCGTCAGCGGTCGCCGTGCCCGGAGAGAGCGTCGGAGCGCTCTCGTCTCAAGATCCTCAGCGGTGTCCTTCATCACAACTTCGTCAGGCTGCGGGGGGCCCGCTTCCTGGATCGGCTCTATTTAGGCCCATCTCGGGTGATTCTGGCCGTTGACATCGCCCCGCGCGACCGTCACTCTCCCCGAAGCGTTACGGAATCCTCTCTCTCACCGCACTGAATCCAAACCCAGACCCTCCCAGCCCCACTTTCGGGGCATCGAGTCATGGCAAAGAAAAAAGCCAAGCGCGCCACCAAGAAGGCGGCCGCCAAGAAGGCACCCGCCAAGAAGGCCCCCGCCCGCAAGACCAAGAAGAAGGCCGGCAAGAAGGCCGGCAAGAAGGTCGACATGATCATCAGCAAGAGCCGCACCAAGGCCTGCGCTTCGATCAACGTCTCCGGTGACTTCTACTCCGCGCTGGACGAGAAGGTTCGCGAGATGATCGCCGGCGCCGAGGCGCGGGCTGACGCGAACAACCGCCGTACCCTGCGTCCGCAGGACCTCTGATCCCTCGGCGGGGGGGGCGTGCCTCGCGGCGCGGTCCTCCTGCCGACTCAGAGCCTGAAGGAGCCGTCCTCCACCGATGGTGGGGGGCGGCTCCTCGCGTTCCGTCCTGGCCGGGCGGCGGCCCGAGCCCTCGCGGTCAGCGTCGGCGCACCTTCGCGTCGTAGGGGCGAAGGTAGAGAGGTCGCAGCGTCTCGGTGCCGAGTCTGGCGCCGGCCCCGAGCCGCGTGAGCCCGAGGTCGAGGAGGTGTTCCGCCTTCGCGCGGGGTGTCTGCCGTACCTCAAGGGCCGCGGGCGGTGCTGCGGCGAGGGCCTTCAACGCCGCCCCGTCGGCCAGGAGCACGGGCACGTCAGCGATCAGCTCCAGGCTCTCAGCTGGCTGCAGGCACCTGGGCGGTACCAGCGGGAGAACCTCGTCTTCGGAGCGCTCGTAGACCGCGAGGTAGAGGTGCCCGCCGAAGGCGTTCCTCAACACGGCGCCGCGCTCTCCTGCGGCGAGGCCGTCTGCGGCGATCGCGTCGAAGGAGGGGAGGCCGAGCACTTCTGCGCCGGCGCCACGCATGAGGCCCAGGGCGGTGGAGGCGCCGACCCTGAGGCCGGTGTAGCTCCCTGGGCCCGTGCCTGCGATGACGAGGTCCAGGTCCGAGGGGATCGCCCCGACGCGCTCAACGAGCTCCCCCAGGGCGCCGAGCAGGTCGCTCGCGTGACGGCGGTCCTCCTCGAGCGTGAGCGCGGCGCGTTGGCCGGCGGGCCCTTGCACGGCGATAGAGGCCGGGCGGGTCGAGGTCTCGAGTGCGACCACGAGGCTCGGCGCCTCGCGGGCCTTCTCCCGTGACGTGTCCGTCATCCCTGCTCGATCTCCTGGGCGAGCGCTTCTGAGAGCTGGACCGCCATCTGCTCGATTCGCTGCGCGTCAGGCCCCTCGATCATCACGCGCGCCTTGGGCTCTGTGCCCGAGTAACGGACGTTGACACGTCCGTCTCCGCCGAGCTCCTCCTCGAAGCGGGCGCGGAGCGCCTGGAAGTCACTGAGGGTCTCCATGTCGGGCTTCGAGGACACCACGAGCCCGAGCAAGACCTGGGGGAAGGGGATGAAGGGCGCGGCCAGGCTGGAGAGCGTGGTGCCGTTGCGTACCGCCACCCCGAGCACGTGAAGCGCGGTCAGGAGCCCGTCGCCGATGAAGCCGTTCTCGGAGCCGAAGATGATGTGCCCGGACTTCTCGCCCCCGAGGCAGAGGCCCTCGGAGCGCAGGCCCTCAACCACCTGCCGGTCGCCGACGCCTACCTCATGGACGCCGACGCCGCAGGGGGAGAGAGCGCGGTGGAGGCCCCGGTTACTCATCACGGTGGCGACGATTCGCTGGTCCTTCCAGAGGCCCCGCTCGGCCGCATCGCGGGCGATGATCGTCATGATCGCGTCGCCGTCGACCAGCTGTCCCTGTTCATCGACGAGCAGGCAGCGATCCGCGTCGCCGTCCAGGGCGATCCCAAGGTCGGCACCGAGCTCGAGGACCTGGGCCTGCAGGGACTCCGGGTGCGTCGAGCCGCAGCCGGCGTTGATGTTGAGCCCGTCGGGAGCGCAGTGGAGGCTCGTGACCTCGGCGCCGAGGCGCTTGAGGACGTCGGGTCCGACCGAACTCGCGGCCCCGTTGGCCGCGTCCACGACGATCTTGAGCCCGCCGAGGTCGAGGGGGTCGCCCTCGGTGCCGAGGGCCACGAGGTGATCGGCGTAGGCCGAGTGCAGGGACTCGTCTTGGGTCAGGGGAGACGCGACCGGCTCACCGTCAGGAGCGACCCGCTCGAGCTCGTCCCGCAGGCGGATCTCGATCTCCGCCTGCTCCGCGTCCGTCAGCTTGTTCCCGCCGCCCGCGAAGAGCTTGATCCCGTTGTCCTCGGCGGGATTGTGAGAGGCGCTGATCATGGCCCCCAGGGTCACCGGCCTCGAGCCGGTCAACCAGGCGAGGCCTGGCGTGGGGAGGAGCCCGGCGGTGGTCGCGCGGATTCCAGACTGGGCCAGGCCACGGGCGAGCGCCTCCTGGAGCGGGGCGGCGGAGGCGCGGCCGTCGTGGGCGATCAGGGCCTGGCCTTCGCTGCCGTCCGAGCTGCGGCTGAGCACAGCGCCCGCAGCGCGCCCGAGGGCCTCGACCGCATCGCTCGTGAGCCAGCCCTCGAGGGCACGGCCGCGGATCCCGTCGGTCCCGAAAATCGGGCCTTCACTTCTCTTGGTCGTCATCAGGCAGTTCGCGCACGAGGGCAATGGAACTCGTGGAGTCGTCCACGATGAGTCGGAGCGAGGACGCCGGGTCAGCCTTCGCCTCGTTGAAGTACGGCCCGAGCCGCTCGCGCCAGAGCGGGTCGAGAGCGTCGATCTCCACGGGCGCTCGGCTGCCCGGTTCACGGAGGGCGCGGTCCACGTCCACGAAGACCCGGGCGTTCTCTCTGGCGAACTGCAGGATCTCCTGGAGCATCTGGGTCCGTGTGGCCTCGGGGAGGCCGTCCGGGAAGAGCCCGCGCTCCATGACCTGGACTTTGACTAGCTCGGTGGGGGGGAGGAAGGGGATGTCCCCCTCAAGGCGGGCAGCGTCGAAGGACACCAGCGCCACCTCCAGCTCCAGCGTGGTGATCAGCGTCTCCTTGGGAGCGAGCTCGCCCCGCAGGAAGAGCTCCCCGTCAAGCTCGATCTCAGGCCACTTCGCGCGGTCAATCCGCACGCGTTCGACGAAGCCTCGCCCCGTGTAGGCGGACAGGTCGATCGGCTCGAAGGCGAGGAGCGAGGGGTCGGCGGAGATGGCCTCGATCACCCTGGCCGGGCCGCGGATCCCAACGCGTGATGGGTTGAACTCCAGGGACTCGGCGAGCACGCCAGAGGCCTGTGGGAGGGAGATCAGCGCGAAGTCTCCGGCCGCGGCGGCCTCCGGGGAGGCGGCCAGGGAAGCGATGGAGGGTTCGACCTGATCGTTGGCGTACTGCTCGACGCGGAGGACGAGGGCCTCCGGCGAGAGGAAGCGAACCTCGAGCTCACCCTGGACCCGCCCCAGGCCCCATGAGAGGTCGGAGGGCTCCACCTGGCGCTCCTTGCCGACCCAGGATTCGTCGACGATCAGGACGCCGCCGAGGCCTCCACGGATCATGTCGAGCTGCGCCTCGGAGGCCTCCACGCGCACCTCGAGGTCGTCCCCGTCCAGGGGATTCGCGAGGTGCAGGCCCGCGCTCGGCAGCACGACGGTCAGGACTCCACGGGTTGGGATCGTGTTGGCCTCGGACCCCGCCTCGACCCGGACCTCGACCGTGAAGGTCTGCTCGCCCATCACTGCCCGGCCAGCGAGAGTGAAGATGAAGACCGCGAGAAGCAGCGAGGTGAGCTTCCCGCCGGGGTCTCCGAATGCCAGCTTCGAGAGCCGCCCAAGGAGGGGGCGCCGTTCGGCTCGACTGGGGGCCGCGAGGTCATCCCCGCCGAGGCGGGCGCGGAGCACGTCTCCGAGCTCATCACGCAGCACGCGCCGCTCCATCGTCCCACCCTGGAAGACGGAGATGAGGCCCGTCTCTTCGGAGACGGCGACGACCACCGCGTCGGTCTCCTCCGTGAGGCCCAGGGCCGCGCGGTGCCGGGTGCCAACGGACCTCGCCAGCTGGTCGTTCTCCGACAGCGGGAGGATGGCCATGGCGCAGAGGACCCTTCCCTCCCGGAGGATCACGGCCCCATCATGCAGCGCACCGCCGGTGTGGAAGATGCTGTCGAGCAGGTCCCGGTGGACGTTCCCGTCGACCTTCACGGCGTTGGTCGAGTAGGAGTCGAGGGTCGCCTGGCGCTCGAAGGCGATGAGCGCCCCTTGCTTGCGCTTCGCCATGGAGATGCAGGCCTCGGCGACCTCATCCACGGCGTCGTAAGACTGGCGACCGAGGAAGCGCCGGAGGAGAGGGGTGTCCCCGATCCTCAGGATCCCGCGGCGCAGCTCCTGCTGGAACACCACCGCGAGGATGACGACCGCGAAGCCCGTCACGCTGTTCACGATGACCTCCAGCTCCACGAGGTCGGCCTGCTGCGCGACGGTCAGCAGGACCCCGTACAGCATGAAGTAGGCGAGCGCCGCTCCCCGGATCATCCGGCTGCTGCGTGCCGTCGTCAGGAAGGACAGGAACAGCTGGATCCCGACCGTCAGGATGAGGACCTGAGCGACTGTTTTGGGGTCGGGGGGCATCTCTGGGTGGCGTACGGAGCGACCGTGTTGGGCCGGTACAGGTCCCAAGACTATCGCCCGGGGAGGCCGCGAGCACGCGCCGCATCCCTATACGGTGGTTGGCGCCAAGCTCGGGGCCTCTCTCTCGATCGGCGGTCGAGGTGGCTGGAATGAAGCCTTGTTCCCGGCGGCCAGCCCGGAGCCCACGGGCGCCTCATTACGTCGCCTGGGTGCGGGTCCTCCGGGAGGCACATCCCTGGGCCCTCAGTCCTGGGTCCTCAGTCCTGGGTCCTCAGTCCTGGGTCCTCAGTCCGGGTCCTCAGTCCGGGTCCTCAGTCCGGGGGGGAGCCGATCGCAGCGGCCACGAGGGCCGCCTCCCGCATGATCGCCACGTCATGCACCCGCAGGATGTCTGCGCAGCCGCTGGAGACCGCGAGCGCAATCGCGGCGGCGGTCCCCCCGACCCGCTCCCTCTGGCCGGGCGCCCGCTGCTGGGAGGCCGCCTTCCAGTCGGCGGCGCGCTCCTCGCCCGTGATGTGCCCGATGAAGGACTTTCGCGACACGCCGAGGAGCAGGGGGGGGCCTATGGCCCGCAATTCGGACAGGCCCCGGAGGAGCTCCAGGTTGTGATCGAGGCTCTTCCCGAAGCCGATGCCGGGGTCCAGGGCCAGCCGGTCGGCGGGGATCCCCGCCCTCAGGGCCGCCTCCATTCGCTCCCGGAGGCACCGGCCAACCTCGGCCAGCGCGTCGCCGTATTGAGGGGCCGATTGCATGGACTCCGGCGGGCCCTGGCGGTGCATCAGGACAAGGGACAGGTCAAAGCGATCCCTGAGGTGGGCGACCGTCGGGATCATCTCCGGGTCAGCCAGCCCGCCGCTGATGTCATTGACGATTCGAGCGCCCGCTTCGACCGCGCGGCGTGCCACCTCGGCCTTGGTGGTGTCCACCGAGATGGGGACCGAGCCCTGCGCAGAGAGGGCCTCGATGACGGGGAGAATGCGCCTCAGCTCCTCATCCGCGGAGACGGGGGCGGCCCCGGGTCGGGTGGACTCGCCGCCTACGTCCAGCACATCCGCGCCCTCGTCGATGAGGTGGAGGCCGTGCTCGGTCGCCCGCTCCGGAGCGAGGAACTGACCGCCGTCCGAGAAGCTATCGGGGGTGACGTTGACGACCCCCATGATGGAGGGCGCGCGTGATCCGACCGCGAAGCCCCGATCCGGATCGTGGGGCCAGGGGCGGGGAGGCCCCTGGCCGTCGGGGACGGCGGCGCTCAAGGTCGACCGTCAGGCCGGCGAGAGGCCGGGCAGGGAGCCGCTGTCTCCGTCCATGTCCAGCTCCGGGGGCGCGACGGGCGGGCTCGCGGGCTTGGCCGCACGGCGCTCCTCACGGATCTCCTCGGCGGTCTTCTCGCGGAGGCTCGCGGGCTCTTCACCCTCGATCAGCTTGGCGATCTCCTCGCGGTCCAGCGTCTCGTAGAGCAGCAGACCCTGGGTGAGGCGCTCCATGGCCTCGCGGCTCTCCCCGACGAGGTCGCGGGCGAGTTCGTAGGCCTCGCGCATGATGCGCTTGATCTCCTCATCGATCTCGCGGGCGGTCTCCTCGGAGTGCCACTTGCCGCTCATGAGCTCGGTGCCAAGGAAGGCTGAGCCCTGGCGCTCAGCGAAGTTGATGGGGCCAACCTTGTCGCTCATGCCGAGCTCGGTGACCATCGCGCGCGCCAGCTCGGTCGCTCTCCGGATGTCATCGGAGGCGCCGGCGGAGATGTCTCCGCAGAAGATCTCCTCCGCGACGCGTCCGCCGTAGAGCATCGCGAGCTGCCCGAGCAGCCGGCGCCGCTGGGTGTGGTAGCTCTCCTTCTCGGGGAGCATCATGGTCGCCCCAAGGGCGCGCCCGCGGGGGACGATCGTGACCTTGTGGGGGACGTCGACCTGATCCTCGAGCTTGGCCGCCACGATGGTGTGCCCGGCTTCGTGGTAGGCCGTGATCTCCAGGTCTTCCTTCTCGACGTTGCGGGCGATCTTCTGCCGTCCGTACCGAACCTTGGCAGCCGCCTCTTCGAGGTGGGGCATCTCGATCTCGTCCTTCTTGTCGAGGACGGCCATGATCGCCGCCTCGTTCACGATGGCGGCGAGGTCGGCGCCGGAGTAGCCGGGCGTCGCGCGGGCGAGGTCGATGACCTCGATCCCCTTGGACACGCGGACCTTCTTGAGGTGCACGCCGAGGATGGCCTCGCGGCCCTCGAGGTCGGGCAGGTCGATGGTCACCTCCCGGTCGAAGCGGCCGGGGCGGAGCAGCGCGGGGTCGAGCACGTCGGGGCGGTTGGTCGCAGCCACGACGATGATGCCCTCGTCCGTGCTGAACCCGTCCATCTCAACGAGGATGGCGTTGAGGGTCTGTTCACGCTCATCGTGACCACCGCCCATGCCGCTGCCGCGCCGTCGGCCGACGGCGTCAATCTCGTCCAGGAAGATGATGCAGGGCGAGTTCTCTCGCGCCTGCTTGAAGAGGTCCCGGACCCGGCTCGCGCCGACCCCAACGAACATCTCCACGAAGTCAGAGCCCGAGATCGAGAAGAAGGGCACCTCGGCTTCGCCCGCGATGGCCTTGGCGAGGAGCGTCTTGCCACAGCCGGGGGAACCGACGAGGAGGACACCCCGGGGGATGCGGCCGCCGATGCGGGTGAACTTGCCGGGGTTCTTGAGGAACTCCACGACCTCGCGCACCTCGGCCTTGGCCTCCTGCGCGCCGGCGACGTCCTCGAACGTGACACCGGTGTGGTTCTCCTTGGTGTACATCTGCGCCCGGCTGCGCCCGAAGCTCATCACCCCAGCGCCGGAGCCCTGGCTGCGCATCTGGCGCATGAACAGGATGAAGATGGCGAAGATGAGCAGCCACGGACCATAGGTCAGCAGCATGAGCGCGAACGATCCGTCGGGGGGACCGTGCACGGTGCCTCCGTTCGGGGTCAGGTCGAAGGACCACGGCTTCAGCGCGGCGCCCTTGGCGACCAGCGCCTCCCTCACCTCAGTGAGGCGCGGGGCGACGTTGCCGATCTTCAGGGCGATCTCGTAGTCGCCTTCCTCTCCGTTGGTGCCCTGCCCGACCGTGCCGCCCGTGGGGGTGAAGCCGGAGCCGGGGGTGGCCACTCCGAACACGTAGAGGCGATCCGTCTGGCGAGTGCGAGGGGGCTCAGGGGTCTCGTCCGCCTCGGGGGCCCTCGTGGACTCCACGGAGACCTCGGTCACCTGCCACACCTCGGTCGGCTGGAAGGTCCCGTCGGCCAACGCCTTCAGGAGCGTCTCCGGCTGCTCACTTGTGTACCTCGCGCGCGCCTTGACGTCGCGCCAGTACTCCTCGTGTTCGGCGACGCTCGCGAAGGATGTCTCGAAGGTCTTCCCGGACGTCAGGACACCCTCGACATCCGTCTGGCCCTTCAATTCCAGGCGCTGGACGGTGCCCGTGACGAGCGCGTGCAGGAATCCGTCCTGTGTGAGCTCTTCGGCCTTGCGGAGGCTGCTGCCGCTGAAGGCGACCAGCACCACCACGATGACGGTGAGGAACAGGAGGAACGAACCGAAGGGACGGGGCTTGCGCGCCTTGTCCCCCTGGGGCTTTGAATCGGCCATGGCTTGGTTATCGGCCCGTCGTCGGTGATTCTCCAGCCCCTGGGAGCGGCAGGCAACGCGGGACGTGCCTGGGAAGCTGGAAGCGCCCTCAGTGGTCCCTCAGGACCGATCGGGCGGAATAGACGGCGTGCGGGGAGGAGTGTAGGCCATCGAGGCCAGCGCCTCCGCGTTGACCCCCGATCTTCATCGGGGGCTTACGGGAGGTCAGTCCAGGGGCGGCGGGGTGTCGCGATACTGCAGCTCGGCGACCAGGGACAGGACGATCTGGTCCGCCGCGACCTTGAGAGCGCGCTCGCGCTGGACATTCTCGCGGCCGGGGACGTCGATGGCGGACCCGACGATGGTCTCCACCGTGGTGGTCCCCAACTCGACGCCCCTGGCGCGGTCGACCAGGGCCGCCTCGATCAGGATCACATCTCTGGTCTCGACGAAGAGGTTGTCTGGCGTCCGGGCGCCCTCCCCTCGCCGGAAGTCCTTGATGGACCCCCGCAGGACGAGGTCGCTGCGCCCCGGGGAGCGCAGCTCAAGGTCGAGGAAGCGCCGCGCGGACTTGGTCGTCGCGGCGTGCAGCGGCTGCTCCAGGTTCGGCAGCAGGGTCTCGTTGCCGAAGATCTCGATGCCGATCGATTGTGCGGTGCGCCCGTCAGGCATCGCGGGCCTGAGGCCGGTGCGATATCCGCACGCGCCCAGGAGCCCTGCGCCGAGGACGACCAGGGTCGGGAGCATCCGTCGGGAGGGCCTCATTGCTGTTCCCCGCCGCTCTCCGCGTTGGCCCCGGAGGCGCCCTCGGACTCCTCGTCGTTCTTGATGGCGCGTTCCGTCCGGCGGGGCACCCGGCGTGGCTCGAGTGAGTCAGAGCCGGGCGCGAGCTGAGCGGGGCCCAGCTGATCGAGTTCCCCGCCGAGGGGCAGGATGTCCTCTGGCTGTCCGCCCTGGGTGATCTCCCGCGGCGGCCCCAGAGACTCGATCTCGTCGACGGCCTCGAGGAAGGCCCTGATCTCCTCGAGTTGCTCGGGGTTCCCCGCTCGCCTGGCCGTCTCCAGGGCCCGAGCGGCGTGCTGACGCGCGCCGGCGGTGCTCATGACGGTGCGATAAAAGCGTGCGACGACCATGTCGTTGTCGGCGAGGCGCTGCAGGCAGTCGACCAGGGTCCGCTCCACGTCCGGGCGCAGGTCGTTATCGGGGTACTTCGAGAGCCAAATCTCCAGCTCCCCGAGGGCGACCACCATCGAGCCTCGGCCATACTCCGGCCCATCCAGAGCAGCGAGGCGGAGCTTGGGCACCGCGGCCTCGCTCGCGATTCGATAGGGGGAGTCCCGGCACCAGAGGATGAGCTCCTCGTGCTTCTCAATGGCGATGCTGAACATGCGCTCCTTCTCGTAGGTCTCCGCCAGCTTCTTCAGCGCGTCATCGGTCCCCGGGTGCTTCGGATACTCGGTGCTCAGGTACTCGTAGACGGGCGGCGCGTTGTTCGAATACGGGAAGAGGAAGTACTTCCGGCGCTTGTCGTAGAAGTAACTGTCACCGATGTCCATCAGCAGACGCCCGGCCTCGTCGCGGCTGCCGTGGGACGGGTATCGGCTGTCGAGCTTCTTGATCGTCTTGAACGCGTCCTTTCGATCCTCTTGCGCGAGGTAGAGGGTCGCCGAGCGCAGGCCTGCTGGCACCGAGATCCGCGCGGGGAGGTCGGTCTCGGAGAGGTCCTCGAGGGCTCGCGGATCCTCGCCCCGGCTCGCGAGCTCCTGGGCGTAGCGATCGAGCGCATCCCTGATCTCGACCCGAGTCTTGGTGTCGAGTCCGCGAGCCTTGTTGGCGGACAGCAGTTCCGCGACGGTGTCCACCAGCTGGTCGTCCGTCAGCTCATCGGCAGGCATGAACTGCGCAGCCACCAGCGCCGCCGGGACATCGTCTGGGTCCATGGGGGACACCGAGGCGATCGGGCTCGAGCTGCAGCTTGTGAGCGCGAGGAGCCCGAGGCCGGTCAGCCAGGACAACGGAGTGGTGAGGGAGAGCGTCAAGGGGTATCGGGGCTTGGTGCGGTCCGTCGGTTTCGGTCGGGCGCCGCGAGGAAACGTGCGTGGCTCTTGGGTCGGGCCTCTAGGTGGTGGTCCAGGAATCGGCCGGCAAAGTCGAGGACGCGGATGGAGTGTTCTGCGGGCCAGTTGGCCCTGTCCAGGTCCCCGAGGGGAGCGCTGAGGGCGAGCTGGGCGGATTCGAGGATCGCCACGGGGAGGGTACCGACGCGGAGTCCCGAGGCGTGAGTCTCGTTCGCATGGATCGGGCAGAGCCGTCCCCCTACGGCGGTCGAGAAGGGGGCCCTTGGCTCCCTGGACGTGGCGTCCACGGCGGCGGCCGTGGCGCCGCAGGTGGCGCAGGTGACCAAGGCCGGCGCGAGCCCGAGTTGCTCCAGGAGCTTCAACTCGAAGCCCGCAAGCAGCGCGGAGGGGGGGCCTTGGGCTTGGTCGAGAGCGTCCAGCGCCTCCTCAGCCAGCACGAACTGTCCACGGTCCGAGAACCCTGCCCGGGTGACGAGGTCGGTGAGCTCGATGACGGTCTGGGCCGCGCGGTAGCTCCTCAGAGAGCGCGTCAGCTGGCGGCGCCGGGTGAGGAGCTCTCCCTCGCGGAGCGTGCCGAGGTCGGAGTCGCTGCGTTGGACCCATGACAGGTCCAGGGTGTCGAACCAGTCGAGGACGCCGAAGAACCGGGAGCGTGGGCGATGGGCGCCCTTCGCCATGAGCTCCACCCGCCCGTGGTCGGGGGTCAGGACGTGCACCACCAGAGAGGTCTCTCCGAACGGCGTCCGCCGCAGAAGGAGGCCATGGCCGCTGGCGCGGGAGGCCGGGCGGCGACCGGCGGGGCGTGAGCGAGGCATGGTTCGGTGCGGCCTCAGGCGCCGCGGCGC
>Ga0102815_10000750_pt1 | contig 20970 bp, 20 predicted proteins | sample ColrivemetaGS759_FD_79113 | JGI IMG/M metagenome (GOLD analysis project Ga0102815, IMG submission 79113) | Estuarine microbial communities from the Columbia River estuary - Ebb tide ETM metaG S.759 | ecosystem: Environmental > Aquatic > Marine > Intertidal zone > Estuary | place: USA: Columbia...
GACTTATTAATGTTTGCTGGAGATTACGGATTATGGCGAAATAATGGAAAGGAGCTGATACCATTCTTTATCAAAGATGGTAAACTAAATATTTCTCCTACTTCAATATATAAAGACAAACTTGGGATACTATGGTTTGGAACTGATGAATATGGAATATATACATATGATGGAAATACTTTTGAAAGGTTTAAAATAAAAAAATAACAGCCACTAACACTGTATATAAATCATAGCCGCCTATCGGCAGGCTACGCTTCATATACTAACCGTTGGCATTAATTATATAAAACGAAATTAGAAATTTAATAAAAAAAAAATGAACTTTAAAATTAAATTAACCCTTATTCTTTTTTTAGCTATTACATTTAATATTAATGCACAAGATTGCGAGGCTATTCGTGCAAAAGCTATTCAATTAGAAACCTCTTTAGACAAAGCTAACCCAAAAACATATTATGACTATGCTATGTATATACGTCTTCAAGTTGTTGCTAATAACAATTGTATTAATAAAGACATAATCCATTCTGTTTACGACTTATTAGTACAAGGAGCAAACAATGGAAGTATAAGATGTGCTGCTAGATTAGTGATGGTTTCTCAATATGGACTATATAATTATCCTACTCATCGAGATAAAGCATTTGAAATTTCTATGATGTTCTTAAAACTTGCTGCTGAGACTTATGAGTCAGACCCTTCTTTATATAATGAATTTGGGTATATTATTCCTACTATTTATTTGCGTCTCTACCTTCAAAACAAAAGTTGGCGATATGATTTTAATTCAAGTCCAGAATTAGCTGCGGCAGTATTCGAATTATTTAAACTAGGTGAGGCTCCAGAAATAAAGGAATCTGATTTAAATTCTTTTAAACAAGTGAAAAAAGATTACCGTAAAGTTTGGGTATACCCATATCTCTTAGGTTCTTTTGGAACCACAATTGATTATACAAAAGGAATCGAAGAAGCCAATAAGGTTGACGAATCTTATCGAAACAGTTGGATTATTAAAATACTAAAAGACCACAGTAACGATGTCGATTTTTCAAACCCTGCAGCTCTTGCTTTTCTTGGTGCAAGAGAAGGGAAAAGATGGTATGATATTGCACAAGTAGATCCATACTCTAACACAATATATCAAGCTAATATAAGTAAAGTTAATTCTGAATTGTTATTCGAGGAATCTTACAATAACATAAGTACTCCTCTAAAAGAAATTATTGATGCAGCTTACCCTGAATATAATGATATCGCTAAAAAATGGGAAGTGGTTAATGAATCAAGATTAAAAGAGCCTGAAAGCTATCCACAATGGAAATTTTTACCTAAAAATGAGCAAGAAAGTCTTTACTCAGAAGCCTTAAAAGGGGAAAAGTCTACACTTAAAGAAAAGGAGCAATTCCAAATTTATAAAGCAATGGTAGAATCTGGTCAAAATAAAGCCTTAATTCAATTGGCTAATGCATACAAATTGGGTGAAGGAGTTTTTCCAATTGGAAGTCAAGCAATTAAAACTTATAAAAAAGCACTAGCTTTTCCAACCTTAAAAGAAGAAGCCGCTTATAACTTAGCAGAAATCTATGATGGTTACTTAGATGACGTAGCTATCAATTGGGTTGAAGCAGCCAAATATTACAAAATGGCTACAAACTATAATCCTAAATCTTATACTATGCTTGGTGAAATGGCTCTTTTTGGTGTTGGAGGCCTTACCAAAAGTAAAACAACTGCAATTGAGTACTTTAAAAAAGGATATGAAAATGGTGATAATGAAGCCTCTTTAAAATCTGAAATTATACAATTACTACCCTTTACAAATAATAAAATAAAAAGTGAAAACTATACACTTTCGTTAAAAAATGAAGAACAAATTAAAATACGAAATATTTCAAATGAAAATAGTTTAACGATTACTGTTACTTATAGCGTACCTCAAGGAATGGAGAAAAATACATTTAAATTATTTCCATCACAGCAGTATAATTCAGCTATTAAATATAGTACCTGGTCGCCTTCAGCTATTCTAACGGGTGAAGGAGAAGAAGATATTATTATTTACAATAATAAATTCAGAAAAGGTTCTAGACAAATTGGAGTATTTTATGTAGTAGGTGAAAATCAAAATGAATTTCAAAGTCTTGTTTATGAAATACCTATTGCCATTTGTTTTTTACCTCAAAAATAAGAACTATTCTTATGTCAAAATAGCTAATACCAAAACACATAGTATTGACTATATTCTTAAACACTTTAAGTGCCTTTGAAATAAATAAAATCAGAGGTTAAAAAATAAAGACTTAGTCAATAAATGGTGAAGTAAACTATTTTATATAAAACAAAAGTACACTAATGCCAACAATGTATATAAAAAAATAGGCGAAATAGTAGTGAAAAAAAGGTTTTTGGCTCGTTTCAATCTTGGTGCTTAACCGAAAGTTTGGTGCTTCGAAATCGCCTACTTTTCATATACCAACCGTTGGCAGTAATAAAAAAAAGAATAATCATGAAAACAGCACATCTTCTTTGCATAATATTTCTTTTGACAGGAATAAAAGGGTATGCCCAGACAGAGCTAAAGCTCTACACGACTGGTTTTGAAAGACTAGGTGCTGGTATTGAATACTTTACAAATGAGCATATTGGATTTGAATTAGGAAGTTCCTATTGGCAAAAAAAGACGAATTATAATCTTATTAATGCTGATATTGAACAAAAGGAGGTTAATTTTTATGTTAATGCAATGATTAAAAGATATTCAGCACCGAAACTTAATAATGCAGGTATTTTCTATGGTGGGTATATTAGATACTGGATGGAGGCTCAATCAATAATTAACGATGATAACTGGACGATTGAACAAAAAGATTATTATATTAGTAACAATCGCAGAAGGACTTTAAGGACTCATAAGATTTCATTGGGTGGGATTATGGGGTACAAAACACAATTTAGTAGTAAGTTGAGTCTTGGGTTCACATTTGGTCTTGGCAGTTCCATCCCCTCATCTTATTGGAAAAAAGTAACTTATTATGATTATTCTGTAAAAACATCTCCAGTTAACAATACCTTATTTGGAAATTTAGCGCTCATAAGTGTAATTGGTCAAATAAGTATAAATTATAGATTTGGTAAGATTTAAATTCTAATTCTTTGTAATAAAACTAGTGCCAACAAAGTGTTTAGTGCATAGCACCCTGCGAGATGCTACGACACCATACGCCAACCGTTGGCATTCATTAAATCATATGGTTACTCCTAAATTGTAAATGGACAAACAAAAAATTGAAAACCTGAGGGAAAAACGAAAGTTACTTCAAGAAGAAATTCGGTTAAAAAAAATCCGTGACAGGATTACTCCTCAACTGAAATATCTCCATGAGCATGATTCAATATATAAGGTTCATTATGAATCTAAACATGTCAATTGGATAAATGAAAATCTTAAAGTTCGTACGAAAGATGGTTATAGAGGTATTCATGGTGACTTTCAAATAGATGTAAATGATAATAGCTGTTTATCAGCGACTATAACAACTAAAGACGAACTACTAACTTTAAAACCTGTTGCCAAATTTCTTGACGACATACCAAATGACACTACATTTATAATTTGCTCACTAGGTGGTGATCCTGAATTAGAAATTTCAAAAGAGACTTTTATTTCCAAACCATCAATATTTTTCTTTAATCCTGAAAATTGGATTATTAGTACTGATAGAAAATTCTTAATTGAAAGTATATGGGAACAGAGCGTTATAAGGTTCATTGACATATCTCAATCTATGCCTATTTTAAAAGTCAAAGTAGAAATAGAAAACTAAAATAAAACGGAATGCCAACAAAAAATAAAACTAATGCTAGCCAGCGCATTGCAAACTTTGGGTACACGCTTTTACATTCGACATTCAAGTCCTTTCGGACATTGAAGTCTTAGAAATCGCACTATTTTTATTTAAACGTTAGGCAATATTAAAAACAGACAAGAATGAAAACTTATTTAACAATCATATTCCTGTCTATCTCAACTATTACTTTTAGCCAAGATATTGAAAACAGATTATCTGATGAAAAAGTTAATGAAGTAGCCTGCGCAGTTTGCAGTAACGTAAATTGGGCAAAGTCAGAAGGACAAGATATGCCTCCTTGGAAGCAAACAATGGAAAGGCTTATGGGGTTTAAAGGAAATAATGAGGAGTTTAGGGCATTCTTTAACAGCTTTTTAAAAACATATAAAAACCAAATAATTTGTCCGAGATTCAAAGTAAGCTCTCGAGTTTATCCTCCCCAACATCTCTTTAAAAGAATATTGGCTGTAGAAATGAATGAAATATTTGAAGAATATTTCTTTGATTTAGAAGAAGGCGACATTGACTACAATGCCTACGAAATAGTTAATGAAAAAAAAGAAACTATATTAGATTGGGTTGAAAATTGGATAGCCCAAGGCAAAGGTGACGCAGAAGAACTGAGAGATATAGCCTATAGTTTAAGAGATGAATTTGGAGCTAAATATGGAAAAGAACTCCCTAACTAATTTAAACCCATCTGAACAATTAGAAAACAAAATTGCCTAACACTAAATATAAAACAGCGAAAAGCCGTTTCATATTCTTAACGTTAGCAAACAATAAAAGGCAACATTAAAAAATGAAATACATAATTAAACTCATACTAATCATTGCATTTACACCTTTTGTATTCTCTCAAGAATCCCATTGGAACAAACAGCTCCTTCAGCAAACGAAGGGCAAAAAAATTATTCGATGGGAACGTCAAGTGAGCTATGGAAGCTGGACGGCAATTTTAAAGGTTAAGAAGATAGGTGTTTATTCTGTAGAAATTAGTGAAGAATCTGATGTGGAAGGAAACGACAGTTCGTATGTGTATTCTGTTCACAACAACATCAAACCTAAATATGATCAAATAGCGGTTTTTAAACCAATCAAGGAAGAAGACAGTGATTTAGTAGATGAGCTACAAGTTCAGAAAACAGAAGTTGCTGAGGTTAAGATTAAAAAGAAAACTGGGATCATCGTACGTTATGGGGATGATTACGACAAGTACTATCTGGACGCACAGGATTTCTTCGAGTCCATCGCCTGGGAAAACAACAAAGGAACTTATGTGCCTGTCAAGAATAACGACATGTGGGGAATCTATGATTGGTTTAAGCAGGTATTTCTTTTCAAATGTGAGTATGCTACGATGGATGACCTTCCAAAAACAACAGACCCGTATGGTTTTAATCAATATTCTGTAGAGATCTTTAGAGCATTCAATAAACAAAAAGACAAAGAAAAGATCGACATGATCAATATGGACGGAGGAAACGGTGATGGCTTGTTCAAAGCAAGAAGCGAGCAGTCTCAAAAATGGGGCTTATATCAATACCTCGGTGATGAGATTGTAGAGGCGATTCCCATGAAATACGACTCACTCTACCTCTTCCCTTGGAACGGCAACTATACTGCTGTGTTCAATGATGGTAAAGTTGGATTCTATTTGTCTTATTGGTCATACGATACCGATACAAAGCAAACTGTCCCTTGCATCTATGATGACTACAAGCGCTACATCACAGATGATCAAATTCCTAAGCTCGCTGTCCAGAAAGATGGTAAATGGGGCTGGGTGGATTGGTTAACAGGTGAAGAAAAATCGGAATTCAAATACAACACACCAGATGACCTACCATATCCGCATTATAATCAAGAAATATGGTTGGAAGAATAATTAATAATACGTTTGCTAACAATATATAAGCGGCAAATAAAAAAAGACTTTTTTAGCTTTTAAGATTCTGGTTTATGGCGAGTAAAATGGAATAGAGTTTTAAAATACTTCGCTGACAAAAAAGAAAATCCATCTTTCACTCGGCAAATTCGAAATAACTTAAAAAAAGACTGTGTGCAACAATGTATATACGTCCATCCCTCCAACATATGCAACTTAGAAACAGAATATTAGTAATTGGAATTATTGTTACCTTTTTTACGTGCAAGACAAAGACTGAACAAACTAAATCTTTCCCTTCCAGCGAAGTAGTGTCGAAGCAAATGGACTCTATAATGGGAGAGAGTGATCTTCCAGGATTAGTTGCAATAGCTATAAATAAAGATGGTGAAAGAATAGAATACACCTTTGGAAATGCAATTTGGAACGAAGGTACACCAATTAAAACCAATAATATTTATAGAATTGCCTCAATGACAAAGTTGGTCACAAGTTTAGCGGCACTTCAATTGGTAGAAAAAGATTCACTTGGGTTAGATGAGGACCTTTCATCTCTAATGCCTGAAATGACATCAATTCCAATTTTAACGGATAAAAAAGAACTTATTGATGGAGAAAACCTGATTACGCTTAGGCAACTATTGACGCATACCTCAGGTTTTGGTTATTTTTTTACTGATTCATTGTTAGCCACCCATGATGCAAGTAATTGGAATTATGAAGACTTGCCCAGAAGGTTTGAAGCTAATACCCAATTCTTATATGGAACAAGCACAAATTGGGTAGGTAAATTAGTCGAAAAAATATCTGGATTAAGTTTAGAAGAATATTTTCGTAAAAATATTACGGGCCCGCTGAACATGAATCGTACCTGGTTTAATGTACCCGATTCTCTACACAATAAGATCATCACATGTGGCAGAAGAGGCGACGATGGATCAGAATCACTAACAGAAATACCTGATGCCTACCCGAAAAGTAAGACTCAAAATTATGATGGAGGTGGCGGACTATTTTCCTCACCTGAGGATTATATAAAATTGTTAGCGTGTTTGTTAAATGAAGGAACTTATCCAGATGGGCAATTACTTCAAAAAAAGACTATTAATCAAATATTCAAGGAACAGCTCGAAGGTGTTTCCATGGATATAAAAGAAAATTATTATCAACAAGATCTTTGTTGTAATTTCGAAGGATTAATTAAGCCTACTTCCAATTGGGGTTTAGCGGGACTTATTGATACAGAAATGACCTCATACGGCAGGAAAGAGGGAACACTACTCTGGGGAGGAGTTTATAACACCTATTGGTATATTGATCGAAAATCAGGAATTGCCGCAAGTATCTTTACCCAATATTTACCTTTTAATCACTCAGCAACAACATCGGTGTTTGATAAATTTTCGGAAATGATTTATAAAAATTATAACTGAACAGAAAACGGCATACAACGATTTATTATAGTGCATACACTTATTGAAGAAAGAAAAAAGATTTGGAGAATTAAACAGATCAATTCAAGGGGTATCCCAAAAAATGCTTACTCAACAATTGCGGAAACTTGAAAAGGATGGCATTGTGCAAAGAGAAATATATAAAGAAATCCCACCTAAGGTTGAGTATAGTCTGACAGATTTTGGGAAGACATTGGAACCTATTGTTAATCAACTATGGTCATTTGGAGAAGAAGTAATTGAAAATAAAACGAAAGCCTAACACTATGTAAAAAGTATTAAAACGCATTTTACACTAAACGTTACATCCAACCAAAAATCTAAAATGGAAAAGCTTATAAAAACCAAGAAATACAGAAAATTAGAATAACCCTGAAAAGAAGAATTAATTTGAACAATTATTTTACTGATTAATTATCTTTTTTAAAATTTAAACCCAATGATAAAATCTTACATCAAAGTTCTAGTTTTACTTTTCCTGCCCAGTATAACGCTTGCTCAAATATTCCAATGCGATGGTACTTCTCTTCCAGAGTTTTATTCGATTTATGGAGGTAGTGACCAATTTACTGAACATACTAACGATGCTATCAATACCTTTATTGAAGCGGAAGACGCGGTTGCCACAGGAAATTATGCCACCGCCCAAAGTCTTATTAACGACCTATTTTCTACTTACCCTAGGGGTAGTAATATTTGGTGGAATGTATTCAACGACCCGAATGGAGCGAATTTGGGAACACCCCATGCCTACTATGGCGTGCGCATGTTAGAGGATATTATAAATTATCATCTCAATCCGAATAACAATCCCGAAGTAAAAACCGCTAATATGAAAGTCGTGTTGGTTGGTTGCTCAGAAGGAATTCAACCCACCACAGATGTGGAATTACAAAATGGAACAGGTCAATTTGTTACTAATGAATTGGATAGCACTTTACTGGAAGACAATTACTGTTTAGTGGATCAGTCATTAGACCTGTTTTTAAAGTATATTTCCGCAATAACAAATGGAGAATTGAATGTCAACGTGGAATATATTGAATTACCAAATTTGTGTATGGATGTAAACGTGACTACTTCTCCTAATGTAGCTTCAGGTAGTATTGGTCCAATCTGGGATGCCCTAGATGATAATGTAAAAAACGAGACTGATTGGTTTTGGATGATTTACCCTTCGCATGTGCCAGAGTTTCCTGATTTTGATGATGATGCATTTATTACAGGAGGTATGGGGAGTGATTCTAAAGGCGGACCTGTTTTTATCATTGACGATAAGTGGCTAGTAAGAAAACCTGCCCACCTTGGTAGTGGTTTGTATAATGATATTGAGCGTCGAATTTATTTACCTCAATGGTTGCAACATGAATTCTTCCATCATTTATACCGCATATATCCTGAATTAAGTCTCGAAATAAATGGTCATGACTGGTTTAATCTGTCGTTCTGGCCTGATGATTTCGATGGGCAATTTGAAGCAGACTTTTATGCAGAATCACTACATAAACGTTTGCAAATAGCTTGTGTACCATTGTCTAATAAATTGGTAACAAGAATTGATACAAATCAATTGCAATTGTATTCCAACTTCATCATGAACGAACTACTTGGAGAATATTCACTCGATAATATCGGAAATCCGTGGCATGAAGGTGAGATTTTGGAAGATAATGGGACGTATTTTTGGCGAAATAATGCTAACATACAATGGCAGATTACCCCCAATTTTGCAGAAGGAACTCTTGAAACAGGCCCCGATTGTCCTTATCCTGGTCAAAATTTTAAATTAGAACTTTATCGTACACCCGACGAAGACCTTATACCTGGTATATCAGGGCTAGTTTTTCAGGGTGACTTTTACCGAAAGCGATTTAATTTGCTTCGTGAAATTGCACCTTTTGAAATTACATTAGACAGCTACGTTAGCGAGTGCGAAGGAACAATCTCAGACGAAGGAACCATCGTAAAAGAAGATGGACAGTTTTACTGGGAAAGAAATACTGGTGAAATGTGGTCACTAACGCTCGATACAGACAATGAAGCTTTTCTACTTGGTGTGGATAGCCCCACTCCTGATTCCTCCTTTAAATTAGTAATATTGGAGGACTTATGTGGACTGAATGTATACGGATTTTACTATCAAAATAACTATTATTGGCGTCCCAAAAGCAACCTTGATAATCCTTCTCCAGTTCTAGTAAATCCTGTTTCTGATTTAGAACTTCCTGAAAACTTTAATTCCCAATCCATCGATGTATCCATGGTATTTTCGGATATAGATGCAGAACCCTTATTTTTGTACGTAACCAGTAGTGAACCAACCCTATTGGCTGCTAATATTTATGGCGATGAACTCGAATTTTCAGGCGGCACTCTTGGCTTTTATTCTATATGCTTGACTGCAATAGATAGAAATGGTGGCATTTCATCCAATTCTTTCGTCGTGAAGGTTGGCGATCCTGTTTCTACCATTGATCAATCGCTATCCGATTTAAATATTTACCCAAACCCTGTAGAGGATTTATTGTATATCCGTAATGCTACTTCCACTTTGGACATAACTATTTATAACACTAGTTCATCTTTTAAAGAATCGTACAGAAACCTAGAAAATTCAGTTTCCATTGATTTAAGTGATCTACCATTAGGGGTTTATTTTATGAGAATTGAAAATCCAACAACCGGTGCTTTCTCAGTCAATAAAGTAATTCGCCTTTAAAGTTTTAAATATGCTATAAAAGGCAGGTTGGAACAATGTATATGACATGACGTTAATGCTCTCTATGCGGTCGCACGCCGCATATACGCGACCGTTCTGCACAACTAAGAGGCGAAAATCACGCAAAAAAATTGATACTCCGTCTTTTAATCAAAAAATAAAAAGTTTTTCGTAGATTTAAATTCTTTACTTGTTCAACAAAAATTAGAAAGTTTAAAAGCAAAAAATCTTGCCTTTAAACATTAAATAACAATACATTTACAAAAGCTAAAACTAAAATAAAAATACGATTTGACGCTCGATCAAAACAAGGTCCTCTCCTATCGAAAAAACAAGTCACTGTTTTTTAATTTATTTTCAGCTAGTATATAAATATGAATCTTCTTTTATCAAAAGGTGATACGGCTTTTCATTTTTAGTTTTACTACGAATAAAAAGTTTTTGCATTTATGGATAAAAGACGGTTGTAATTTTTAAAAAAAAGCTATGCATAACAAAGTATATACGTCCATCCCTCCCATTCGGTCTGTACGGCGTATATACAGGGACGTTGTACCTAAATAAAGTAACATTTAAAGCACTAAATCGTCTTATTATAAATTTATAAAATGAGAATAATAAAGAAAATTTTAAAGTATCTATCACTAATATTATTATCACTAGTTTTAGGCATATCAATTTGGATATTATTTCCAAATTCAGAGTCTGACTTTGATGATAGGCCACGAAAATCTACGCAATATTGGGAATTAAAAACAGGATCAAAAATTGCATACACGCATCTGAAATCGGAAACCGACTCAAGCAAGTCAACAATTGTTTATCTCCATGGCGGTCCAGGCGGTTATATAGACAACTCTTCAATTGAAATATATAAAGAAATATCCAAAGAAGGCTTTGATGTTTATTTATACGACCAAATAGGATGCGGATTGTCTGAAAGACTAAAAAACCCCGTTGAATATTCCTTTGAGCGTCATTCACAAGATTTAAAAGAAATCTTAGAAAAAATAAATGCTCCTAATGTGACATTAGTAGGACAATCTTGGGGCGGGTTTTTAGCATCATATCTTTCAGCTCACAATCCTAATTTAGTAGATCAATTGGTTTTAACGGCTCCAGGTGAAATCCGCCCTGTCGACTCTTTAGCATACGCTAAATTTGAAGGAATTGATTATGTTAAAGAATTAACTAGTATTGATAATAGAGTTGATAAAATTAATAATAAGATAAATAATTTTAGAGCACGAGAATTGGCTTGGTTAGTGATAGCTGATGTTACAAAAAGTACAACTTTGATAAGCGACCATAAAGTTGATGGAATCTTACACAAGATTTCAAAAACATTTGCAAATGGGATGGTTTGTGATTCTACCATAGCTTCTAAACCTTCTGGAAGACCAGGTATGTATTGCGCGATATATACAAATAAATCTTTAGAAAACATTTCGGAAGACATAAGAGATAAAATGAAAGAATTCGACAAACCAGTTCTTATTTTAAAACCAGAATGTGATTATTTAGATTGGGAAGAAGCTCACGAATACAAAGAACTTTACCCAAAAGCTGAATTAAAGGTAATTAAAAACACAGGTCATTCTATCTATATTGAAAACAAACAAGATTATGTATCTGAAATAAAAAACTTTCTAATGTCAAACGACTTATAATAAAATAACTAGCTACAACAAAGTGTATAAGTAATAACTGTTTCAGTGATAAAACGAAAGAATAAACATAAAATAAAGGTTAGTGTAAAACTGAAACATTGGAGCGTAAATCTGCTATTACTCATACACAAGACCGTTGTAGGCAATTAAAATCATTATTATGAAAACTATCTATTTTCTAATTTTCTCACTAGGCCTTATAACGAATTGCTTTGCTCAACAGGATACCCAAATCCAATCAGAAATAAATACTATAGAAAATAGCTTGATTAAGAATATTCAAATAAAAGATTCCATTAAAGAATTTAACATCTTAGAAAGAATGGAATTTTATAAAGTCCCAGGCGTTAGTATAGCCGTTGTAGAAAACGGTAAGATAAAATGGGCAAAAGGATATGGCTATGCAAATACTGAAACTGGAACAAAAGTCAACGCAAATACATTATTTCAAGCTGGCTCAATAAGTAAACCTCTTTCTGCTTTGGCTGCGTTAAAACTATTTGAGAATGACAGTTTAGATTTAAATAAAAATGTTAACTATTACTTAAAAAAATGGCAGATTCCAGAAAACAAGTTTACAAAAACAAAAAAAATAACACTTGAAAAACTATTAACACATACAGCAGGAATGACAGTTCATGGTTTTCCGGGTTACAAACAAACTGATGATTTCCCCGAAATCATTGATGTTTTAAATGGCAAAGGGAATACACCAAAAATAGTAGTCGACACCATACCTGGATCTATTTGGCGATATTCTGGAGGTGGTTATACAGTAATGGAAAAAGTAATTGAAGATGTTAGTGGATTATCTTTTGACGAGTATATGTCTAAAAACATTCTACTTCCGATTGGAATGAAAAATAGTACATACCAACAACCAATAACAAAAGTATGGCAAAATAATATTAGTGCTGCATATGATGGAAATGGTAAATTAATTAAAGGGTTGTGGAACAATTACCCAGAACAAGCAGCAGCTGGCTTATGGACCACTGCGTCAGATTTAGCTTTGTATTGTATAGAAATACAAGATATAATACAAGGCAAAAAAGATGGAATTTTAACAAAAAAAACTGTTGACAGAATGCTCACCAAACATAAAAATGATTGGGGACTTGGACCTTCTTTAGAAAACGAAAAAGATACTTTAATTTTCGGACATGGTGGTAAAAATGCAGGCTTCACTAATGATCTGAAATCTTATGCTTATAAAGGTAATGCAGTTGTGGTTATGACAAATGCTGACAATGGAGGGGAGTTAATATCAGAAATTAAAAATGCAGTGTCTAAATTTTATAATTGGTCAATAAGCCAACCTAAAACTATAGAAGTTATTGAATTATCATCTGATGATTTGAAACAATACATAGGGAAATATGAACTTAAAGAACAAAATCTAATTCTTGAAGTTCAATTTAAAGGAAACCAACTTGTCATAACTAATACACCTATTGGTAATTTAATTCTCTTGCCTATGACAAATATTAAATTTATCAATTTAGAAAGTGGTACTGTTATTGAATTTTTAGTTAATGAAAAAGTCAGTGGATTTATGGTAAACAATAGTATTAAATTAGCGAAAATAGAATAATAACTACCTACAGCAATGTTTATAGTTCATAGCACCCTGAGGGATGCTACGACACCATACACGTAAAGTTATGTGCAATTGGTCGATTATATCAAAATAAGTTAATAGTATGAAATTAGATGAAATTTTCAATATTGAAAACGAATCAAACTTTAAACACTTTAAAAAAGGTAAATTCATTCAACGACCAAATCAATTAAGAGCCAATGCAATCTATGTAAAAAAAGGATTGATTAGAAGTTACATTATTGATAGCAATGGAAAAGAACATATTTATATGTTCGCTTCAGAAGATTGGATCACAGGTGACATTGAAGCCATAGAATTTAATCAACCTACTAGACTATATATCGATTGTCTTGAAGATTCAGAAGTTATTCTTTTGAAAAAAGATCATGTTTCAGAAGCCAAACTTCCAAAAGAAAAAATGTTTCAAAATATGCAAAAGCTTTGGCGAAACTAGGGGGAATTACAGCACCGCATACTCATGCTACTTGGTTCTCCTGCTATTGATCGGTATAAATATTTTTTGGAAATATATCCTGAACTTCCGAATCGAATCCCTCAAAAAATGATAGCATCTTATATTGGTGTGATGCCTCAAACACTCAGCACTATTCGCAGCAAAATTGCAAAAGGAGGTTGATTTCATTACTTCATCTATGTTAATGCAAGGCTAATTTTATGTTCATACATTTGTATCAATTAATTTTTTAATACAAACAAAATGAATATGAAAAAAATAATCTTGATTCCACAAATCCTTGCTGCTGTAGCATTTATCATGGCTGGGTCAATGAAAATTTTCACACCATATGAAGACTTGGCTACAATTGACTCTACTATAAAAGTTCAACCAATACCAAGAACTGAGGAAAAAATGGGTCCATATAACTTTATACCATTCTTAAACAATCTTGCAATTATGTACAAAGTACATAAAGCAATGGAAGAATAAAAGCTTACAACAAAGCATAAAATGTGCATGAGGGCTATAGGCCCTCATGCACATTTTATGCGAACAGTTGTGCATGATCAATAAAAGCAATACGTGTTAACTAAACAGGAATTAGTGTTAAAGCGTCCAGGTCCTAAGTAGTAGATTTGTAAAAATAAAATATGGACAAGAATATTATACATATAAAATCTATAAACCAGTTACTTGGAGGTTCAGGTTTCGGAAAAGCGACACACCCATTAGTTGCTATTATTGATACTGCCAATATAGCTTTTGGAGAAGAAATGCTTGGGCTCAGAATTTCATCAGACCTCTATAGCATTGCCTTGAAAGACTCTAGCTGTGGTCTTGACTATGGCAGAAAACCTTATGACTTTAACGAAGGTGTGCTTTTTTTCTCTGCACCCAAACAAGTATTTACGGTCACAAAAGTCCAGAAGTTAAATGATGTAAAAGGATGGATGCTTTATTTCCATCCTGACTTGATTAGAAACACTAAATTGGCTTCAATAATTGACAATTACACATTCTTTAATTATGAATAAATGAAGCACTTCATTTATCGGAAAAAGAACAATATGTGCTGAACAATATTGTAAATCTAATTGAGAATGAAATTAATGAGCGGATTGACAACCACAGTCAACAAGTATTAGTTTCCAATATTGAGCTTATCTTGAGCTATTCTCAAAGGTTTTATGAACGTCAATTCAACACACGTTCGGCTCAAAATACTGATGTCGTGTCGAAAGTTGAAAAGCTCTTGAAGAACTATTACAAAACCCACGAACTAATTGAAACAGGCCAACCTAGTATAGAGTATTTGGCTGGTGAATGTCACCTTTCACCAAATTATCTAAGCGATTTGTTAAGTAAAGAAACAGGCCGTTCTGCAAAAGAACATATTAATGATTTTTTAATTAAAAAAGCCAAACACCTTCTTCTAAGTTCGAATAATTCAATAAGCGGTATTGCATATTCATTAGGCTTTAATTACCCGCATTATTTTGGCCGGCTCTTCAAAAAGAAAACTGGCAAAACACCCCAGGAATTTCGACAACTTAATTAAAACAAAAGTAAGCTGATTAGCTTCCTTTTTCAATTTCAGTAATTTGTGTTGAACCTTCCATTATTAGTGTTAATCAAACTTCTAAAAATGATCTAATTTTGATTCAAATTAAAAATTTAAAATCAGGTTTATGAAAAATACAGCATTAATAACAGGAGCAAGCAGTGGAATAGGAAAAGAACTAGCCACTATTCACGCAGAAAAAGGGGGAAATCTAATATTAGTAGCCCGAAGACAAGACAAATTAAATGAACTGAAAACGGAATTGGAGAAAAAACATGGTGTGCTAGTAAACACAATAGCTAAAGATTTGAGTGTGTCTGGAGCCGGTAAAGAATTGTTCAATGAAGTTAAATCTCTAGATATTCAAGTGAATTATTTGATGAACAATGCAGGCTTTGGACTTGTGGGTAAGTTCCATGAACTTCCATGGGAGCGTCAAATGCAAATGATTAATCTCAATATGATTTCACTTACAGAATTGACCTATCTTTTGTTACCAAGCATGGTAACTCGTAATAGTGGGAAAATCCTAAATACCTCTTCGACTGCTGCTTTAATACCAGGACCATTACAAGCCGTATACTTTGCTTCAAAGGCGTATGTTTCATCTTTTAGCAATGCTATAGCTGAGGAATTGTATGACAAAGACATAACAGTAACTGCATTGTTACCAGGGGCTACAAAAACAGGTTTTGCAAAAACATCAGGAGTCGATAAAACAGCAATATATAATAATCCAGCTTCAGCTAGAAGCGTTGCAGAAGATGGTTATAACGCTATGATTAAAGGAAAACTAGATGTGATTTCAGTTTCATCAAGATTAGAGAAAATACAATTATCACTTGTACCACTCTTTCCAAAGAAAATGATTCTTAAGACAACAAGACAGATGCAGGAACAAAAATAAAAGTGACTAACAATATGTACAAGCAATAGCGGTTTGGGAGCAATCTCAAACCGTTTTTCTATTTAAATAAGTATCTTGCTCATTAAACATTTAGTGGTAATCCGCTACTGCTCATACACGGGCCGTTAACATTCATTGAGAAAACCAGTCAAACTTAAAAAAAATGACAAAAAAAACAGGAGCTTATATTGTTATGATTGCTGGATTAATTCTCTTGATCATAAATATCTATGAATTAGATTTTAGTAATCTTAAAAATGTACCTTTTTCCGGAATTGCTTTAAATGTTCTTTTGATTTTAGCAATTATAATTAGTGTTAGAAATTTAAATAGAAAAGAAAAAAAATAATCATATGTTCAAAGCTAAATTGATTGAAAACGAAAATTACTACAAGTTAAGAAGCAAACAACTATTGCTAATGCTTATTCCATCTATTTCAATTGGACTACTTGTAAATTTTTATCAAATTCCGATTTGGTTAACACTACTTATGATAGGACTGTACATTGGGGCCACTTTTCTAATGGTAAGAAATCAAAAACAGATTAGTTCAGTTCTTGGAAATAAATTGATAGAAATAGATATGGATGAAATAAGAATAAAATCAAACAAAGGAACAGAGGATGAAATAATTAAATTGAATAGAGTCAAAAAGATTATATTAAAAAATGAATATTCAATACCTCAAGAAACTTTAAAGGAAGTTGGGCAAGAATTAATAGGAAAGGCAAAACAAAACCATATAATTCTTCAGCAAGATAATCAAAGAAGACAGTTGGATTTTGAAGTTGATTCATATTACATGATGAATCAGCTGAACAAATTGATTGAATCTTGGAAAATGAAAGGATACAATATTGAGAGAATGATTGAAAATTAAAAACGAACCGACAACAATGTTAATGTCGGTCATGCCCAGCAAAAGTTGGTCACAGTGCATATACGAAACCGTTACAGCCAATACCCGAAACACTTTATAAATAGTCAAAAACTTAAATGAGAAAAAAACTAAAAATTATATTTCTTACAATATTTTCATTATTCCTATTCTTCTTGGCACTTCTTTCCATTCAATATACACCTATCTATGTTTATCGACTTATAACAATGAATGTCGCGGATGTTTATGATTATAAGAACTTTGAAAATCACGAGATTAAGGGAACCAAGATTACCAACACATTCATTTCTCAGCCTAAAGAGAAGTATGTTGAGTCACTGTTTGAGGAACTAGTAACTAAAACTGGGTTTAATAGTTTTAAAGAGTGGGCTATTGAGTCTCAAACTACTGCCCTTATCGTTGTAGAAAAAGATACGATCATTTATGAAAAATATTTTAATGGTTTTGGTAGAGATTCCTATTTCCACTCTCAATCTATGGCAAAGTCGTTTATATCGATTTTAATAGGAGCTGCTATTGATGATGGTCTAATCAAAAGTATAGAAGATCCAATAACAAATTATATTCCTGAACTTTTGGAGCGTGATCAAAGCTTTAGAAAAATTTCTATCAAAGATTTACTTGAAATGCGTTCTGGACTTGAATACAATAAAAGCCTCATACCTTTTACTAATATTCATTCTCCTTGGCATGATGAAGCAGTTGGCTATTATCACCCTAATGTTCGAAAGTTGCTACTTGAAAATGTAGAAATTTCATCTGAACCAGGAAAAGATTTTCAATATTCTAATTACAATACAAGCTATTTGGGTTTGATTCTTGAAAGAGCTACTAACGTAACTGTATCCAATTATTTGGAGCAGAAACTGTGGTCAAGAATAATGGAATATAATGCGCTTTTCTCTGTAGATAGCAAAAAATCGAATTTTGAATATATGCCAAGTCGTTTGATTGCCCGAGCTATTGATTATGCACGTTTTGGTCAGCTTATGCTCAATGAAGGAAATTGGAATGGCAATCAGATTATATCAAAAAATTGGGTTCTTGAATCAACCAGAGAAAACAAATCAATTTCTAGAGATATATACCCAAAATGGTTTGGAAGAGGTGAGAAAAGAATTTACTATAACTATCAATGGTGGGGTCATGTAAATAAAGACGGTACATTCAATTTCTATGCAAATGGAAATCTTGGACAGAATATTTATATTATCCCTCATAAAGAAACTGTGATTGTTCACTGTGGCAATTCACTTAAATATTATAGTGGCGATTTTGATTTATGGAATGTTGCTTTACAATTGAACTAACTAATAAAAACTGGCTGTAACACGGTGTATAAGTAATAGCAGTTTAAGTGGCATAACAAACGAATAAATATAAAACAAAGGTTAGTGCAAAACTGAAAAGTTAGTGAGTAGAAATCCGCTACTACTCATACACAAGACCGGTAGGCACAAGATAAAAATTAGCGAAATATATTCAACCTTCAGCGATTTCTATACATCTTTTTCACAGGCTAATTAGAACTTTACGCCATAAATAATTTAAATCATGGTAAAGTGAAAAACGTTTTATTAATAATTAATTTCTTCATAATGTCACAATCAGTTTTCGCACAAAAAAGTTATGACTATGTAAAGAGTATAGATGAAGTGAAAGGCAAACGAACAGTTTATACTGAAATAGATATTAACGCTTCCCCTGAGAAGGTCAAAAAGATATTTCTAGAATTTGATCAATGGTCTAAATGGTGTAAAGTATTTCCCAAAATCGAAATTTTAAGTGGTGATATCAATCTCATTGAATCTAAACCAAAACTGGGTTTAACATCAGATTTTGGAAAAAAAAATGATCCCCAAAAATTCCCTCTAAATCCAGTTGTTTCCGTAAACAATAAAAAAGTTTTTATTTGGGGAATTAATAAAGGAATTCTGATCAAAGCCGAACATGTATTTGTTTTTGAACCAACAAATGAAGGAAAGGGAACTCATCTAATCCATTATGAAACAATGACAGGAATGTTAAGCCCTTTTCTGATGACGAAGAAAGTCAAATCAAATATGGCAGAGCGTTATAACATTATGAATAAGGATTTAAAAAACTTTTGCGAAAAAAAAATCAATAATAATGAAAAATAAAAAGTGGGGAGTTCAGAACATTAATGAACAGAAAGGTAAAACAATAATTATAACAGGTGCAACAAGCGGCCTAGGAAAAGAGGCTACAAGAGTTCTTGCAAAGAAAAATGCCACTGTAATAATGGCAGTTAGAAATACTCAGAAAGCTGAAATGGTAGTATCGGAGATTCGTAAAGAATATGCAAATGTCAAAATAGATATAAGAGACCTTGATTTAGGTAGTTTGGATTCTATTTCTTCCTTTGCAAAAGGAGTTTTAGAAGATTACAAAAAACTAGACATTCTTATAAATAATGCAGGCATAATGATGTGTCCATACTCTAAAACAAAAAATGGTTTTGAAATTCAAATGGGTACGAATCATTTAGGTCCTTTTGCATTAACGGGTCTTCTAATGCCTTTATTGCTGAACACAAAAAACGCGCGGATTGTATCTACTTCTAGTGTAGCGCATAACCAGGGTAATATAGACTTTACAGATATTAACTGGGAAAAAAGGAAGTACGATACAAGTAAAGCATACAGTGATAGCAAGCTAGCAAACTTGTATTTCTCCTATGAATTAAAGAGAAGATTAGAAAATGTTAAAAATCCTCCTTTGGTAGTTACGGCACATCCGGGTGGTACAAAAACCAATTTGGCAAGGCACTCAGGAATTTTTAATATTTTTATGAATTTATTATTTCTTCCTGTAGAAAAGGGTGTTCTGTCCACCCTAAGAGCAGCTACAGATGTAAATGCTAAATCTGGTGATTATTATGGGCCTGGGGGATTTATGCAAGTTAGAGGGTTTCCTGAATTAGTTCAGTCAAGTAAAATGTCACACAATCTGACAAATGCAAAACGCCTATGGGATTTATCAGAACAATTAACTGGTGTTCAATATTAAAAGGAAAGAAATGAAAACTTTACCAACTTTATATGATAATATAAGGGTATTATTAATATAAAGTTGGTATAATAGGGTCTAGCAGAATTAGTAAAAGCAATCATATGAAAGAGATTTATTGTGTTAAAACTATTAATGAAGTACACCAAATGCTTGGTTTGGAATCTCCCAAACATCCATTAATAACCATAATAAGGAAGTGGCCCGAGATTGATTTTGACTTTGAAAACATAAAGCTGACTAGTGACCTTTATCTAATTTCAATGAAAGGAAAAATAGAAGGAACAACCTTTCAATATGGTAAGAATTCATACGACTTCGCTGACGGAACACTAGTTTTTCTGGCTCCAAAACAAGTAGCATCATTTGCTGATCCGATTGAAGAACTTGATGATTCAGGATGGACAATCATGTTTCACCCAGATTTGATTCGAAGATCAGAACTAGGGAAGGAAATCGAAAACTATTCATTTTTTAACTATGATACTAATGAAGCTCTCCATCTATCTGATGTGGAAAAACAGTCACTCTTAGAACTAGTAAAAAAAATAGATTTAGAGTTAAATCTAAATATAGATAAGCACTCTCAAGATATAATTATTCAGAACCTTGAGAGTATTTTAAAATATAGCTACAGATATTATGATAGGCAGTTCTACACAAGAACCAACCAAAACAAAGACCTCGTGAGTAAATTCGAACAATACTTGCAAAGTTATTTTTCATCTTCAGATTTATCCGAAAAGGGAGTGCCTTCAGTTAAACAATGTGGAGAAGCTATGAATATGTCAGGTTCCTATTTAAGCGACTTATTAAAAATAGAAACAGGAAGAAGTGCCAAAGACCACATATCTTCTCATTTAATTGAAAAAGCAAAAACCACATTATTAAATTCAAACTCATCGATTAGTGAGATTGCTTTTAA
>Ga0102815_10000751_pt1 | contig 20944 bp, 21 predicted proteins | sample ColrivemetaGS759_FD_79113 | JGI IMG/M metagenome (GOLD analysis project Ga0102815, IMG submission 79113) | Estuarine microbial communities from the Columbia River estuary - Ebb tide ETM metaG S.759 | ecosystem: Environmental > Aquatic > Marine > Intertidal zone > Estuary | place: USA: Columbia...
ACCGCAGCCGCGGCTTCGCTCGCCCGGCCCTCACCGAGGAGGAGGTCCGCCCGCAGCTCGTGAGCGCCCGTCAACTGGGGGTCGAGTTCAATCAAGCGCTCGGCAGCGACGAGGGCTCGGTCCACCTCCCCAGCCTTGACCGTGGCCGACGCCAGAGCCAACGCCAATCCGAGGTCGTCGGGGCTCAGCTCAGTGGCACGACTGAGGGCCGCGGCCGACCCCGACCAGTCACCGAGCCTGGCGAACGCACGCCCCTTTCGGACGAAGATCCGGGGATCGTCTGGGTCTCTTTCCTCGAGCAACCGCAGCTGCTCCAGCGCGGCCTCAGCCTGGCCGCTCTCGATCCGTCGGTTCGCCTGCAAGAGGATCGCCGAGGCGCCCACCTTGAGCGCGGCGACCTCCTTCATCCAGGGATCGGGCCCCGCGATCCGGGCGCCGCGGCCCTTCGCCAGCTCCGGCTCCGCCTCTTCGAATCTCGAGAGACGAGAGAGGGCCAGGCCGCGAAGACGATGGAAGAGCGCTCGGCTCGCCGGAGGGATCGGACCGATCAACTCGAGGGTTCCCAGCGCCTCCTCCGGCTTGTCCACCTCAAGGAGGACCTCGACGCGGCCGAGGTGAGCCACCGGATCCCCACGGTCCAGCGCCTCGGCACGTGTAAACGCGCCCCAGGCTTCCCAGGGCTGTCCTGCGCCGAGCAGCAGCCAGCCCTTACGCCGCGAGCCCGGGCCGTACTCTTCGAGCGCCTCGAGCCGCTCGTACGATTCGAGGGCCGCCCCGACCTTGCCGTTCTTGCCCTGCATCACCGCGAGTCGATACCAGGTCCGAGGATCGCTGTCGTCCAGCTGCACTGCCACCCCATAGGTGGCCTCGGCGAGCTGGAGCATCAGGTGCGCCTCGAACAGCATCCCAAGGTGCACCCAGGCGTCCGCCTCTTGCGGCTGGGAGAGGACGTCGGCGCGGGCTGACTCCAGGTGGGCGACGAGCGCGTCGTCGTAGCCCGCGAGTTCGTGGGGCCAGGGGATCTCAGCCGGCAGCCCGTCGCCACCGGAGCAAGCCGGGACGGCGAGCAGCGCCGAGGCAAGGAGCGCGGCGCGCAGAGGGTTTGAGAGCGATTGGAACACGATGAGCTGGAGCGACCGTATCACCTCAGCGCCGGCGGCGGGAGCCCCGGCGGCTGCCACCCCTGGCCCCACCCCGGGCGCTGGAGGTCCCCTGCCGCCGCGGGCCACCGCCCCGACGCGGAGACCGGCGGCTCTCCGCCTCGTCGAGCAGCTCGTGCAGGTCAAGCGGCGCGAAGGTCGGGAGGAACTTGCGCGGGATCCGGGCGCCGATGCGCGACTCGATGGCCCGCACCTGATCGAGCTCCTCCACCGAGGCGATGGTGATCGCCTCGCCGGTCCGGTCCGCGCGGCCCGTGCGCCCGATGCGGTGGACGTAGGTATCGGGGTCGAGCGGCACGTCGAAATTGACCACGCGCGCCACCCCCTCGACGTCCAGGCCGCGAGCGACGAGGTCCGTCGCCACGAGGAAGCGGACCTCCCCATCGCGGAACCCTTGCAGCGCTCGGTCCCGGGCCCCCTGCTTCTTGTCCCCGTGGAGCAGAGACACGGTGTGTCCGCGCTTCTCCAGCTGCCTCGCGACCTGCTTCGCCCGCTGCTTGGTGCGAGTGAAGATGATGGCGCTCCCCTCCTCGTCCGACTCCACGATGGTCCGCAAGAGCTTGGACCTCGCCGTGGACCGGACGGGGTGCAGAGAGTGCTCGATGGTCTCCGCGGGCCGCGTGTGCCCGAGGTCGATGATCTCAGGCTCCTTGAGCACGCCTTGGGCCAGGGCCTGGACGGCCTCCGGCATGGTCGCCGAGAAGAACATGGTCTGCCGCTCATCGGGTACCCGCTCGAGGATGCGCCGGACATCCGGGAGGAACCCCATATCCAGGAGCCGGTCCGCCTCGTCGAGGACGAGCACCTCGACCTCCTTGAGGTCGCAGGTCCCCTCCCGAACGAGGTCGAGGAGACGCCCGGCGCAGGCGACCAGCACATCGCAGCCAGACGCCAGCGCCTCTCGCTGCCGGTCGATCTTCACGCCCCCGTAGGCGGCAGCCATTCGCACCGAGAGGTGGCGGCCGAGGTCGACGAGGTCCCCCTCGATCTGCCGCGCCAGCTCGCGGGTGGGCGCGAGCACCAGCGCCCGCGGCCGACCAGCCTCCGCCGGTCGGCCCTCGAGCCGCTGCAAGATCGGAAGCGCGAAGGCGGCGGTCTTGCCCGTTCCGGTCCGCGCGAGCCCGAGGACATCACGCCCCCCGAGCGCCGCGGGCAGCGCGGCAGCCTGGATCGGGCGCAGCTCCACGAAGCCAGCGTCCGCGACTCCCTGACGGAGCGCTGGGCTGAGATCGAGGTCGTCGAAGCTGCCTGTGGGGACGGGGTCCGCTTCCATGGCATCGACGATGCACGGAAACCGGCCTGGAGCCCAAGTGCGAAGCGTGAGTTCCCTCGATGGGGTCCCACGGTGCTACCTTCCTCACCATGGCCACCAGCAAACCCATCACCCTCGCTATGGCGAGCTTCATGGACTCTCCGCAGGCCGCCGCCCTCGGCGCCTCCGACGGCGAGGTCCGGACCATCGTCGAGCGTTTCCTCTCCGTCTGCTACGACGACATGGGCAGCGCCCCCAAGACGATGGACGGTCAGGCGATGCACGGGGCCCTGGGGCACCTCCTGCCGGGCCGGTTCCAGCGCGGGGAGGACCTCGCAGACAAGGTCCCAGCCGTCCTGCGGGCCTACATCGAGCACCTGGAGGCCACGGAGGTCGTGATCAACGCCTTCGAGCTCAAGAGGGGCTTCGAGTCCACCATCGACGAGTTCCTCCAGACCGTGCGGACCGGGACCAACCCCCACGGCCACGGGCACGCGCCCCCCAAGGAGCCCTTCCAGCACGGCGCGGCGAAGCTCGGCCGGAATGACCCGTGCTCCTGCGGGAGCGGCCGGAAGTACAAGAAGTGCCACGGGAAGGGCGCATGAAGACCGCCGTCGTCATCCCGGCGCGCTACGGCTCCACGCGCTTCCCCGGAAAGCCCCTGGAGGACGTCGCGGGTCGCTCGCTGATCCGGCGCGTTCATGAGATCGCAGCGGCGGCGGAGGGCGTGGATCGCGTCATCGTCGCCACGGACGACGAGCGCATCCGGGATCATGTGCTCGCCTTCGGCGGAGAGGCCGTCATGACGCCCGAGGGGTGCCGCAACGGCACGGAGCGGGTCCACGCGGCCGCGCTCGGCCTCGACGAGCCACCGGACGCCCTGATCAACCTACAGGGCGACGCGGTGCTGACGCCGCCGTGGGTGATCGAGGCGGTGATCCGCGAGATGGAGCGCTCGCCCAACGCGCCGATCGTGACCCCCGCGGCTCGCCTGGACGAGGGCTCGCTGCAGCTCCTCCAGGAGGCCAAGGCCGCCGGCGAGGTCGGAGGCACGACGGTCACGTTCGACCGCGCTGGCAACGCCCTCTACTTCTCCAAGGCGATGATTCCCTTCATCCGCGACGCCGCCGGGGGCGCCCCCACCTTCCGACACATCGGCCTCTACGGCTACCGCCGCGAGGCGCTCGAGCGGTTCATCGCCATGGGGCCAAGCCCCCTGGAGCTGACCGAGGGCCTCGAGCAGCTGCGAGCGCTGGAGAACGGCATGGGGATCCGCGTGGTCGAGGTGGACTACCGCGGCCGCCGGCACCTCGCGATCGACAGCCCCGAGGACCTTCGCCGCGTGGAGCAGCTCCTCGCGGAGGACGGTGAGCTCATCGACGAACAAGGGCGCGCCCGATGATCGAGCTCCTCCTGGTTCGGCACGGCAACACCTTCGCGCCCGGGGACCGGATCGTCTGGGTGGGCAGCGGTGAGGACCTCCCGCTGGTGGAGTCCGGTCGCGCCCAGGCCCGCGCCTTCGCGGAGACCCTGGAGCGTGCCGATTGGCGCCCCACCGCCGCCCTCTCCGGGGGCCTCAAGCGGCAGGTGGAGCACCTCGAGCTCGCCACGGCGGGCTCCCCCGTCCCCGGAGTCCACGCCGCGCTGAACGAGGTGGACTACGGCCGCTGGGGCGGCCGCACCACCGACGAGATCGTCGCTGAGCATGGGGACGCCGCGGTCCGCGCCTGGAACGAGCGGAGTGAGTGGCCCAACGACGCTGGCTGGCCGGAGTCTTTGGAGGAGGTCCGGGCCCGCGTGGGCCGCTTTGCTGACGAGGTGGCCTCGGGGCAGCACGGGAGCCGTGTGCTCGTGTGCAGCAGCAACGGGCTCCTGCGGTGGTTCCTTGGCCTCGTGCCCGGCGCCCTCGAGGAAGCGGTCGAGGAGGCCTCCTTCAAGGTCAAGACCGGTCATGTGGGTAGGATGGAATGGCACCGCTCCGGCGGCTGGCGCGTTGCCTCCTGGAACCAGCCCCCGAACTCTCCACTCCCCTGAACCATGCGCCTCGCTCTCCTCCTGACGACCCTCTGCGCTGGTGCGGCCTTCACGCCGCGGTCGTCCGCTGCGCTGCTCGCCCCGACGTTCCCCCGCCCGGCGGGCTCCAACGCGGTCCTGACTCCCTTGGCGCAGGACTCAAAGGCCGACGAAAAGGAGACCGCCAAGCAACGGGCCGAGAAGGAGAAGGAGGCCGTGAAGAAGCTCTCCGAAGGCCTCCGCTCGAAGGAAGCCAACGAGCGGCAGGCGGCCCTCGTCGACGCCGCGAAGACGCCCTACCCCGACGTCATCAAGGCCTTCGGCAAGGTCCTCGAGGGCAGCTCAGGCGATCTCGCGATGATCGCGGCGGAGCTCCTTGGCCAGATGAAGGAGCAGCAGGCACTCGACGAGCTGCGCCGCTTCGCGACGCGGCGCAGGAAGGTGCTCGCGAAGAACCCCGGGCTTCAGGAGGAGGTGTTCCGTGCCATGGGACGCCACCAGTCTCCGGAGGTCATCCCGCTCCTGATCAAGGGCGCCTTCGAGGAGGAGAACTCGATGATCCGGCGGGCCCGGGTCTTCGCGGTCGCCAACACGCGCTCGGCTGCCGCCGCCAAGGCGATCTTCAGTGAGATGAAGAAGACCGACGAGAAGCGCCTCCGAGGGCGCCTCGCAAACATCCGCCCCGCCCTCATTCACGTCACCGGAACCGACGCCGGCAAGGACCCGGCTCGGTGGCTCCAGTGGTGGGAGGCCAACCGGCGGACCTTCGAGGTTCCTGACCAGGCCCCGAAGCTCTCCGGGGACTTCGCCACCCAGTGGGCGCAGTTCTGGGGCGAGGACCGGACCTACGAGCGACGGAAGAAGCGCAGCGATCGAGGCTGATCCGCAACCCCTTCCGCTCCCCGCCGTCCCCTCCGTGTGGGTGATCAGGGTCATGTGAGTGATGAGGGGCGAGACGCGAGGACCATGTGCATTCGAGAGGGCGATCCCCTCTGGCCAGAGCGGATGCAGGCGGTAGAGGCGCCGCCTGACGCGCTCTGGCTGCGTGGTCACGAGCAACTGATCTCCCCCGCTCCACGCATCGCCATCGTCGGTAGCCGCGCGCCGACCCCCTATGGCCTCGCCCAGGCGACGCGCTTTGGTCGCGAGCTGGCACGAGCCGGCGTATGCGTGGTGAGCGGTCTCGCGCGGGGCGTGGATGAGGCCGCCCACATCGCCGCCCTGGAGGCCGGCGGCGCCACGGTCGCCGTGCTCGGTTGTGGGGTGGACCGCCCCTGGCCCAGCGGCCCGACCGCCGAGGAGATCGCCCGCAATGGACTCCTCGTATCCGAACACCCGCCGGGTACCCCACCCCGCCGGCATCACTTCCCGCTCAGGAACCGGATCCTGGCCGCCCTGGCGGACGCGGTCGTTGTGGTCGAGGCGGCCCACCGGTCTGGTTCGCTGATCACCGCACGCTGGGCCGCAGACCAGGGCCAACACGTGCTCGCCGTACCGGGCCGAGTGGACCACCCCATGTCCCGAGGGGTCACACGCTTGATCCGGGAGGGCGCGACGCCGGTTGAGTCCCCGTGCATGTTGCTCGAGGACGTCTACCGAGATCTCGACCCCTTCGGAGTCCTCTCACGCCGAGGTCCGCAAGAGGGCGACGCGTCGCTGGACGAGCACACGGCCAACCCCGCCGAGCAGGCAGGAGCCCGAGGCCCCGTCTCCCAGGGCGCCTATTCGCAAGGGGTCAACGCCCGAGGCATGGGCTCCGGGCTCGACGACCCCATACAACGAGCGGTCCTTCGATCGCTCCAGGGGGAGACCCTGACCGCCGCCGAGGTCGCCGAACGAACGGGGCATGACCTGCACCTGACCCTCGCGGCCCTCACCACGCTGGAACTGGACGGGGCCGTCCGGCGTGGCGTCGGCGGACTCCACGAGCTCACCCCATCGTGAGGCGCGCTTGGCCTCAGGGGACGCCCGCTTCCGGCCGCTCGCCCTTCAGCCGCACGGTTCGCTCCAACCCAATCGACCGACTCGATCGACGGATTCGATCGACGGATTCGATCGACGGGCCCAATCGGAGGGCCCAGTCGAAGGGCTCAGCCGGAGGGCTCAGTGGACCGACGCCAGCGTGTGCTGGACCACGATCATGACCACAACGATCGCCGCGGAGGCCAGTACGAAGGTGGCGTAGCGACGGGGGAAGAGACGAATGGCCTTGCCGTCCTCTGCCTCCGTGTACATGCAGGTCACGGCGACAATCACCATTGCCGACAGCAGGAAGAGCGCGATGTGGAGTCCGAGGTCGTCCATGGATCAGGAAGCCTTCGGCTCGCCCCGCCGCGAGGCCTTCAGCTCGGTGGCGAGGGGCCGTCCGAAGAGTTTGGAGTCGCTGAAGCCGTACACGTCGAGCAAGAGCAGGACGTTGAGCACTCCTGCAACCGATGCGAGCATGACACCCGCATCGGAGTACCTGGGCCGCACTTCCATGGCCGGGTGCCCGGAGAAGAACTCCGCCACGAAGGCCATGGGGCCCAGCATCGTCTGACCCGCCCAGTAATAGAAGTGCCGGGTCCGGTCGAGGTTCGTCCCCTCTGCCAGCAAGCAACCGAGGACGAACATCCCGGTGATCAGGAGGAAGCAGAACAGCCCGCGCGCGACGCGGCCCTGGGAGACGTGGCCAGCGCCGGGGATCAGCCACCCGAAGAGCACCGCGGCCGCAGGATGAATCGCCGCGCCCTCAATCACCGAGCCCGCCTGAGCACGGGCATCGAAGTGAGCCCTGGACGCGAGGATCAGGTTGAGGATCCCCGAGGTCGAGGTGAGCGCGAGGCCGAGGTAGAGCTGCGGGCCGAAGGGCGCGGGAGAGAGGTCGCTGAAGTCGATCTGCCGCACGTGCAGGAAGAAGGCCCCCACGTTCCCAGCCTCGGGGGTGAGGGCCCCCGCGAAGGGCCCCCGGATCTCCGGCGCGAGGAGGTCCAAGAAGGCGCCCCCCGTCAGCGCGAGGCCCGCGACATAGAGCCCCTGGATCACCACGAAGGCCGCCACCGCGAGACGCATGTGCCCCAACAGGAAGTGCCCAGCGCCAGGCACGAGCCACGTCAGGAGGGCCGCGACGTTGGGGTTCACGGGAGAGCGTTTACTGGAATCCAAGCTCGGCATGATTTCGCCGAGTTCTAACCGGAGGCGGCAGGCCGGTTCGTCTTTTTTTGGGCGTAACAGCGCTACGCGAGGGTTCGGGCGTTGTGGGTCGGCGGATTATGGGTCACGCTCAACCTATGCCTCCGTCTCCTCTCGGTGCCTCTCCGGACCCGGTCCCCTCCGATCCTGACCCACGGCTCAACGAGCCGGCAAAGGGTGCGGAGCCCGCCTTCGTGCTTGAGGTCGAGGTTCGGTACAGCGAGACCGACCAGATGGGCGTCGCCCATCACGGCAGCTACCTCATCTATCTCGAGGAGGCGCGGACCGGGCTCATGCGAGCCCATGGCACGCCGTACGGTGACGTCGAGCGTGCGGGTATCGGGCTCCCCGTGCGGAACATCTCGCTGAAGTACCGCGCCCCCGCCTTCTACGAGGACCGCCTTCAGGTGCACTGCTGGGTGTCCGCGCTGCGCTCAGCCTCGGTCACCTTCAGCTACGAGATCTACCGTGGAGAGCAGGACGGCTCCTGCACCCACCTCCTCTCGGCCACGGTCGAACTGGCTTGCGTTGACCTCTCCACCAAGCGGCCGCGTGTCATGCCCGACGCCCTCCACGAGGCCTTCGCGGCGCGGCTGATCTGAGGCCCGCCCAAGCAAGGTCGCTCCAGCGAGGCGCCCCTGATGGACCCCGCCGCCCAGGCTCAGTCGCGAGTGTCGCCAGCACGCTCCCACTTTGAAAAGAAGGGGGAAGCCCAGGCCGTCTGTCCGTCGACCTGGATGATCCGAACAATGAGCCAGCCGTGCTCACCCGGGGGCGCGCCCGCCCAGGACCAGGTCTGTTCCAACGAAGCGTCTCCCTCCGCCTCAATCACGTGAGCCAGCGAGCCCGTATCCCAGAACTCGACCCGTGCGATACCTGCTGAACCGCGCGCACGCACACGGATCGGGAAGGGTCCATCGCCGGGGAGGTCCTCTCCCATCCACCGATCGCCTGAGCGGACTTCCAGTTCGATGCGCGCCGTCGCCCCGTAGGTACGCCGGGCGCGGAACGCTTTGAAGATCGGCTCCCGGTCGAGCGACGACTCCGGCGCCCCCTCCGTGGGGACCCAGACAAAGGCGAAGGCGCCCGAGGTGGAGAGGTGGTCCGAGCTCGCGATGAAGCCAAATCGCTGGCCGCCAGACAGCGCGCGCACCTGGAGTTCCTTCATGGAGTCCACGTCACGGAACGCCTGGTAGACCTCGGCCAGCGGCCGACGCTCGTCATCCCGTTTCGTCCAGACGTTGCCGCAAAAGCGGCGACCCTCCACCGCCGCCGTGGCGTGGGGAATCGTCATGACCTCGGAGGGGTCGAACTCCGCCCAGAACTCCCGCAGGGGTGGGCGGTGGGGTCGCAGGACGTCTGGCCGGAGCGAGATCACGTTGTGATCGGTGTCCCCCTGGCTCCGTTCGTACGCGTGGAAGGCCACGAACCGGCCAGGGAGGTGGTGGCGGTCCACCTCCGCGACGCTGCGCTTCCAGGGGAGGCCGTTCACGTTCCCCTGGTCAAGGTCCCTCGCGTGATCCGTGATCGCCACGAAGTCCAGGGCTCCTGGGCCGCGGGCGTAGCGGTACGCGTCATCGAGGGATCCGTCATAGAAGGGAAAGCAGAGGGACAGATCCGTGTGGCGGTGCAGGTCCCCTCCAAAGAGCGCAAAGGCCTGCTCTCCCACGACCGTCGTCGGGCGCTCGCGGACCACCTCGCGCGGCTCGAGCGCGACGGCAGGGGCCGGCGGCGCGACCAAGACCGGAACCTCCGCCAGGGAGACGGGCTCCTCCTCGGGGACCGGGAGCACCGCGCGCACGCTCCCCTTGGCCTGGGGGTCGCGCCGGCGGTCGCTGCGCCCGACCGTGTACTCCACCAGCGTCTGCTGGCCGTCGGCCTTGAATCGAACCGGCTGATCGCCGTCGCGCTGACGCTGATCGAGCCGGACGGGATCCGACCAGCCCCGCCCCGTCAGCCGCAGGAGGTCAACGGAGAAGCCGTATTCGACGTGGGAGCGCGTCTTGCCCTTCTCGGAGAGCTGGACCTGATGCACGTGGCGATACGCGAGCCAGAGCCCGCCTCGGTGGTCCACGCCGATCTCAGGGCGCTCGTAGAAGACGCCGATCCGGCGGGCACCGTCCCGGCGTTCCGGCGCCGCGAGGGCCGCGTCGAACGAGGGCATGGGAACGCCGCCCTTCACCTCGGCGACACTCCCGTCCTTCAGCACCTTGGCGAGATGACTCGTCCGCCAGGTGTGGAGCGGCCCCACGTCATCCGTGACGTTGTTCCAGAGCGTGTCGACCGAGCGGTACTCGCCGCCCCAGTGACGAGGCCCCTCCTCCCAGGCGATCCAGATGGCCCCATCGCTGTCCGTCGCGAGCGACGGGCGAGCCTGAAAGCGGGGCCCTCCGGCGATAACGAAGGGCGCTCCCCGGGGCCCAGGCTCTGGCTTGGTCTCGACCCAGCAGGCCAGCACATCGAAGGAGGCCCCGTCCCCCACCGCGCCGCGGTACTCGTCCCACGCCACCAGCCACCGGCCGTCTTCCCCACGAGCAGCGACCACCGCACCGATATGGTCCGCGGGCCCGCGCACCTCGAAGTCGAGTTCTGGAGCCGAAGAGACCTTGAGGACAAGGTGATCGCCGTCCTTCCCGGACTCCACCAGCACGGCTCCACCCGGCCCGAGAGCCGCCCTCGTCCGGTCCCCATCCTCTTCAGAGTCCGCAAGGGTCGTCTCGATGAGGGTCTCGACCGGATCGGTTCGGTACTCGTCCCCCTGGATCGCAGCCGCGGCGGAGAGAGCGAGGAGTCCAATCAGGAGGAGGGGGCGACGCATGCCGCCAAGGTAGCACCTCGGATCATGCTCACACGAAGAGGGCCGTCACGAGCAGCCCGTAGACCACGACACCCGCCACCAGCTTCCCGGCGAGACCGATCATGTGGCCCGCCGCGGCGGCTCGCCCGATGCGAAAGGCGCTGTCGGCGGACTTGCCACCGCTGCGCTCCAGCCCAGAGGACAGCGCAAAGGCGCCGAGCCCGCCGCCGACCAGGGTCCCCACCACCGGAATCGGGATCAGCATGGTGCCGAGCAGCGCGCCGCCGATGCCTCCGGCGAGGGCGCCAATGGAGCCCCGCCGTCCTGCGCCCGCTCGACGGGCCCGGACCGAGGAGGACAGGGCCTCCCAGACCTCTCCCGCGACCGCGAGAGACAGCGCGACGATGAGCACCGGCGTCCCGAAGAGTCGCGGCTCGGTGATCCACTCGGCAACGCCGGCGAGGAACAGCAGGAGCCATGTCCCCGGGAGGCCAAGCAGGATCAGCAACGGCCCCATGAGCCCGAAGATGGGGAGGAAGATCTGGCAGAGGAGCGTCGCGGACATGGGCTGGCTTCGGCCCAGAATGCGGGACCTGACCTGAATGAAGCAAGGGGCGGCACGTCGTAGTCCCCGTCGAACACGCATCCGGCCCTCACCTCAGCCCGAGCGGACACCCTCGGCGTCATCTTCTCCGGGAACCTCGTCCAGGCCACCTTCCGGACCGCGCTCTCAGCCCCTCTCGATGTCCTGGTGCCGGGCCGTCGTCCAAGGCCCTCTTTCCGGATCTTGGTGAAGGGGCTCGGCTGAGGGGTTTCGGCTGAGGGGTTTCGGCTGGGGGGTTTCGGCTGGGGGGGGTGGGCGCCAAGGCGGCCGCGCTCGGAGCCGGAAGTGTGCTCGCGGGCCGCGCCCGTCACAGGGCCTCGCCGCGCGCTCTCAGCCCAGTCCACACTGCAGCCTCAAGTCGCCCTTCATGCGCTGCACCTCATGGCCACGCTCCGGTACTGATGGCTCTCCAGAGCCCCATGCCTCCCTCCGCCCGATGGACCTCGCCGCCCAGGGGCTCCGGTGGGCGACGCACCAGGTGGGGCCACCCTTCGTTGGGCCTCTTTGCCAGACGACCACTGCTGCCCAATGAGCCCTCTCCTTCTGGGCGAGCCCGCCCGCCGATGGATGCGCGCTACAGACGGGCGTGGTTTCTTGGCCCCATCCACTCCGAGTGCGCTGGCGGGGACGTGGGGCCGGGCAGTTCGCGGGAGGCTCGCCGGGCCCTTGGAGCCGCTCAGGCGGGCTGATCGGGGCCGAGGACGATGTCGTCCCTGGAATCCCACCAGTCCGGTTCCTCGACCTCCTCGGAGCTCTCGATGAGCTCGGCTTCGGCCTCTCCCTCGACCGCTTGCTCCGGCGCCAACACGGATCGCTCCATGTCCCGGGCAGTCACCCAGGGGCTATGAAAGACGCCCGGGAGCGTCTCCAGGAGCCGCTCTGCGCAGGCCACGCAGGGGTCTCCGGACTCGTCTTCATTGAGCGAATGAACCGCTCCCCCACACTCGATACACCTCGTCTCCGGATTCACCATGGCAAGAGGACTCATCGAACGTCCCTGTGGTCGGCTTGAGGCTCCATCCCGGTCCGTCCCATGGAGCCTCGAACTGGAGCGGTCCCCGGACAGGCTGTCGCGTTCTGGCCCCCTTTTGGTGCTATTTTCCCAACCCGACGGGTTGCCCCGGTCGAAAAGAGCACTAAACTAGTGCCGATTAAACATCACCCGACAGATGCTGCGCCTCACCAAGAGAACTGAATACGGCCTGATCGCCCTCGTCCATATGGCCGAGCTGGCGGCGGCTCGCCCCGCGGAAGCGGAGGCGGAGGTGATCAGTGCCCGCGCGATCGGAGACATCTTTCCTGTGCCGAAGCGGATGCTCGCCGAGGCCCTGAAGCACCTGCAGCAGGGCGGCATCCTGGAGTCGACGCGGGGCGTCCGGGGTGGCTACCGGCTCTCACGGCCGGCCGACCAGGTCTCGCTCGGGGAGATCGTCTCGATTCTGGAGGGGCCTCCGACCCTGACCAGCTGCGCCGGGCTGGGCGCCGCAAGCTCGGACGGCGGCTGCGATGTCGAGCCCGTCTGCCCCATCCGCTCTCCCCTCGCCCGGCTCCGCACAGGTATCTGGACGCTCTTCGAGGGCGTGACCCTGCAGGCCCTGGCTGACCGATCTGCTGACCCCACTGGCCTGTTTTCCGCAACCGGCTGACCCCCCACGCGAACGAACACTGCCGCAACCGGATCAACGTCAACCGGAGCGGCTAAGAACTCAGAACGATGAACCTCCCCATCTACTTCGACTATCAGGCGACCACCCCGGTCGACCAGCGCGTCCTCGACACGATGCTCCCGTACTTCACGAGCGCATATGGCAACGCCGCGAGCCGGAGCCACGCGTTCGGCTGGAAGGCCGAAGAGGCCGTGGACACGGCGCGTGAGCAGATCGCGTCGATCCTCGGCGCGTCTTCCAAGGAGGTCGTGTTCACGTCCGGCTCCACCGAGGCCATCAACCTCGCCATGAAAGGCGTCGGGGAGATGTACGGGTCCAAAGGCAAGCACATCGTGACCTGCCTCGCCGAACACAAGGCCGTCCTGGATACGGCCAAGCACATGGAGAAGGAGGGGTTCGAGGTCACCTACCTCGAGCCGGACTCCAACGGCGCGGTGACGGCCCAGCAGGTCGCCGAAGCGATTCGTGAGGACACGATCCTGGTCACCATCATGTGGGCCAACAACGAGGTCGGCACGGTCAACCCGATCCGGGAGATCGGCGCGATCTGCCGGGAGCGGGGCGTGCTCTTCTTCACGGACGGCACCCAGTCGGTCGGCAAGATCCCCGTGGACGTCGAGGCCGACAACATCGACCTGCTCTGCTTCTCCGGTCATAAGCTCTACGGCCCGAAGGGCGTGGGCGCCCTCTACGTCCGCCGCCGCAAGCCGCGGGTCCGCCTCGTGGCCCAGATGGACGGCGGCGGCCACGAGCGCGGCATGCGCTCCGGCACCCTCAACGTCCCGGGGATCGTCGGCCTCGGCGCCGCGTGCGCCGTGGCGGAGAAGGACCTCGAGAAGGACATGGCCCACTCCATCGCCATGCGGGAGCGCTTCGAGGAGAAGATCTTCGGAGCCCTCGACCACGTCGCGATCAACGGCAACGAGAACTCCCGCCTGCCCGGCTGCTCCAACCTCTCCTTCGCCTACGTCGAGGGAGAGTCGCTGATCATGGGGTTCAAGGATCTGGCCGTGTCGTCGGGCTCCGCCTGCACCTCTGCGAGCCTTGAGCCGAGCCACGTGCTGCAGGCCATGGGCGTCGGAGACGAGCTGGCCCACAGCTCCATCCGCTTCGGATTTGGACGGCTCACGACCGCGGAGGAGATCGACTTCGCTGCCGAGCAGGTCATCACCGCCGTGAAGAAGCTCCGGGAGCTCTCCCCTCTCTACGAGATGGTGCAGGAGGGGATCGACCTCTCCACCATCGCCTGGACCGGTCACTAGGCCGTCCGCCCCCCCTCGAACACACCAACGCACACCACTTCCCACCTAGTCAGATGGCATACAGCGAAAAGGTCCTCGACCATTACGACAACCCCAGGAACGTCGGCTCCCTGGACAAGAACTCGACCGAGGTCGGCACCGGCATCGTCGGCGCCCCCGAGTGTGGCGACGTGATGAAGCTGCAGATCAAGGTCGAGGGCGACACGATCGTCGACGCCAAGTTCAAGACCTTCGGGTGCGGCTCCGCGATCGCCTCGTCCTCCCTCGCCACTGAGTGGATCAAGGGCAAGAAGGTCGACGAGGCCATGGCCATCTCCAACACGGAGATCGTCGAGGAGCTCTCGCTACCCCCGGTGAAGATTCACTGTTCCGTCCTCGCCGAGGACGCGATCAAGGCTGCCGTCGCAGACTTCAAGCAAAAGCAGGACGGCGAAGAGAGCGCCTGAGCGCCCTTCCCCCGGAGATCATTCCATGGCTATCGGAATCACAGAACGAGCGAAGAGCGAGGTCTCAAGGATCCTCGTGGACCAGAACATGCCGGACGGCACCGCGCTGCGCGTCGGCGTGAAGGGCGGCGGCTGCTCGGGCTTCTCCTACACCCTCGGGTTTGACGATGAGATCAGGGCCACCGACCAGATCAAGGAGGAGGACGGCATCAGGGTTGTGTGCGACCCCAAGAGCTTCCTCTACCTCAACGGGACGGTCGTGGACTTCGAGGAGAGCCTGATGGGCCGCGGGTTCAAGTTCACCAACCCCAACGCCTCGAAGAGCTGCGGCTGCGGTGAGTCCTTCAGCGTCTGAGATGGACGCCACTTGCCCGAGCTGCGGCGCCGGGCTCGAGACCCCGCTCGCCTGTGGTGCCTGCGGGGTCTTGATGCTCACGGAGGACGGCGCCTGCCCCTTTGCCCTGCTGGGACTGGAGCCTGGCTTCCCCGTCGACGCCAAGGACCTCAAGACCCGGCTGCGCCGCTTCACCCGCCTGGTGCACCCCGACTTCTTCGCCCTGGAAGGCGAGCAGGCCCTGGCCAAGGCGGAGCGCAATAACGCGCTGCTGAACGAGGCCTTCGCCGTCCTCTCGGACGAGACCCGACGGGCGGATCGGCTCGTCGCCCGCCTCGGCGGCCCCAGCGAAAAGGACCTCGGCTCCATGCCCCAGGCATTCCTCATGGAGGTCATGGAGTGGAACGAGACTCTCGAGGAGGCCTCCCCCGGCTCCGCCGAGATGCTCCGACTCTCCAGCGAACTCACCGAACATCGCGACCGTATCTCCACCGAGATCGCCGCGGCCCTCACCCCCCTCCCCCAACCTGGCGCCGCTTCCCTCGCGGGAGTCCGCCAGAGCCTGAACGCCAGACGCTACGTCGACCGCGCCCTCGGGCGCATCTCGGCCAGCGCCGGCCCAGCCTGAACGCCCAGCTCCATCCAACCGTGGGATACATCGAACTCGAGGTGCTGGAAGACCAGCCCAAGCGCGTCGTCATCGGCATCGACCTCGGCACCACCAACTCGCTGCCCGCGATCTGGAAGGACGGCCGCCCGGAGATCCTCGAGGTGGAAGGCGAGCCGGCGCTCATTCCCTCCGTCGTCCACGTCTCGGACGACGGCACCGCCGTGGTGGGGAGAACGGCGCGCGCCCGTTCAATGGACGATCCGGCCCACACCGTCCACAGCATCAAGCGCTTCATGGGCCGCTCCCTGGGCGAACTGGACGAGGCCGTGCTTCGTCGCCTCCCGTACCAGGTCACCCAGACCGAGCGCGGGCTGGTGCAGGTCGAGGTCGGCGGCAAGCGCTTCACCCCCCAGGAGATCTCCGCTCTGATCCTCCGCGAGGTGGCCGCGCAGGCGAGCGTCGCCATGGGCGGCGCAGAGGTCCTGAGCGCGGTCATCACCGTCCCCGCGTACTTCGACGACGCGCAGCGGCAGGCCACGCGCGACGCGGCGCGCCTGGCCGGGCTCGAGGTGCTCCGCATCGTGAACGAGCCCACCGCTGCGTCGCTGGCCTACGGGCTTGACCAAAAAGAGGAGGGCACGGTGGCCGTGTACGACCTCGGGGGCGGGACCTTCGATGTCTCCATCCTCAGCATCGAGGGCGGGGTCTTCGAGGTGCTCTCTACCAACGGCGACACAAGCCTCGGCGGCGATGACCTCGACGCCCTCCTGGTCGACCTCCTCCGCAGCGAGCTGGAGGGCTCGGTCGAGGGCTCGGTCTTCGACGACCCGGCCTTCCGTCAGGCCGCGCGCCTCTCCGCCGAGAAGGCGAAAGTCGCCCTCTCCAGGGATCCCGAAGCCGACCTCGTCATCTCCCTGCCCGAACTCGGCGTCAACGCGCGTCGGACCGTGACCCGGGAGGAGTTCGAGCGCCTCGCGGCGCCCCTCGTGGAGCGCAGCATCCGGTGCTGCGAGCGGGCCCTGAAGGACGCGGAGCTCGAGCCGAAGGACGTGGACGAGGTGGTCCTCGTCGGCGGCTCGACGCGAGTCCCCCTGGTCCGCGCGGAGGTCGAGCGCTTCTTCGGTCGAGCGCCCCACACCGAGCTCAACCCCGACCAGGTCGTCGCCCTCGGGGCCGCGGCTCAGGCGGAGGTGCTCATGGGCGGGAGCCGGGACATCCTCCTCATGGACGTCACGCCCCTCTCACTCGGGCTCGAGACCATGGGCGGGGCCGCTGAGAAGCTGATCCAGCGCAACAACCGTATCCCCTGCTCCGTGAAGGAGGGCTTCACCACCTACGCCGACAACCAGAGTGCCATCGACTTCCACGTGCTGCAGGGCGAGCGCGAGCTCGCCGCCGACTGCCGCTCGCTCGGCAGGTTCAAGCTCACGGGGATCCCCCCCATGCCCGCCGGCCTGCCCCGCGTCGGCGTCAAGTTTCACCTGGACGCGGACGGGATCCTGACGGTCTCGGCGAAGGAGGAGAGCACCGGGGCGAGCGCCTCCATCGAGGTGAAGCCGTCCCACGGCCTCACCGAGGACGAGGTCTCCGACATGCTCGAGGCCTCCTTCAAGAACGCGCGGAAGGACTTCGAGGAGCGCCGGCGGGTCGACCTGATCGCGGAGATCGGGATCATGCTGCGGCACGCCACGGCCAACCTCACCGTGGCCGAGGAGCGGCTCGATCGCGAGTCCGTAGAGGACCTCCACGAGGCGATCGCCGCGGCGAAGGAAGCTCGGCTGTGCACCGAGCTGGAGCTCGTCCAGGCGGCGCGCGACACCCTCGATCGCGCGACCATGCCGCTGGCGGCGGTCCTCATGGACAGCGTCGTGAAGGAGGCGGTCTCTGGCAAGAAGCTCGGGGACCTCTGACCTTGGACCCGGCCACCACCATCGACTGGTCCGACCCATTCGAGATCGGCTTCCGGCTCGCCGAGCGCTTCCCCGACCTCGACCCCCTCTCGGTCCGGTTCACCGACCTGCACCGTTGGGTGACAGAGTTGGAGGGGTTCATCGGGGACCCTGCGGCCTCCAACGAGGGCATCCTCGAGGCCATCCAGATGGCCTGGGTCGACGAGCGCGAGGACTGAGCGCCCGCTCGTCAGTCTCCGACAGGCGCCTCGACGAACTCCACGAGGTAGTCGAACGCCAGCGACTTGCCCCCGTCGAGGCTGACCCTCACGCCGTATCGCAGGCCCTCCCGGAACTGCAGGTCCACGGGCCGGAAGATCACGCACGGGCCGCCACCGTAGCCGCCCTTGTTGATGTCCTTCCAGTCCAGGTCCAGCGGCTCCCCGCGGGGCTGGTAGTAGTCGTCGAGCCGTACCACCTCGACCTCGATGTCCTCCTTGCTGGCGGGGACCTTGCCGCGGATCAACTGGATGCTCCACGCGTGACGCGGGCCGAACAGGTCCAGGGGTAGGTAGCCCGGCGGCGGGTACAGCACGGCCTCGATCTCCCTGGCGGCTGGCCCGCTGCCATCCATGGACCACATGGCCGCCCAGCTCCCCGCGGCTCCAAAGCCGGTCTTCCCCATGGACGGGTTCAGGCACCAGCGCCGGTGCCCGACGCGGTCGATGTTGCTGGCGTCCGAGTCGTCCATGTACATGTCGACGCTCCGGGCGAGCCCGCCGTTGGCGAGGTTGCTGTGGCTCGCCCCCTCGTACCCCTCCCGATACCTCGCGTCATCGAAGCCGTCTGGCTGCTCGGGCGTGTGATCCAGCTCCCCGTTGGCCTGGCAGACCTCGCTCGCCGCGTCGCAGAGGTCGTTCCACTTCTCGTCCAGGGTGATCGTGCGCCAGGGCAGGCCGCAGAGCGCGCGATACACCTTGAGGCGCATGAGCGCGTGCTGCCGGTCCCCGGAGATCGGGTCCTTCGGGTCGCCGCTGGCCACGACCCGCGCGGCGGCGAGCTCCTCCGTCAACGCGGCGAGCCGGCGCGGGTAAGGCGCTCGACCATCCAGCTGGGCGAGGAACCCTCGCTCCCACTTTCGGCGGCTCACCACCTTGTTGCCCACCTTGATCTTTGCCGCGCCGTCGAGCTCCCCCTTCTTGTAGGTCGCAGCGCGCTCCCACCGCTCCTCCGGCCTGGACTCGGTGAATCTCCCGTCGAGGACACCCCTTCGATAGGTCGCCTTGATCTTGTGGCTCCGATCGATCTCCTCGCTCTCCCAGCGACCGTCGAGGACGCCCTTGCGGTACGTCGCGCTGAGCGTCCGGACTCCGTCTTCGTAGGTGCGCCAGTACCCCGAGCGTTCGCCGCGCTCATACATGGCCTCGAGGAGCAGCTCCCCCCCCTCGTCCAGCTCGGCGTAGCGCCCCTGGCGCTCTCCGTCGCGGTATCGACAGGTGACCGCCACGCTACCGTCCTCACGGAACTGAACGAACTCCCCGTGCTTCGCGCCCGCCTCATCCACCTCGTAGCGCTCCCGGACGCCGCCCCCCGGCCAGGTGGTCTCGACCACGCCCTCGTCCTGCGGGCCGAGCATGGAGAGGGCGAGGGCCAGGGAGAGCAGCGGCGTGATCATCACCAGAGGGTACCCTGCCCTGCGAGGAACCTAAGTCGTGGCCAGGAAGAGGAAGCAAGATCGAGGGGGCGGGACCCGCGCCACGGTGACCCTCGAGCGTGAGGGGGTGCCCTTCACGCTCCACAGCTATGACCTCGGGCATGCACCGCTGGAGGGGTCCGTCGGCGAGGCCGTCGCCGCCCAGCTGGGGCTCGCCCCCGAGGTGGTCTTCAAGACGCTCCTCGCCGAGGTCGACGGTGACCCCGTGTGCGCGGTGGTCCCAACGGCAGGGACCCTCTCACTCAAGCGCCTCGCCGCGGCCGCCGGCGGCAAGCGCGCCCGCATGATGGAGCCTGCGGTGGCGGAGCGGATCTCGGGCTACGTGACCGGCGGGATCAGCCCCTTCGGCCAGCTCCGGTCACTACCGACCTTCCTGGACCACTCCGCCATGACCCTGGAGTCCATGCTCGTCAGCGCAGGACAGCGGGGACTCCAGCTCGAGCTGCGTCCCGACGTGCTCGTCCAGGTGGCCGCCGCACGCCCGGTGGAAGGCCTCGGCGTCCCCGGTTGAACCGCAGGGACGGCGGGCCGGCTGCGCCCTGGGTCGGTCCCGTCAGGCGTGATAGGGTCTGCTCGCGATGAGCAAGAACAACGCCAGAAACAAGAGTGGCCAGGGAAGGCCCAGGTCGACATCGAAGCTTGAGGCCGACCTGCAGGCGGCCCACGAGAAGCTCCAGGCCGGTCAACCGGAGAAGGCCGAGGGGCTCCTGCGCAAGGCCATCTCGACCCACGGACGCGAGCCGCGGTTGATGGCCAACCTCGTCGCGTCGCTCCAGCGCATGGGTCGCCTGGAGGACGCTGAACGCGCCGCCCGGGCATCGGTGGCCGCCAACCCCGAGCACCCGGCCACGGCCAACAACCTCGGGACAGTGCTGAAGTTCCAGGGTCGGCTGGACGAGGCGGCCACCGAGTTCAGGCGGGCCACAGAGCTCGACCCGAACAGCGTGGAGGCCCTCCGTCACCTGATGGGCCTCAAGACCTACGAGGACCCCGCCGACCCGGACCTGGTCGCCGCCGAGGCCATGCTGGATCGGCTCCCCCCCGGAGACCAGGGCCGTGTGGGCCTCTACTTCGCGCTTGGGCGTGGCCTCGATGAGGTCAATGAGCACGCGCGCGCGTTCTCCTGCTTTGAGCGGGGGAACCGACTGCGGCGCTCACTCATGAAGTATCAGCCCAGGGAGCTCGAGCTCATCGTCGAGGAGACGATCCGCCACTTCGACGCCGAGCAGGCCGCGCTCGCCCCCGCCGCGGGCGCCTCGACCGAGCGCCCCGTCCTCGTCTGCGGGATGCCGCGCTCCGGCTCGACGCTCGTGGAGCAGATCCTCTCCAGCCACCCGAGCGTGGAGGGCGTGGGAGAGGTCCCCGCTCTTCCGCGCGTGATCGGCCAGCTGAACGCGCCCGCCCGAGAGCGGGTCGCCGCGACGGCGGGCTTGGGCGAGGCGGACCTCGTCGACCTCGGCGAGCGGTACGCGGCGGAGCTCCGCAGAATGGCGCCGAACGCGGAGGTGATCGTGGACAAGTTCCTGACCAACTTCCTGCAGGTCGGCCTGCTGCGCCGCGCCCTCCCTGGCGCGCGCTTCATCCACGTGCGCCGCGCCCCGATGGACAACGGCTTCGGGATCTTCCGGACCCTGTTCACCTCGACGATCCCCTACGCCTACGACATCAAGGAGATCGCCAGCACATACGCTCTCACCCACCGGCTCTGTGACCACTGGGAGTCCGTGACTCCCGGGACGATCCTCCAGGTCGACTACGAGGACCTTGTCGAGGACCTCGAGGGGACGGCGCGGCGGATGGTCGAATTCGCGGGGCTCCCCTGGGACGACGCCTGCCTCGCCTTCCACGAGACGGAGCGCGCCGTCCAGACCGCGAGCGCGACCCAGGTCCGGCAGCCGATCTACGCGAGTTCCGTGGATCGCTGGAGGCCATACGAGGCGCATCTCAAGCCGATGGCGAGAGCCTTCGAGGCCGCAGGTGTCCCCGTTGAGAAGGCCGGTACTCGGGACGGGAAAGAGGGCGAAC
>Ga0102815_10000753_pt1 | contig 20912 bp, 12 predicted proteins | sample ColrivemetaGS759_FD_79113 | JGI IMG/M metagenome (GOLD analysis project Ga0102815, IMG submission 79113) | Estuarine microbial communities from the Columbia River estuary - Ebb tide ETM metaG S.759 | ecosystem: Environmental > Aquatic > Marine > Intertidal zone > Estuary | place: USA: Columbia...
GCGCGCACCCTGGACGAGCTCCGGGGCCAGTGGGGACTGCGCTACCCCGCGGACGGGGCGAAGTCGTGAGGGCCCAGTGGCTCGCGGGGGCGAGCGTGCTCTTCGCTTGCAGCGCGCCCCTCAAGCTCCCGGAGCTCGACCAGGAGGCGCCCTATGTCCACCCCATGGACCTCCCGGCCACGGCGGGCCTCCCGGAGCTCCTGACCCTCTCCACCGGAGAGCGCGTCGAGACCGAGCGCGACTGGCTCGAAGCCCGCCGCCCCGAGATCGCCCGGACGGTGGAGCACTACGTCTACGGGACCGCGCCCGGGGCGCCGCCAGAGGTGCGCGCCGTTCTCCTAGAGGAAGGTCCCGCCCTGGATGGCCTGGCCTGGCGAGAGCAGGTCCGCCTGCACCTCGGCGAGGGCGTCTCGATGGACGTCCTCATCGTCTCGCCAGTCGGCGTGGAGGACGCGCCTTGCTTCCTCGGGCTGAACTTCTGCGGCAACCACGCCACGACCCACGACCCGCGGGTCTTGCTCAGCGAGTCGTGGATGCCCGGCAGCCGCGGCGGCGAGGACGGCAGGGCGAACGATGCGCAGCGCGGCATGAAGGCCGAGCGCTGGGCCTACGACCAGGCCATCGCCAGGGGCTGGGCCATGGCGACCATCTACCACGGCGACATCGACCCGGACACCTGGACGACGGAGGGCGGGATCCGCGGCCCACGCGCCAAGTCCACGCCAGCGATCCCGGGGCCCAACAGCTGGGGCACCCTGCGCGCCTGGGCCTGGGGCCTCTCGCGCGCCCTCGACCACCGCGACGAGAACCCGAGGATCGACGGGGACCGGGTCGTGGTGCACGGCCACTCCCGGAACGGCAAGACCGCCCTGGTGGCCGGCGCCTATGACGAGCGCTTCGCCGGCGTCATTTCGAACCACTCGGGCTGCGGCGGCGCCGCCCTCTCACGGCCCGCTCGCGGTGAGACCGTCGAGCGGATCGTGAGGGTGCTCGGCTACTGGTTTACAGAGGACTTCTGGTCCTTCGCGGATCGTGAGGATCACCTCCCCCTCGACCAGCACTTCCTCCTCGCGCTCATCGCCCCGCGACCGCTCCTGGTCTGCTCCGCCATCAAGGACAAGTGGGCGGACCCCCTCGGTGAGTATCAAGCCGTCGAGGCCGCCGCGCCCGCGTGGGAGCTCTTCGGCGTGGGCGACTTCCAGACCGAGGGCTTCCCCGAGACGGGCGACCTTGTCGGGACCCTGCCGGCGTATCACGTGCGAGAGGGCGTCCACAGCGTGCTGCCCGAGGACTGGACGCTGTGGCTCGACTGGGCCGACCTGCTCGTCCGCTGAGCGCCATGGCCGGCGCAGCGTGGACGAGCGCGTCGATCACGGCTGATGCTGTGAGCCCCAGGTCTCTCGGGAGCGGCCTCGAGCGCAGCCCGGGCGCTCTCCGAGCAGAGATTCCTGAAGATCGCCCAAGCTCGGACTCCGACGCGACGTCCTGACGGCCCGCACCAAGCAAGAGAACCCTGATGCCCCACCTGATCCGCCACCTCGCCCTGCTCGCCGTCCTCCTGCACCTGCCGGCCTGCTGTACGGCCTACACGGGCCCAGAGCTCGGCATCGACTCGATCGTCGTCACCTACAGCCCCTCGGGACCACTGGACGCCGACGACGCACAGACCGTCGAGATCACCGATGCCGAGACCGTCGAGCTGTGGGTCGCGGCCCTCGAGGCCGTCCCTGAGCTCCCCGCTCGCGGCGTCCGCCAGATCAAGTTCGCCCCCCCGGTCTCCCAGCACCGCATCGAGCTCCGCAAGGGAGACGAGGTGCAGCGGGTCGCGCGTATGCGCTCCGGCCTGCTCGACGTCGACGCCCACGAGGGCTGGGCCTTCTACAGCGGCGAGGACGAGGAGTTCACCGGGCTGGTCCGGGCGGCGGTCCCGGGCGGGTAGCCCGCGTTCGAGCGTGGCCCCCGAGCCTCAGCGAATCGGCCAGCGGAGGATGGTGCTGTCCGGCTGGCAGGCCGCGAAGACCTCGCCGTGGTCCGTGACGCACATCTGATAGATCGCCTGCATGCCGCCGAATGGCCCGATGAACGGGTTGCCGAGCGAGGTCCATGTCTTGCCGTAGTTCGACGACTTGTACAGCCGCATCCTGCGCTCGTTGCTCGTGGCTTCGACGCAGCAAGCGGAGGCATACAAGACACCGTCGATGCCCGTGATGTCTCGCCAATACGTCATCGTCGGTCGCTGGAGATTGACCGCCGCGACGGCGCTCCACGTCCGCCCCTGGTCATGGCTCCGGTGCAGCCGGATGACCCCGTTCGGCGCCGTCGTCAAGTCGCCGCAGAGGTAGGCGCCGTAGCCCGCATCGCAGAGCGGCTGGAAGAGCGCGGCTCCCGGCACGGTGACGGAGCTCCAGCTCTGCCCGAGGTCGTTCGACAGGTACATCTGGTCGGTGTTACAGGACGGCCAGAGCAACACGCCGTCACTGGTCTGGATCATCTGCCGTGCCCACGCCGTCGCGCCCTGACCCGGTTGCGCCGCGGGCACCGTCCAGGTGACGCCATCATCGTTCGATTCGATCACCTTGATGGTCGTATCGAACGCCTTGACGTTCGCGAGCCAACGACCAGCGCCCAGGTGGACGGTCCCGAAGATGGCCTTCGGGCTGCTGCTCCCGATCAGCGTCCCGACCTTCGCCGCACTCAGCGCGACGCCCCAGCGACTGCCCTTGTCGGTGCTCCGCATGATGCATGCGTTGCCGGTATCGCCCGTCCCTGAGAGCAGCGTCCCGTTGTTCTGCCCGAAGAAGTAGGTGTGTGCGCCCGACGACCCGGGGCAGGCGATCGGTGCCCAGGTCGCGCCGTCGTCGGTGCTGAGGAGGAACCGATCGTTGGGGCCAGAGGAGCGCTTGCCGGCGATGATCCGGTCATTGCCGATGTGGTGGATCGAGCTGAAGGCGTCCGAGGCCTGCGCGCCCTGATAGCTGGCGCTCGCACCGAGGGGCAGGTCGTCCTGGATTGTTGGCGGGGCCGCAGAGCCGGAGGTCATGAACAGCGCGGCCAGCGCGCCGATCGAGCCCCCCACTGCCCGCCGAAGGGGTCCTGCCTCCCGAAGACGGTGGAGCATGGTTCGACTCTAGCCCCAGCGCGGACATCTCGCAAAGGCGACCTGGCTGAGGCCCCGGAGAGGCTCGCCATTCCCATGGGGTCACGGCCCATGAGGTCACGGCCCATGGGGTCACAGGGTTGACCGGGCCCGAGGCGTCGTTCGAGCCTGCTCGAGATGTGATGGGCGATCGGCTGGGCGTGCCCGCCTCTCCCATGTGGCGGTGCTCGTCGCAAGCCGTCCGGGAGACCCGGCGACGGCACAGGTTCAGCAGGTTCGTTGCCCGTCACTTCTCAACCCCGCTTGGGATTCACTGCGGGTCCCGTGCTGACCTTGCTGTGAGCGATGCACGCCACCAAGAGAGACCGCGGGTTCCTATGTCAGGGCCCGAGCTCGTTACAGAACCAATGGCAACGCGCGCACCTCACGGACGGCGACAGCGAGGTCGTCCCTGGCGTCGTTGGCTAAGGAAAGGTCCGCGCCCCCATGGGTCCGGCTGCGGCTAGGCTGGATCGATGTTCCGACGCATCGCCCCGCTCTGCCTCCTCGCCGCCTGCGGCACGGACCAGGAGGCTGCGGCCCCTGGCGCCGACGCAGCCCCCGCTCCCCCCGCCACCCGGATCCGTCTCTTCGACGGGATGGACGAGGCCCGGCTCACGGGCCCGGACTCCAGTACAGCGGCGGCCGAGGGCCAGACGATCACCTACGACTTCTCGGAGGGCGCCCGGCCCGACCAGATCTGGTTCGCCGAGCCGCGCCAGCGCACCCTGGACTGGAAGGCAGAGGGCGCGGCCATCATCGACGAAGGCGGTCGCGAGGGCGCCGCCCTCCAGCTCGGGCCCGGCGTGGCAGAGGACTACAGCCGCGCCGTGATGAGCCTCCCTATCAGCGGTCGAAACCGGGTCGTGGTCGAGGGGCGCATCCGCGTCGAGGGCTCCGCCGTACTGGACGAGCGCAGCGGCCGGGAATCCCTGCGCCTCTACGAGCACCGCGGGGAGGCGGTCCCCGACCCGAGCGTGGAGCGCAACGCCGAGGGCCGCCGGATCCGCCGCCGCAGCCTCGACCGGGTGTCGCGGCGCGTGGACGCGTCGGGGTGGGACCGCGTGCGCAGCGAGGCCATCACGAGCGCAGATGCCTCCACCCTGGAGCTCCACTTCCTCCACCGCACCGGCGGCGCCGACGAGGTTGTGACCCTGATCGACGACGTCACCGTATCCATCACGCCCCTGGAGGAGTCCGCCTACCTCGACTACCTCACCGGGCGCTACAAGCCGCGCGACGGCCAGGAGTCCCTGACGCCCTGGCGCCTGCGGGTGAGCCTGCAGTCCGAGGTGCGGGACAGCGTGCTCGTCCGGGCCGGCGGCGAGCTGGCCTTCGACCTCGAGGTCCCGCCCGCTGAGTCGGCGCCGCAGCTGCGCTTCGGCGTCGCGGCGCTCCCCGAGACCTCCCGCGAGTCCGGCGACGGGGCGACCATGAGCGCGTGGTTCATCGACGCCGAGGTGGAAACGGCCGGCAAGCAGGCGGGCGAGGCGGAGCTCGCGCAGGGCCTCGGCGCGCTCGAGCTCGGGAGCGTCACCGTCGACGCGAAGAACGACCGTGACCAGCGGGTCTGGCGCGAGGTCACCTTTGATCTGAGCGCTGCGGCCGGAAGGACCGGGACCCTGGCCTTCCGGGTCACCGACGTGGACGACCAGCCCGATGCCCTCGACGCGCTGCTGGTGGGGACGCCCCGCATCGAGCCGCGAGACGAGCCCCCCACCGCGCCGAACATCCTGCTCATCGGCGTCGACACCCTGCGCGCGGATCACATGTCCGCCTTCGGCTACGAGCGCGACACGACCCCGAACCTGAAGGCGCTGGCCGACGAGGGCGTGCGCTTCGACATGGCCCGCTCGCCGGCGCCGTGGACCCTGCCGAGCTTCTCGTCGATGCTCACCTCCCTCTACCCCTCCGCCCACGGCGCGGGCCGCGGCGGGCACGACGAGTGGGAGGCCATCGACCCCACCACCGTCTCGGTGGCGGAGGTGCTCGCGAGGAACGGATATGAGACCGCGGGCATCGTGGCCAACGGGCTCATCTCTCCGCGCTACGGCCTGGACCAAGGCTTCGATCGATACCGGGCCCAGTGGGCCATGGAGTCCGTGGAGAAGGACGCGCCCCGGGTGGCCGAGTTCATCGACGGCCACCGCGCGACCCCGTGGCTCATGTTCTGGCACATCATGGATCCGCACCTGCCCTACACGACGCCAGCGGAGACGCGGGAGCGCTTCACGGACGCGGACTACGACGGCCGCTTCGCCGAGGGGGGCCGCGGCGGCCCGACGGTGCCCTTCCAGGTCCTCGACCCGCGGCCCGGCCGGCGCTGGTACGCCCACGAGGGGCCGCCCCCGGCCCCCGACCTGACCGAGGCGGACGCCCGCTACGTGGGTGACTACTACGACGCGGAGATCGCCGAGATGGACGCGGGCATCGGCGTCGTGCTCGAGGCGGTGCGCGCCTCGGGCCAATGGGACCGGACCATCGTCGCCTTCGTCGCCGACCACGGCGAGGGGCTCGGGGACCACAATCACTACCACCACGGCTACACCCTCTTCGACGACCAGGTCCACGTGCCCATGCTCCTGCGTGTGCCCGGCGGACCCGCGGGCCAGGTGATCGAGCGCCCGGTCTCCACCGTCGACCTCATGCCCACCCTCCTCGGCCAGCTGGGGATCCCCGCCCCCGAGGACGCCCAGGGCGTGGACCGGCTGGCGCCGGACGCGCCAGCGGTGGACGCCACCTTCATCGAGTACCCCACCTACGACTCCAGCGCCCAGAAGGCCTGGGTCGAGGGCCCCTTCAAGTACCTCTGGGACCCGCTCTACCAGACCGACGCCCTCTACGACTTCGTCGCGGACCCCGCCGAGTCGGTGGACGTGAAGGACCAGCACCCCGAGGTGGTGGCCCGGGCCCGCGAGGCCCTGCGCGAGTTCCGCCTCGCCCACCTCTCCGCCGGCCGCTTCCACCTGCGCGTGCGCGGCACGAAGGGCCAGCGCCTCCAGCTTCGCGTCTCCACCGACGACCTCTTCGACGCCAACTTCATCACCCGTCCCGCGGTGGCGCCGGACGCCTTCGAGATGGACCTGGACCGCAGCTACCTGGCCCTCGATACGGTGCTCGAGAACGACCGCCTCGAGCTCCGTTGCTGGTGCCGCGGCAGTGACCTTCGGGTCGAAGCCACCCTGGACGGCGAACCCCTCGACGGCCTCACCCTCGCCCCTGGCACCGACCCCCGCCCCCTCCCCGCGGACTTCGATCGCGGCGAGCTCCCCGAGCGCCGCGCCGAGGACGTGGGCTGGCCCGGCCGCGGCCAAGCCTGGATGTGGCTCGAGGCCGGCGCCTCCGAGGCCCTCCCCGTCGTGAACACCCCCGAGGAGGCCGACCGCCTCAAGGAGCTCGGCTACCGCTGAGCCGTGCCGCCGACGGGCGCTGGGCTACGGTTCCACCTGATCCGCCCGCCCGAGTTCCGGCCTCGCCCCGATGCAGCCGTCACCGGGCTTGCTCTGCGAAAGCACGCCGCCACCTGCCCCACCTGTAGAGGTGCTTGACCGGGACCACGACGACTCCGACGAGTGCCACCAAGGCCCCCATGGCCAGCCCGGGAATCAGGAAGGCCATGATCACTCCGTTCCCCCAGGCCCCGGAGTGGAGCGAGAAAGTCATAAGGAGCGTCAGCGTTGCGAAGACAACCGCGAAGGTCAGGAGGAGTCGATCCAAGGGGCTTAGCTTCGGTCGTTCGGCCCTGCCTGTGACGTCGGAGCCGCCACGCTCCTCGTCAGCGGCAAGCCTCACGCTCGGTGCCTTCCCGGATCCAGGAGGCTCCCCGGCAGCCGTGGGTTCCCCATGGGTCCAGCTCCCCCGGCGAGGCACCGGGCCGATGGCAAAGCCCGCCCTTTGGACCTCCCCTTGTATCCTCGCTGTCGACATGGGGCTCCTGAACGATGACGAGATCACCCGCGACCTCTGCGTAGGCGGCGGCGGGCAAGGGACGCTGCCGGGCGCCAGGAGCTGAGGCATGGATTCGCTTGTGGTACGCGGACTCACGCGCACGCCCTGGTGGCGCGACCTGGACCTTGAGCTCGAAGGGGGCGAGGTCGCGGTGCTGCGCGGCCCCTCGGGGAGCGGGAAGACGCTCCTGCTGAGGGCGCTGGCCGACCTGGACCCGGTCGACGCCGGCGAGGTCTCCCTGGACGGCCGCTCACGGGAGGCCACTCCGCCCCCGGTGTGGCGGCGGGCGGTGCGCTACGCCCAGCAAGGCGCCCCGTGCCTTCCCGGAACGGTGGAGGAGAACGTCGCTGCGGTCGCCGCTTTGCTGAACGTCCCCCCCACTCCAGTCCCCGCCCTCGATCCGCGCGCGGACGCGAGCCGGCTCTCGGGCGGCGAGGCCCAGCGCCTCGCGCTCCACAGAGCGCTGCTCGGGGCTCCGCGAGTCCTGCTGCTGGACGAGGTCACCGCCGCCCTCGATCGACCCGCGGCGGCCGAGGCCGAGTCGCGGGTGCAGGCGTTCGCGCGGGAGGGCGGCTCGGTCCTCTGGGTGAGCCACGACGCGGCCCTCGCGGAGCGGCTCGGCGCCCGGGAGATGAGCCTGTGATCGCCATCGTCCAGCTGACCTTGACCGACCTCGGCCTCGCGGCGCTACTGGTCCTCGCGAACGCGGCGGTGGACCTCATCCTGCGCCTTGGCCTCGGGCGGCGCCTGCTCCTTGCCGCCGTCCGCGCTGCCGTGCAGCTCGCGCTCCTCGGCTGGGTGCTGGGACTGGTGTTCGAGACCGAGGGGCCCGGCGCGGTCCTGCTCGTGACCCTGGTCATGGCGACCGTGGCGGGCGTTGAGGCCGTGCGCCGCGGGAGCCGCCGGGTCCCGGGGGTGTTCGCCGCGAGCATCGGGGTCATGCTCGTGAGCTCCTTCGCCGTGACCTCCTACGGGCTGCTGGTCGTGCTCGACATCCCGGGGCCCTGGTACACGCCCCAGTACGCGGTCCCCCTGCTGGGCATGGTGCTCGGCAACGCTCTGAACGGCATCAGCCTCGGCCTCGACGCCGCCCTCGAGGGCTTCGACGAGGACCGCGCGCGCGTCGAGCTGCTCCTGGCCCACGGAGCCACCCGCCGACAGGCCGCCGCGCCGGTGCTGCGGCGCGCCGCTCGACGCGGGATGATCCCGATCCTCAACGCGATGATCGCGGTGGGCGTGATCAGCGTGCCCGGCATGATGACCGGGCAGCTGCTCGCGGGAGAGGACCCGGGAACCGCGGCCCGCTACCAGCTGTTCATCCTGTTCGCGATCGCCGGCGCCGTCGCCCTGGGGACGGTCGGCGTGATCCTCGCCGCAGAGCGCCTCGTCTTCGACGAGCGCGATCGACTGCGGGTCGACAGGATCCGGCGCGTCGATTCCTGAGCCGCCAGCAGGGCCCGCGCGCCGAACGCTCCCGGCTCGGCCTATGACCATCTCCGCGCCCTCGGACGCGGAACGAGGCGTCGTGGAGGGGTCCTCGCGATCCGCGAAAAGGACCTCGAGCCAACCGTGGAGGGGCATAATCGAACGCGGCCGAGGCGGGCTGTACGCGCGCAGGCTACGGTGAATCGCGGAGGAGCCCGCCCGCCACGCGGGGGGTCCCCTACCCGTTCGTTCGAGGCGAACAATCCACATCAAGCTCCATGGCAGTCTCGACTCCTGACCAGTGGTGGCCAGCCACCCCTCTCCGCGCAGCCATCCTGGCTCTGCCCACGGTCTTCTCCGGCTGCGCGACCACGAGCCCGCCGCCCGCGACCTGGTCCCAGCTGCCGGAAGGCACCGCTGCAGCCGAGGAGGCGGGGGAGCTCGAGCACCGTCGCCACATCCTGAACGGCTTCGCTGGGGTCGCTCAGGAGGACGCGGAGATGGAGGGGTATGCGCTGGGCATTGATTACGAGTACCGCTTCAGTGAGCTCTTTGGAGTCGGTGCCTTCACCGAGGTCATCGCCGGCGAAGGCCGGGCCGTCATCATCGGCGCGGACCTGGTCTGGCACGCTGCGGAGCCGCTCGCCCTGTTCGTCGGCTACGGCGAGGAACGAAAGGACAACGATTGGGAGGGCGTCATGCGCTTGGGGGGCCTCTACGAGTTCCCCGTCGGCGACGGCTGGACGCTGTCACCCACGGTCGCCTACGACTTCTCGCTAAAGCACCCGGACGAGGACGTCCTGGTCTTCGGGCTGAGCCTGGGCTACGCGTGGTGAGGTGAGCGCTGCGAGTGGACGGCGTCCCGTGCATCGGCGCCTCCCCGCCTCGTCGTACCGCAGGAGCTTTGGTCTACTGGGCGAGTGAAGATTCAACTGCTGCTCCTCCTCGCCACGCTCAGCTTCTTTGTGGACGACACTCCACAGGCCACCGCAGAACGACCCGCGAGGATCACCCACAGCTTCCTGGCTTGCGCGGGACAGACACGCATCATCGGGGAAGACGGAGAGGTCCTCTGGCGGTACGAGCACGGCTCGCAGGACGGGTATGTCCTGCCCAGCGGCAATATCTTGCTCGCGGTCAAGCGGTGCGGGCCTTTCCCCGCGGGCGCGGTGGTCGAGGTCACCCGCGAGGGTGATGAGACCGTCATCTACAGGGGCGAGCAGTACGAGATCCACACCGCGAGCCCGCTGGAGAACGGGCGGATCCTCGTCGCCGAGGGCGGGCCCAAGCCGCGGCTCATGGAGATGGACCGGGCTGGGAAGATCCACGTCGAGTTTCCGCTCCAGTGCCAGAGCACCAACCACCACATGGGCACGCGCATGGCACGCAAGCTCGACGACGGCACGTACCTCGCTCCGCACCTGCTTGACTTCGCCGTCAAGCAGTACGACGCGACGGGGAAGGTCCTGGCGACTTTCGACACGACGGTGCCGGGCGATCCGCAGCGCGAGATCCACAGCTGGCCGTTCACCGCGATCCGATTGCCGGACGGGTCCACGCACGTCAACCTGACCAACGGCAACCGGGCTGTCCGCTTCGACGCCGCGGGGAAGATCATCTGGCAGCTCACCAACACCGATCTGCCCGGCGCATGGCTCGCTGACCCGTGCGGTGCACAGGTCCTGCCCAACGGCAATGTGGTGATTGCTAACTATGGCCAGCGCGACGCGAAGCTACCCAAGCTCATCGAGGTCACGCCGGACAAGAACGTCGTGTGGACTCACCACGACGACATCCCCCACAGCGCCCACCACTTCCAGATCCTCACCACCAACGGTAAGGCGATCGAAGGCCGCGCGATGAAGTGAGGGGCATCGGCTTCGCGCAGCGTTGGCGCGCACCAACGCGTCGCCGACTTGAGAGAGGGTCACCTGGTGCACCCCGCCGAGCGCGCTCCGCGCGACTCCGCCGCCACCCCCAGCGCTCCGAGGTGTCCGCGTGAACCCTCCTCTGGATCCACACCGGGCGCCCCCCTGAACTCGGTATCGCCCTCAGGAGCGGAGGATGCCGCGGACGACCTCGCCGTGAACGTCGGTCAACCGGCGCTCGAGACCGTTGTGGTAGTAGGTCAGGCGCTTGTGATCGAGGCCCATGAGGTGGAGGATCGTCGCGTGCAGATCGTGGACGCTGACCGGGTTCTCCTCGGCCTTCCAGCCAAACTCATCGGTCGTGCCGTAGCTGAATGGAGCCTTGACCCCCGCGCCAGCGAGCACCGCCGTGAAGCCGCTCGGGTTGTGGTCACGACCCTGCGTCCCCGCCTGGAAGGTCGGCATGCGGCCGAACTCCGTGCAGAGGACCACCAGAGTCTCCTCGAGCAGGCCGCGCTGCTTGAGGTCGCGTATCAAGGCCGCGGCTGGCTGGTCGAGGATCGGCCCGTGGATGTCGTAGTCCGTCTTGAGCTGCCGGTGCCCGTCCCAGTTGCCCTTCCCTTCCCCCATTGCGTACGCGCCATTGAAGAGCTGGACGAAGCGAACCCCGCGCTCGATGAGCCGCCGCGCGAGCAAGCAGTTGCGGGCGAAGCCGGCCTTGGTGGCGTTCGCGTCATCCGTCCCGTACATCTCACGGGTCTGCTTGGATTCCGAGGACAGGTCCGTGACCTCCGGGACCGAGAGCTGCATGCGGGCCGCCATCTCGTAGCTGGCGATCCTCGCGGCGAGCTCTGAGTCGCCCGCATAGCGCCTCATGTGCGTCTCGTTGAGCTCCTTCAGGTACGCCCGCGTGGCGCGATCTTTCTCGGCGCTGACGCCGCCGGGGCGCGCGATGTTGCGGACCGGGGTGGCGGCGTTGAAGGGGGTCCCCTGGAAGGCTGCCGGCAGGAACCCAGGCCCCCAGTTGTTGATGGAACTCTGCGGGACGCCGCGGGGATCGGGGATCGCCACGAAGGCCGGGAGGTCCTCACACTCGCTGCCGAGCCCGTAGGTCGCCCACGCTCCCATGCTCGGGAAGCCCTCGAGGATGAAGCCCGTGGACATGCAGTTCTCACCCGGGCCGTGGGTGGCGGTCTTGGTGTGGAGCGAGTGGATGTAGCAGAGGTCATCCGAGAGCTCACCGATGTTGGGCAGCAGGTCGCTGGTCATCTTCCCGCACTCCCCCCGCGGCCGGAAGGGATACAGCGGCTGATGCACGTTGCCGTTGGCGCCCTGGAAGGTCACCAGGTCGTCGCCGCCGGGCAGCGGCGTGTCGTGGCGCTTGATGAGCTCGGGCTTGTAGTCGAACGAGTCGAGGTGGCTCAGCGCGCCGCTGCAGAAGATCACCACGACGTTCCGTGCTCGCGGCGCAAAGTGAGGCCGGCGTGCGGCGTGCGGAGCGCTCGGGTTGATGTCGATCTGGTCCCCCTTGAGGAGGCCATCCGCCTTCAAGAGATCGGCCATGGCCATCACGCCGAGACCTGAGCCCATGTGCCCGAGGAGGTCGCGCCTGCTGAGGCCCCTCATGGCAAGAAGACCAGCTCGTTCGAGTTCAGGAGCGCGCGACAGAACGCCAGCAGGCCCTGGTCCTCGATAAAGGCCGAGGCCGCGCGGGCCTCCGCCTCATCGGGTGAGCGACCATAGGCACCCCTGTAGGCGCGCCGCACGGGATCACCGCCATCTCGCTCGAGGAGCGCTGCCATCCGCTCGGACTGATCCATCACGAAGGCCCCATTGAAGAGGTTCAGCGCCTGGATTGCGGTGGTGGAGGACCCGCGCTTGGAACAGACCTGCCCGGCGTCTGGCAGGTCGAAGGAGCCAAACAGGGGCGCGCGCTCCATCCGCACCTTGTGCATGTAGATCATCCGGCGCCACTCGCTCGGACCAAGCGACTCCTTCGGGGTGTAGACGCGGACGTAGTTGGTGTTGGGCTCAAAGGTGCTGAAGCCAGGGCCCCCCATCTTGAGGTCCAGGCTCCCGCTGAGCTGCAGGATGCAGTCGCGGATCACCTCGGCCTCGAGGCGTCTGGGCGGAAAGCGCCAGAGGAGGCGGGCGTCTGCGTCGCGCTGGAGGCCGGTGGTCTTGGGTGTGCTCGCCTGGCGATACGTGTTCGTGTTGAGGATCACGCGATGGAGCGCCTTGACAGACCACCCGCTGCCCACGAGCTCGCCGGCGAGCCAGTCGAGGAGTTCGGGGTGGGAGGGCTCGCCACCGTTGGCCCCGAAGTCGCCCGGCGTGGAGACGATCCCCGCGCCGAAGTGGTGGTGCCAGATCCGGTTGGCCATCACCCGCGCGGTCAGGGGGTTGGCGGGGTCAGCGATGGCGCGGGCGAGCGCCACGCGGCGCTCCGCTTCCGGCGCATCAACGTCGAGGTTGAGCGCACCGAGCTCGGCGAGCGTATCCGGGGCGACCACCTCTCGCTTTGACAGCACATCCCCGCGGTACAGGCGGTGGATCGGCCCCGGCTGCTCCAGCTTGCCAACGTAGGCCATGGCCGGCGGCGGGGACTGCAGCGCACGCCGACGAGCCTCCGCGTCGACGATGCGCGCGCTCAGCTCAAGTGCGGCGGAGGAGGGGCCGTCGACGCCACCCTCTGTCCCGATAGGGAGCCGGTCCTGTGACCCCGAGACGACCGTCCATTGCTCGGGGGTCTCACGGACCTCGATGGTGTAATTGGTGGCGGTGCGGTCCGCAAACTCACCGCGCCGGTCCCGGGCCCAGACCACACGGTCAATGACCGCGGGCTCACGGAGGTCGAGCTGGATCCACCCGGCACCATCCTCATCCGAGATCCAGCTCCGCGGGTTACCCAGCTGGCCGTCGTTGATGTGTTCGAGCTTGTGCCTCGGGTTGCCTTGGTAATCGCCGGACGAGGAGGGCGTGGCGCTCAGCGCAACGTTGGTCTCGCCAGACCAGACCTCGAGCTCGTCGATGCAGGGCTCGGCGCCGTTGGTGGCGTGGATGCGCATCCGTACCGCGTGGGCCAATACCCCCTCGAAGCGTTCCTCATTGAGGGCGGAGCGGACCGCTGGACGAAGGCGTGGGAGCTCCCCCCGAAGACCCTCGATCTCGGCCTCGGCCTCAGCCTGCCTGGACGCCCTGAGCGCCTCCGCTCCCCGATCGAGGTCTCGCTCGCCGTGGCGGACGCCGGCGAACACCGCGGTCATGGCGTAGAAGTCACGCTGTGAAACGGGGTCGAACTTGTGGTTGTGGCAGCGCGCGCAGCCGAGCGTCAGGCCGAGGAACGCGGTGCCGGTCGTGTTGACCATGGCGGTGAGCTCATCTTGCCGCTGCAAGGCCGTATAGGAGGGCTCCTTGCTCTTGACCTCATCCCAGGGTCCCGCGACGAGGAAGCCGGTGGCCGCGTCCCTTCCCACCGTGTCCCCCGCGAGCTGCTCGAAGATGAAACGGTCGTAGGGCAGATCCTCGTTGAAGGCGCCGATGACGTAGTCGCGGTAGTGGTACGCGTTGGCCCGCGGCGTGTTCATCTCGAAGCCGTTCGTCTCGGCGAACTGAGCGATGTCGAGCCAGTGCTGCGCCCACCGTTCGCCGTACCGAGGGCTTGCCAGAGCCCCATCCACCAGACGCTCCCACGCGTCCCTGCGCTCGTCCTGCACAAACGCGTCGACCTCGTCAGGCGTCGGCAAGAGGCCATGAAGGTCCAGATAGAGGCGCCGGATTAGCGAGACACGATCTGCTTCGGCGGAGGGCTGCAGCCCCTCCTCTCGCAGCCTGGAGAGGACGAAGGCGTCCACGGCTGAAGAGGCCCAGGGGTCCCCTATCACAGGCGGGGTGGTGTCCTTGGTCGCTTGAAAGGACCAGTGGCCTGTCCCTTCGCCCAGCGTGGAGCCGTCGTCCTCCCAGGCCGCCCCCTCATCGATCCAACGCTTGATCAAGGCAACCTCGCCCGCCGTCAGGGGCTCCCCGCTGGGAGGCATGACGTCGAACTCATCCTCGGGGTCAATCCGGCGAAAGACCTCACTACGCAAGCTCTGCCCCGGGACGAAGCCGGGTTCACCCGAGTCTCCGCCCGCGAAGGCTGCCGCTCGCAGGTCGAGGCGCAGCCCCTGCTTCTGCTTCTCCGGGCCGTGGCACTCGATGCAGCGCGCGGCGAGGATGGGAGCGACGTCACGCTCGAAGTCGACGTCCCCAAGCGCTCCCTGACTCGGCGCCGCGCTCGCCACCGCGAGGAGCGCGGCGTGAACGCTGAGGGCGAGAGGGTGGCTCCACATGGGAGAGACCGTACCCCGCCGCTGCGACTGCAGCACCCCCCCCACCTAGGCAGAAGGCCGCGAGGACCCAGCAACGAGGGCCGCCGGAGGCCTCGCCGCATCCACGGGGACCCCGAGTGGGCCCCAAGCCGACTTCAACCTGGCGGACTGGGACGGTTTCGCTGCAGACCGCAGAGAGCACCGGTCAGCCCATGACGGGCCTGAATGGAGCGAGCCACGGTCTGGCACGAAACAAGCCGAGCGGCCCTGCCCCATCCCATCGCCATCCGGGATTAGCGACACGAAGAAGCGCGCCTCACCGTGAGGTGAGACGCGCTGAGAGAACCCGGCGATAACCTACTTTCGCGCAAAAGCACTATCATCGGCGGTGGCTGCTTGACGACCGTGTTCGGAATGGGAACGGGTATGGCCAGACACCTATAGTCACCGGGAATTTTGTACCCGGGGAGCAGCGCAAAGCGCCGGCTCCCAAGGTGAAGGGAGGTAGATCGATGAACGTGGAGAGTTGTTATTATTAGCAACTCTCTCTCACGGGGTCGCAACCGAAGTCACGAACACGAGAGAGAAAGTGTTTAAGCCGATGGTCCGATTAGTACAGGTAAGCTGAACACATTGCTGTGCTTACACCGCCTGCCTATCAACCTGGTAGTCTCCCAGGGGACTCTAAGGGATGACTCGTCTTGGAGAAGGCTTCGCGCTTAGATGCATTCAGCGCTTATCCGTTCCGAACTTAGCTACCCAGCTGTACCACTAGCGTGATAACTGGAGCACCAGCGGTTCGTCCTCCCCAATCCTCTCGTACTAGGGGAAAACCTCCTCAATCATCCTACACCCACACCAGATAGGGACCGACCTGTCTCACGACGGTCTAAACCCAGCTCACGTACCGCTTTAATTGGCGAACAGCCAAACCCTTGGGACCGCCTTCAGCCCCAGGATGCGATGAGCCGACATCGAGGTGCCAAACCTCCCCGTCGATATGAACTCTTGGGGGAGATCAGCCTGTTATCCCCGGAGTACCTTTTATCTGATGAGCGACGGCCCTTCCACTCGGAATCCGCCGGATCACTAGGACCTACTTTCGTATCTGCTCGAGCTATATCTCTCGCAGTCAGGCACACTTATACCCTTGCGCTCTACGCGCGATTGCTAACCGCGCTGAGTGTACCATCGCGCTCCTCCGTTACCTTTTAGGAGGAGACCGCCCCAGCCAAACTACCCACCTGAAACTGTCCGCGCAGCCGATTCAGACATACGCGTTAGAGACCTAATGTGCAGAGAGTGGTATTTCACTAATGGCTCCACAGAACCCGAAAGCTCCGCTTCGACGCCTCCCACCTATGCTACGCACTACACAACAAGCACCAATATCAGGCTGCAGTAAAGGTTCACGGGGTCTTTCCGTCTTGGTGCGGGAACGTGGCATCTTCACCACGACTACAATTTCACCGAGTCTGCTGTTGAGACAGTGCCCAACTCATTACGCCTTTCGTGCGGGTCGGAACTTACCCGACAAGGAACTTCGCTACCTTAGGACCGTCATAGTTACGGCCGCCATTCACCGGGGCTTCAGTTCGCAGCTTCGCTTACGCTAACCACTCCCCTTAACCTTCCGGCATTGGGCAGGCGTCAGTCTATATACATCCTCGTTAAGAGTTAGCATAGACCTGTGTTTTTAGTAAACAGTTGGTTGGGCCAATTCTCTGCGGCCCCCAAAAGCTTCGACCGCGAAGGCCTACACTCTCAAGGGCACCCCTTCTCCCGAAGTTACGGGGTCATTTTGCCGAGTTCCTTAACAGCAGTTCTCTCGAGCGCCTTGGGATTCTCACCCCACCTACCTGTGTCAGTTTTGGTACGGATACCAACGTAGCTCCCTAGAGGATTTTCTAGGCGGTTGATCCAGTGACTTCGCGCTAGTGCGCTCGCATTCACCTCCGGGTTTCCGTGTGCGGATTTGCCTACACACCGCCCTCGGGCTTAGACAGGCATCTGTCAGCCTGATCACCTTCACTTCCGCGTCACCCCATCGGTCAAACGCTAGTTGGCAGTACGGGAATATTAACCCGTTGACCATCGACTACGCCTTTCGGCCTCGCCTTAGGACCCGACTAACCCTGGGCGGATTTACCGTGCCCAGGAAACCTTAGGTTTTCGGCGAGCAGGATTCTCACCTGCTTTATCGTTACTCATTCCGGCATAATCACTTCTGAACCGTCCAGGCCTCGTTACCGTAGCCCTTCACCCAGTCAGAACGCTCCCCTACCACTGCAAGGAGCCAACGACTCCTTGCAATCCGCAGCTTCGGTTGTGCACTTGAGCCCCGTTCATTTTCGGCCCAAAGCCTCTCGACCAGTGAGCTGTTACGCACTCTTTAAATGATGGCTGCTTCTAAGCCAACATCCTGGCTGTCTTCGAGACTTCAGTTCCTTCTCTGCACTTAGCACACATTAGGGACCTTAGCTGGCGGTCTGGGCTGTTTCCCTCTCGACCACGGACCTTATCGCCCATAGTCTGACTGCCAGGATACCACGTGCGGTATTCGGAGTTTGGCTGAGTAGGGTACCCCGAAGGGCCCCTATCCCAATCAGTGTCTCTACCCCCGCACGCTAATTACCTGACGCTAGCCCGAAAGCTATTTCGGGGAGAACCAGCTATCTGCGAGTTTGATTAGCCTTTCACTCCTATCCACAGGTCATCGGAACAGTTTTCAACCTATACCCGTTCGGCCCTCCACGGACTGTTACATCCGCTTCAGCCTGCCCATGGATAGATCACTCGCTTTCGGGTCTACGCCGCATGACTCAAATCGCGCTATTCACACTCGGTTTCCCTTCGGCTCCGGGCCTTAGACCCTTAACCTCGCCATACAGCGTAACTCGCCGGATCATTATGCAAAAGGCACGCCGTCAGCCGTTGCCCCGAGGGGCCATAGGCCTTCGACAGCTTGTAGGTATATGGTTTCAGGTACTATTTCACTCCCCTAACAGGGGTACTTTTCACCTTTCGCTCGCGCTACTATTACGCTATCGGTCGTCCAGGAGTACTTAGCCTTACGGGGTGGTCCCCGCGAATTCATACCAGGTTTCCCGTGTCTGGCACTACTCGGGATGACTTCAGGAGGTGCTCGGTTTTCGACTACGGGGCTGTCACCCGCTGCGGCTGGCCTTCCCATGCCATTCGTCTAACCGATCACTTTGTAACTCCTTGACCCTATTGTGGTTGGATCTGAAGGTCCCACGACACCGGTATAGCAACGCCCACAAGCTTGGCACTACACCGGTTTAGGCTGATCCCCGTTCGCTCGCCGCTACTTAGGGAGTCGAGTTTTCTTTCCTCTCCTGCGGGTACTTAGATGTTTCAGTTCTCCGCGTTCCCGACGGCATTGCCGTCAACAGGGGTTTCCCTGTTTGGTTACCCAATCTCGGTCATCTCCGGATCATAGCCTGGTTAGCGGCTCCCCGAAGCTTTTCGCAGCTATCCCACGACCTTCATCGGCTCTGGACGCCAAGGCATCCACCATATACCCTTATTAGCTTAAACACGCTATTTTCTTAGACTCGTGATGTCCACGTTCTCGATCTACCTCGTTTACAAAGAACAGGCCGGGACGCAAGCGTCTCGGCCTCTGTTCATTAACTTCCACTGCTCGAGCGTCGCACCAGGATGGTGGAGGCGACCGGATTCGAACCGACGACCCTCTGCTTGCAAAGCAGATGCTCTACCAACTGAGCTACGCCCCCGTCCTGGGTGTTTGCCCGGGCCGAGTCCCCCACCCAATAAAGGGCCGGGGGGGATGACTCTTGAGGAGTTCATCTGCCAAGAGAGCGATGCGCCGAGATGGCCGATGGTGGGCCTGAGTGGACTCGAACCACTGACCTCTCGCTTATCAGGCGAACGCTCTAACCAGCTGAGCTACAGGCCCGGCTTTTCGGCGCGCCCGCTTTCAGCTGGCGTGGAAGAATAGGGTGACTCTCGTCCTTGATTGCGAACGTCCTATGCTCGCTCCCGGATCGCTGGCGAACCAGCTCTCTAGGAGCCTAACTTATCCGTTAGAAAGGAGGTGATCCAGCCGCAGGTTCCCCTACGGCTACCTTGTTACGACTTAGTCCCAGTCACGGATCTCGCTTTCGGCGTCGTCCTCCCGAAGGTTAGACAAAACGACTTCGAGCGCTACCCGCTCCCGTGGCTTGACGGGCGGTGTGTACAAGGATCAGGAACATATTCACCGCGTCGTGGCTGATACGCGATTACTAGCAATTCCGGCTTCATGCAGGCGAATTTCAGCCTGCAATCCGAACTGGGGCCCGCTTTGATGGGATTGCCTACACCTCGCGGCTTCGGAACCCATTGTACGGACCATTGTAGCACGTTTGTAGCCCAGGCCATAAGGGCCATGATGACTTGACGTCGTCCCCACCTTCCTCCGTTTTGACAACGGCAGTCTCGCTAGAGTCCCCGGCATAACCCGCTGGCAACTAACAATAAGGGTTTCGCTCGTTACGGGACTTAACCCAACACCTCACGGCACGAGCTGACGACAGCCATGCAACACCTGTGTACGTTCCAACTCCGAAGAGCCGTCACTACGCTTTCACGCAGCTAATCCGCACATGTCAAGGCCTGGTAAGGTTCTTCGCGTTGCTTCGAATTAAACAACATGCTCCACTGCTTGTGTGATCCCCCGTCAATTCCTTTGAGTTTTACCCTTGCGAGCGTACTCCCCAGGCGGGGCACTTAACACATTAGCTCCGGCAATGAACCTCATAGGAGGGCCCATTGCCTAGTGCCCATCGTTTACGGCTAGGACTACCGGGGTATCTAATCCCGTTCGCTACCCTAGCTTTCGCACCTCAGCGTCAGAGACGGACCAGTGAGCCGCTTTCGCCACCGGTGTTCCTCCAGATATCTATACATTTCACCGTTCCACCTGGAGTTCCACTCACCCCTTCCGTCCTCAAGCTCGCCAGTATCAGGTGCAGTTCCACGGTTGAGCCGTGGGCTTTCACACCTGACTGAGCGAGCCGCCTACGTGCTCTTTATGCCCAGTAAATCCGAACTACGCTTGCGCCCTCCGTATTACCGCGGCTGCTGGCACGGAGTTAGCCGGCGCTTCCTCTCGCTTTGGTCAGCACGGCCGCTATTAACGACCATGGGTTCCTATAGCGTGACAGCAGTTTACAACCCTAAGGCCTTCATCCTGCACGCGGTGTCGCTCCATCAGGCTTTCGCCCATTGTGGAAGATTCTCGACTGCAGCCTCCCGTAGGAGTCTGGGCAGTGTCTCAGTCCCAGTGTGACGGATCATCCTCTCAGACCCGCTACCCGTCATCGTCTTGGTAGGCCGTTACCCCACCAACAAACTGATAGGCCGCAACCCGCTCCCTCAGCAGCACCCGAAGGCACCGTTTACCCTCGGAGAGATGTCTCTCCTGGGACCATTCGGCATTACCCACCGTTTCCAGAGGTTATTCCGATCTGAGGGGTACGTTGGTTACGTGTTACTCACCCTTTCGCCGCTTTACTCGCCCGAAGGCTTTCGCGCACGACTTGCATGCCTAATCCACACCGCTAGCGTACGTTCTGAGCCAGGATCAAACCCTTCAGTTGAGTTTAATTTGGCTTTGTTTTTTGGAGTCTGACCAGCTGCCAGGCCGAAGCCTCGCAAGCCGTGTCAGACACGCTCGCACTCAAATTCAAGAGTCACCCTGTTTTCAAAGAACCGCGTTCAACCCCTTGGGGTCGCCCCGTGCCTTGCCCCTCGGAAGGGGCAGCCGCCTCGGGATTCGAAGCGGGGCGCGCTGTGACCTGGACGAGCAATGCTCGAGGAAGGTCGCTGGGCGCGCCGTGCGGTGCTCGGCGAACGCTTGAAGCGCTGTCGAGAGCGGGAATCATAGGGATCCAAGCTTCAGGGTCAACGGCGGCGCCCCGAAAAGGTCCCCACCCGCGCCAATGGCTACGTAAGCCCATGCCGGGCAGTGAGTTCGGTCGATCAAAAAGGAGGGCGGAACCGTGCAAGATCGACGAACCGGCGGCCACTTGGTGAATTTACCCAGGGCGATCAACGGGCCTGCGGGGGCGAGCGGGTGAGTTCGTGAGTGTGGGTGTCGAGCTACTGCCTGCTGATCCGGCCCCCGGCGCATCGTGCGGGTCCGGGCAGGACAGCCTTCAATCACCCAGCAGGTGCCTGCTAAGGCGTTTCAGGGCC
>Ga0102815_10000755_pt1 | contig 20851 bp, 24 predicted proteins | sample ColrivemetaGS759_FD_79113 | JGI IMG/M metagenome (GOLD analysis project Ga0102815, IMG submission 79113) | Estuarine microbial communities from the Columbia River estuary - Ebb tide ETM metaG S.759 | ecosystem: Environmental > Aquatic > Marine > Intertidal zone > Estuary | place: USA: Columbia...
AAGCAGAGAGAGGGCATCTAGGCCATTTGGATGAGAGGATGTGCACGGGTGTTGCACAGAGTGCATCATAAAGAATCTGACAGCGACCCGCTGCAGTTGTGCCCTTTGAGAAGCCTTGCGAATTGTCGACATTTCGTCACCCGTGCTCAGCATCGTGCATCGTGCTGAGCCATGGTGGACCACGAGAACCCCCCCGCCGGCGGGGGGGCAAACGACGAGAGTGAGTGGGACAGGGTGGCGGACATCGAGGACACCATGCACAACTTCATGGCCGACGTCTACAACATGAGGGACGAAGAGGACGCAGCGCTCACGCAGGACCTGAGCGCTTGCCGCGCGGCCGAGAAGTGGGAGACCGGGGTGTACCCACCGTGGACCACGATGGAAATCAACCTCGACAAGTGCGTGCGCCGCCCCCCCCATCACCTCCTCCTAGTGTGACCCCTGGACACCCCACAACCGCAGCGAGCGCGTGCCGCTCAAGGACATCCTGCGAACCTGGCGCCAAAGGAGCAGGACGAAGCGAGGCACGTCCACGTCCTTCCGCGACTGGTGCGCGCTCTCGGACGAAGACAAGATGCACTGGCGCAAGCAGTTCCTCAAGAAGAACTCGGATTTTCAACCCGGCGACATCCTCGTACCGCACTTCGCCCTGAACCCGCAGTATCTCATGAAGGGCATACACGCCTTCGGGTACCACCCCTCGACGTCGTCCGAGCACACGCTCCGCACCGTCACGCGCGGGTTCAACGCAAAGCTCGTTCTCGTGCAAGACTTCAACCGCCCCGGCTCCTGCCAAAACGCTGGCGGCATGGTTTGCGTACCCCATGCGCCGTGTGTCACTGTCAAGTCCTTGTTGCCTGATCCGCGTCTCCGCCCACAGGCGCGGCGCAAGAACAGCGTGCGCGGCTACGCAATGAGCTACCGCCTCTTCATCCTCGACGAGACGGAGCGCGCCCCCCATTTCGACACCGTATTGATGCACTCCTTCTTGACCGAGGCCGCCAACAAGTCGTGGGCGCTGTGCAGGGAGTACCTGGACAGCGCGGTCCCCAAGCCGGGTGACAACCAGTGCTGGCAGCACACCGACCTGCGCGACCAGATTTTCAAGATGTTTGAGTTCAACAAGATGCAGCACAAGATCCCCGCCTTCTTCCCCGTCTGCCGCCTCTGCGCCAACCAGCTCTGCTCAGTGACGCAGTGCGTCACCGGACCTGGCTGCGACGGAGAGTTTTGGTGGGACAGGGCGCCCGACTTCGGCAGCCTCGACAACGACTCGCTCCTGCTCATCGTCGTCGCCATGATCAACTTCCGCTCCAAGTTTTGGAAGAACGGCAACGTCGTAACCACACGGGCAGAGAAGGTGCACTTTGGATTTAAGAAGCGCAAGTTGATCAATAAGGCGCTAGATCTCCACCAGAAGGAGCTCGGCGAGATCCAGGGTGTCCTGGCGCACATCGGCAAGGAGTCGTTGGACTGCGAGGCCCGCTTGAAGTACGCGGAAGAGAAGGCAACGGACGCCATTAACCGCATCAAAATGGCCGAGGCGGCGTTTCTCAAGTGCCACTGGTACCCCCTCCTCAAGCCTCTGTGGGCGCCGATCGTATTCGACGCCAAGTACAAGATCAGCTCATCGGTCACGGGCGAGAACCTCTCGCTCTACAGGGACCGCGCCGCCGAAGAGGGCATCGCCATCTCCCTCGTATTCGCCACCACGTGCACCCTCCTCCCCACCGTCGCCGTCAACAACAATTCCATCATCGCACAGACCTTCCGCGAGATCGCGCGCTGGGGGCAGATGCTGCACAACGTCGTCGAGACCTCCTCGCTCACGACGCACATCTGCTCCGCCGCGCAGCTCATGCAGCTTGTCGCACCTCCCGCATGGGAGATGCTCTTGGCCCTCTTCACCAACACCGGCCTCAACGAAGAGTTTCTCTCTCGGCTACTCGGCATCCTCGTCGGCACCACGCTCGACCAAGCCAGCATCGAGACCGAGATGGAAAGGCGCCTCTTCTCTTAGGTCGTCCTCGTCCGTCTCTTCGTTGCTCCCTGTATCCACTAGACCATCCGATTCATCCTTGTCTGTGTCTATGGACTTGGGCCCGTCGGCCAGGTACGTGTGTGACTGCGGAGCTGAGTCCTTGAGCTTACTCCTTTGCCCACCGCGTAGAGTGTGCAGGACAGACTCAAGAGTGAGTTTCGCGGCGATGTCTTTTTGTTTAGTCACGACCGATAAGAACCGTCTTCGAAGAATGACATCGAACGGCGCGGGGAGGGACGTGGTCTCACTCACCTCATCCAACTCCTTCAAAGTTGTGGGGCGAGAGCCATGCAGCTCTATGTCGACACCATCTAAGGAGAGTGTCTCCCAGCACGGCAAATCAATTGGGCAAGGAGCCGAGGCCAACCCGCCCGTCAATGTAACCTTATAAGTGTACCGCATGGTCTTAAGCGCCAATATTATTGTGTCTAATAAACTGATGATCGAGGCGTACGTCTCTATCCTGCTCGTCGTGGTGATCATTCACGTCCTCTCGGTAGCCACTAAGCAGGAGGAATCGGTTCCGGACGCGGGTGAGCTGACCACGACAATCCTCGTCGCCATCGACGCGCGGCGGTGGGATGCGGATGACCTGATGCGCACAGTGAAGGGACTCCTTGCGGACGCCGCAACACCGTCGACGGTTTGCTTCACTATTGGCGTGCGCGAGACATCGCACTACCGCCGCGCACTGCCCAACAACATGCAGCCGCGAGTGCGCATCGTTGAGGTGAGCTCCGGCTGCGGCGTGACCGAGTGTGTCGCCACCCTCTGCCGCGATTCCTTCCTCCGCCACGCCTATGTTTGCGTAGTACCAGCCGACACCAAGGCAGCCCTGTCATGGGATAAAAAGCTAAAAGAGGCTTATGCAGCAGCCTCACAAGCCACACCCCCAGGAGGAGGGAACGTTGTTCTTACTCAAAACCTCTCGAGCAACGTGTCTGAGTCGCTATTTGACTGTATCAGAGGCGTCGACGGACAAGAAGCGGAACTGACCACACGTCCAACTCACCACCCCCCGAAATCGCCTCTCCCAGCGCTGTGCATCAGCACAAACTTCTGGTTTGCGAGTGGTGTGTTTGCCCACACGGCTCTAGCCAACATGAAAGCAAAGAACCAAGCGACGCCGGCGCCTCCGCCAAGCGGCGACCTGAAGCTCAGCGAACACATGTACTCCCGAGGAGCTAGCTTCTTTCACCCGCCGTCCACCATATTCGCCTCCTTGCGCAGCGAGACAAACCGCCTCATCCGTAAGGAGCGCGGGCTGGCGTTGAAGCGTAAGCCTGTGTCGCGGCGACCGCCTCCATCAAAGGCTCAGATACAGGAGGTGACCGACACACCAGACAATCACCCGTCTACCGTCCTGCAATATGTGCGAGATATACCAGTCTCAGACCGCCCAAATAGCCTATTCTTCGAGGGACTCGCCATCGAAAGCGGCTCAGTGTCCACCATACCAACCGACTCGGGCGTGCCTGAGCAACCTCTCCAAGACCCGCGATCTGCGCACTCGTACCGCATCTTTACCGGGATTGGCAAAAACGGTACAGTGTCCGCACGCGCAGCCGCAGGGTTGAGTAAATCACCAGGTGTCGACGAGTGCGTTTGCAAAACTGGGTCAGTTGAGGCAGCCGGCAAGCTACTGCAGCAATGATAAGCGCCGTCCGACTGCAGCAACACAACACCCCTCCGTTCGATACACCCCCGACACCCGTCCTCTTAGCGACATGTCGTTTCAGCCAAAGATCATCCTCCGCCGCCCAGAGCCAAAGAAGGCCAAGGTGGTGGTCGATAAGCCGCGGCTCGAAGTGGCCGACGAGCAGGCCGCCGAACGACTAAGGGCCTTTGTGTGCAACAAGGAGTACACAAACATGGCCTTGCTCTTAATTGGCCCCGTTGGCTGCGGGAAGTCTTGGACCGTTGAGCAAGCCGCTCAGCAGTGCAAGCCGCTCCGCAGCGTCGTCGACTATGAATCTAGCAGCTACTTCTTCGCCGCGCCCGAGGAGGAAATCCTCGAGGGCTTGCGCAGCTCCATTTGCGTGTCGTTTGGCCGCAAGATCGTGAGCATCGACATGGACGGGCTGAGCAACTGGGCAGCAGCCGCTGTCATCACACTCGTGCGCTCGCTGGTCGGGAAGCGGTTGCGAGCGGCGCAGCCGCTGATGATACTGTCAACTCTCGAGACGCAGCACGCCCGGTCCATTCGCTCCATCATAGCTGCGGAGCGCGAGGACGCCGTCGTCCGGCTCACCGTGGCAATCGACGGGGTGCGGCGAGCGACCGGGACCATCATGCGGTCGCTCTTCGGCGAGGACGTGAACAAATGGCCTCGCCCGCTTCCCATCCGCATTGGAGCGCTGCAGACCGCCGCGACAGAGCACAAGGACCTCCGTCGATTCAGGCTCGAAGTAGAGCAGCTCTTTGAGGCAAAGCCCAAGAAGTTGGAGGCGTCCTCACATATGTGCAATGCGTGCTCGTCTCACTTCAACACGGAGGAAGAACTGCAGCACCACAAGAAGGCGATGTGCGGGATGGGCGGAGAGCGGATCAAGGACGTCTGGGCGCTCATCAACCAGATGTGCAGCGGCATCACAAAACGGAGCCGCGCTTGGCAGCATCTCGCCGAGAATTACAATCCGTACACGGTGGTCGAGGCTTTCGCGGCCAACTACCTGATGTTCGCTCCGCAACCGCCGCTGCCCAAGAAGTACAAGTGCAAGGAGACCGCGCTGAGCAAGAAAGAGCAGGCGACCATCGATGCACTTGAGGAGATGGCGCGTGCGGCGGAGTGTGCCTCCAACGCCGCAGCACTTCTGTGGACCTCGACCTCTGTTCGATGCGAGGACGCCGCTGCCTCCATGGCACTACACATGACCTCCTCCGCACCGAAGCGCAAGCAGTGGAAAAGGAAGGAAGATATGTCGCTGAAGCTGGTCGACCAGCCACCTCCACACGTCACAATCGCTTCGCAAGCCCGCGCCAAGCCGCGGCACTACGACGCGCCTCCGCTCGTACTCCGCCATGGGAAGCTAGGGGACGGGGCCAAGAACGTGCAGTCCTGGAGGCGCACACGAGAGGCAGTGCTGGCAGAGCTGACACAGCCAGCCTCCGACGCATGAGAGATTCACATTTTTTTAATGGTAAAGTAGATATGACGCGAGTTTGGTTTAGTTGGGAAGCGTCGCCGAGAGACAAAAACAAAGAAAGGCGAGTGCACCCACCGCTGCATGTGAATGAGGCATGGACATGGATCTCAAGAGGAGGTCCAAATCGACCGCCGAGAGGGGTGATGTGGATCAGAGCTGGATATACCAGCCGGCCTCATAGCCACAGCCAAGTGGAAGTCTTTGAACTCATCAAGGGCAAGGCGCGGATGGACACGCCGGCGTCTCGGACACGCATGATGCGCACAGAAACGGTTTACCGCGTCCCGTCCCGCTCACGCATACGATTCAGAGCCTTAGAACAAGACGCGTACATCTACTTTGCCTTCCCTTATCACCGGTCAAACTGGAGCAACATCCGCTATAGCTTTTCCGCTAGGTGAGGTGTGTGCGCACTGGTGGGGGAGGGGCTCGGACGCTGCGATCACTTCGGGCAATAGCCCGCTTTCTGCATCAGAAGGAAGACCTCCTCATCAGCCTGAGCGCGGAGAACTAGGACGGGTGTCCACACCAGTCCATGCACGTAAAAAAAGGGGTAAGCACGCATGAAGTCACGCGCCCACTTTCTTGTAAAGCGTAAGACCGTTGCTATTTTTCGGCCAAAGGCGTTCACACGTACCTCCGTATAGAATGCAGGAATTCGGGGGAGAAGCGTCGGCGTACTCGCGACACTTCGATTTGGAGTGGTCTCTTCGGCAGTCTCTGTAACTTACGCCTTGGTGGCTGAACCCGATGAAGTTGCAGTTAGAATCTTCCGTACATTTTCGTTTGCACTCATCAAGACTATGCCCGCCGGGCGGGCTTTCCAGTATATTCGATTGACACGCCCCTTCGGCGTAGTGGTCGAAATGAATGTGCGCGGTTTCACAACCTGGTTCATCTTTACCGTACTCCAATCCCATAAAGTTCTCGTTCATCGCAACATTCATGGTAATCGAACAGACGCGAAACGCCGTCTCATACTGGCTCAAACTGGCCGCCGCGCCGAACTTTGAGCCACCCTTTTTGCACGAATTTGAGTCGTGTGGGTCAGTTCCGTCTTGTATAGGTCCGGAACCGCCGTAACATCCCGTGTAATTTAATGCGCAATGTGGCTGATTACGTCTGACGCATTCGGCCATGCATTGCTCTTCGGATTTTGTATTTGAGTTCTTTTGATACGGCTCATACACAGTCTTGCAATACTGCCACACCTCAGATTTCTTTACCGTACCGGCGTCGCCGCCATCCTCCTTGTCGAAGCAGTAGACCTTGCCCTTCCATCTTCTTAGGAAGGGGAACGAAGTGGGGCAAGGGTTGTAAGCGATTTTAGGAGTATGCATGCAGCTTCCGTCCTCCTCTTCGGCTTGGGCATTAAAGTTATTAGCAGTGTCATCCATGCAGCCTTTAATCGGGTACTCGCACGAGCCATTGTCTTCCGTGGCGAACTGATCGTAGTTCTTTGCGTCCTCGTCCATACAACCCGGTCTCCTCTGCGACCCCCTGCCTATACACGAGTTGTCGTCCTCGTCGGCAAGGGGATTGAAGTTTGGTGCCGTCCGATCCGTGCATCCCCACACGGGCTGCAAATCTTGCTCCGTACTTGTGAGGAAATTCATTAGCCACAGCCCTAATAACAGTAAGACGAAGCCAATCAAAATTTTCTGCCACATGGGCATCCCTGGCTGAGCCTGGCGCGCCACGGGGGGTAACGTTGCCTTGACGTTAAGGTCAGTCATACGTCTTGGTATACTATTGCTGTTTATAAAACTGAGGGGTGGTCGTCTTCCTTATACTTGTCAGTTTCCCCCTGCGGAGTGACTCCCCGTCTCCAGTCTATCATGCAGCTGGTGGTGAGACGCGTCACACCCCGTAGTCACCGCGCCTCCGCTCTTGCCGTAGCCAGCACAACTCTCATGCCAAAAGAACCCATTAGTGTTATCTTTGAGATTCCTGATTTGAGCACGGTTGGACGGGGCGACACCATCACACTCACCACAGTCCCACAGGGGTGTGGCACCGCGATGCGCCTACAGGGCATAAGCGCAGAGAGCAAAGACGAGCTGACTGTGCTTGCGACGGGCGCGGGCGGGCTCATCGTTGCCGCACGTAGGGACGTCGCTCACTTCATCCTCAACGCCGCGCCAAACGGGGTCTGGCTCGCTTGGTAAATCGCGTCAAGTCTTGCTCGACACTTCTGTCACGTTCAAGACCGTTGCAAAGGTCAGCCACGCAGCCAAGGGTATGGCCCAAGGGCTACCAGTGGTGCCAAGGTAAACGGCCACGACAGCAGCAGCAGCTGCAGTCACGGCCGCTGCGACGCGCCCCGCCTTGCCGCCGCAACTGTAGAGTAGTAGCCACAGACACAGGAGGGCCGTCACGATCGCGTACAGCGCGTCGGACCGGCTCTGGTTCCAGGCTATGCCAGTTGTCACGTACAGCACCGGCCACGCCACACCAAACACCCACCCCGGCGGACGGAACGGCACTTTTTCGCCTGCAGATGATAAATCACCACATGACAGACTTGTAACCACAGAGGTCGCAGTCACAGCCGCACCCGTCGCGACAAAGCGCCACATCTTGTTACAAAAAGGGCAATATTTTTCTCTTTAAGCCTATAAAGCATGTTTGCGGACGAGGATTCCACTCGCCACAAATCCGAGCGCTCTTACGTCACCACCACGTGCGCAGAGGCGAATGAGGAGGGAGTCGCACAGGCGCACGTGGCGTTCCCCGAGCCTGCGCGCCAGCTCACGCTCGCTACTATTGACCCTCTGCAGTCCGCAGCAATAGTGAAAGAGCTCCAGTGCATCTGCAACGGCCGCGACCGCATCTTTCTGTTCGAGGAGCTCGCGATCACACCAAACGCACGCATTATCTCTCTCACGCTCGCCCCGCGCGGTGATCGCGTGAACATCACACTACCACTCACCGTAAACACAGCAACCTTCACCGTGGTTGACCAAACGCTAAACGTAGCCACGGCACACACACACGCCCTCTTTGACGCGGCCGGCAGATGCGTCGTAGACGAGATAACCGTGCTGGGTGCGACCAAGCACCCAGTTAAAATCGCGGCGAACGAAATCACCAGAGTTGGCACGACCGAATTCAGCGTGCCGCGTCAATCGCTCGGCTCTTCTGTTGTGCGGCAGCAAAAGGGATTTGTCTGCACGCCGCCCTTCACATCACTCGAGGCACTCGCCAAGGCCATCAGCGCGTACGGATCGCCTCAGGGCCTGAACGTAGTGGTCAACGCGCCGCTCGCCAAAATGGAAATCAGTACCACCCCAATGACATTGGCGCCAAACGTCCTCTCCGACCGCAAGGTCACCCAAATCGGCGGAGACGGGCTAGCGCGCGCCGTCTTTGGTTTCGGCGGTGGCTTTGGCGCATGGAGCGTCTTTGCTGTCGAAAGCGGCCGCTCCTCCGACAGCATTTCCACAAAGGTAGCCGCCGCGCTAAATCGTTTCACCTTCCAAACGCCACAAGTATTCTGCGTTCGCGACGCCGCGCTAGTCGCCACCATCATCAATGTCCCTCCCGGCTCATACGGCTCGCCGCATGATCTCGCAAAGTCACTGACGGCCCTCCTCCTCGCCGCCAGCAAGAAAAACAACTCATCGCTCGTCACCGTATCCTTCGTTGGCGAGCGGTTTGTATTCGAATCCGCCACGGCCTTTGACATTTTCTTCAAGGATGACGACTCCGATGCGCTGCAAAGCGCACTCCGCCTCCACTCGACTGCAGGGGGCAGGCGGTACGAGTCGCGCACTCCGATCCCATTCACGCGACCCATCTTGGGAAGATACGCTGCGTGCTCGGAGGCAAATGACGCGCCACTGCAGATTGAACGCCTACCGGATCGGAGCTCGGAGTATGCAATTGCAGCGTACGCAAGCGGCATACTTCAGCTCAGCCTGAACGACGGGGAACAGCGCGTCTTCGCCGAGGCTGGGAACGTGCTGTCGATCACAAGCGGGCGCAGCGACGGGATGACACTTAGCGGCGAGGTACAAGGTATTGTGGTAGAGCACTCAACATTTGGCTCATCTCACCCGGCGGTCATGTTCCTCAGCGTTGCCGATTGCAGCTGGTCCAGCGCGAAGGGCAGCAACGTGTGCGTCTGCCGCGCGTCGAGCGGCACATTCGCGCTTGCGTCGTTCAACGCCAAGCCCCCTGCGCGACTGGCCCCGCGGGCCGGCGCGACAGGCCCTATGACACCAAGTGCGTCACACGCCGAACAACTGCGCTCCGCGTTCTCCGCATCCCTCCCGTCTGAGCGCCTTGGAGTGCGCCCGGGGCTGCTGGTGTCGCAGAACGGGCGCATAGTCGGTACAAACACCCCTGGTTGCGAGTCTCTCATAGGCCTTGAGGTTGTAGACACGTCGAGTAACAAATCCATCACCTCAAATCTGTCAACACTTGCCGACGGCCACAGACACTCTCTGCTCGCTATTGTTAACGCGGTCGGCAAGGTTGTAAAGCGCGGCACCGTGACAATCGAAGGTGGGTCGACCGACATAGACGTTCGCTTCCTTGACTGCGGCGGCCGGCCGCTCTATGTCGACACTGACCAACAGATGCCGCTCACACTTGTCTTTGACGGCATTTTCCGGTAAACGGGCGCAACACGAAAAATAATATTACATGATATATGAAGAGACAGTCGAAGACGATTAAGGTGGACGCGGCCCAACCTCGCGTTGTGAGAGAGTTCACCAGGACATATAGAAACAAAACTCTAGTCCTAGCGCAAATTGTCTTGCTTCCATTCTCAATTAACGATCCGTATCGCAAACTGTTTCTTGTCCCTGGAAAGAAAGAGTGCGAGTTCGACACATACCAGAAAGCAGAGGCGCACGTGACCAAGTGCTTGGACAAGAACTTTGAGGCCATGAAGCAGCAATTCTTCTGACCTACTCAGCTCACCTGCTCCCTATCAGGGCTTGGGACGGCCTATGGAGCCCGGGGCGTGTTTTTAAAGTGACAAAGAAATTTAGGGCCTCTTTACCTCCCATTGTGGGTGTTGTAATAAAACACCCACAAACGGTGCTTGAGTCATTGCCCGCCCTGCACACCCCCGCCGCCAGGGGATGGACGAGGACCCCTTCGAAGCCCTGCGCGCGTCAGTGCGCGCGATGGAGAGCGCCGTCAACGCAGTGGGCGCTCCCCCAGCCGCCGCCCCGGCCGCCGCCTTGCATCAGCCGCCGCCCCCGCAGCCGCAGCATTTGAAGCGCCGGCGCGCCAGCGACTCCGAGGAGCGAGCCGACGACTCCTCCAAGGAGGAGATTGCCCCGCCCGCACCTGCATTAGCCGCGGATGACACGGAGTTGTCGGAGTCCGAGGACACCGTGGAGGGCATCCGGGTCACAGCGCGCCGCACGCGCTTTGAGGGCGCTACGGCTGCCGTCCAAGATTTTCTCACGGAGTTCCGGCAGCAGCAGCATTACAACCAGCTCAGCAATTACCGCATCGACTACCCGGACGACCGGGGCGGCATTTGCCTCATCAAGGGCAGCGTCCCGGACGACCGGGGCGGGATTTGGCTCATCAAGGGCGGTGTCCGGTTCCGTGTTGCTCAGATCAAGCAGCCGGTGCCAACGGGACGGAAGTTTCGCAACAAGATCTACAAGGCGTGGTCAGCGTCCTCCGCTAACCCACGCAACAAGAACTAGTAGGCAGATGAGGGCTGTCACAGTCTGTCAGTCCAGTGGGTGAATAGCTCCAAGTTTTTTTTCATCACTGGTAGTAAAAAGAAGAATGGTTGTCGTGCAAGGGGCAGACGTTGACTTTGTCAAGAAAATCGTGAACCCACACACTGCCGATAAGAACAAGGAGGTAAATCTCTCTGATGTCCAGTCACGCGTGGTGGAGGACGAGGAGGTGCAGGAATCGTTCTCATTTAACACCGCTCAGAAGCAGCAGGAGCATCCTCAGGCACATAGACCAAAACCGTCAATTGACGACGAGGATGACGAGGATGAAGCGAGCGAGGCGAGCTTTGGCAAAGCCGCTGGCGGCGCGTGGCAACGCCAGGATATCGACGGCGGCGACGAGGATGATGAGGAGGAATATGTGAGTCAGCCCGTGGTAATAGAACCACCGTCAAAGTCGACGCGCACTGTAATGCGCGAGGTATTGACAACAGGAGCGCTCGGAATTGAGGCTGGCTCAAAAGCTCTCAATGTTGGTTTGAAGCTCGACGGGTGGGGGAATGTCGTACACGACGAAGCTCGACAGGGGCGCTATGACGACGCCCTCAATCGCATACGATGCAAATACCTTTCAGGCGCGAACTTACCACCCGAGGTGGAGCTCGGCGCCCTCCTAATCTCATCTGGCGTCAACCACCATTTTAGACAAGGGCGGCGGCGCCTGGATATTGAGATGCGACGCGAGGAGCGAGCTCGGAGCGCTAAATATGACGACGACGACGATGACGAGACCGATGGCTCGTCCGTCAGCGAGGAGGAGGGCGAGGACGATGAGGAGGTTGAGGAGGAGGACGAGGAGGAAGAGGAGAGTGACGAGCCTGTGGAACAAGAACAAGCGAAGGCGGACAAGCTTGGCAGGCCGGTCGTCATGCCCAATATGTGATAGGCGTCTACGGTTAGTTTGAATGACATCAACACCCTTGTCCCGTGCATGACGCCTCCTCGTGTTTGCTGCTGCGCTGCGGCCGCTGCGGCCTCTCTGTGGCTCGCACTTCAATTCCAGGGTATGCTCTTCTATGACCAAGAAAAACGCGGCGGTGAACGGCTAGTTGCGAGACTAAGCCCAAACGCCTTTGAGTGCAAGAATACCACTCCACCCAATTGGCCCGACATTGCGCTGCTCACGTCCTTCTGGCAGCCACACCCGTGCTCCAAAAGAAATCGCTCCATTTGCGTTGGAGCTGGGGGTGACGCAGACAGGTACCCCAAGATATGGCGGACAGCACGGGCGAATCACGTCGTGAGCGCACACATGTGGAATCTGAATTACCTCGTTGGGGGGCAGAAGGGCAAAGCTACGGCCGGTGCAATTTGTAAGAAAATGCACTGGGTCCGAGAGGCGCTGCAGAAAGTCGGAGAGGGACAGTGGGTGGTATTTGTGGACGCTGACGCTGGATTCCGGTGTCAGTCCAGCATCACGACGACGTTGCAAATGGCACAGACCGAGAGCTGGGCGAAGCTCAAGGCCAACCCGTCAATCATCGACTTCCAGAATTTCGGTTTTTTTGCGATTCGCAATGACCCCATTGCTCGCGGCATCCTCATTAGATGGACCCAGTATCTACAATATCATCCTCTGCTCTGCCTCTTGTCCACCGTGCCGCTGCAGGTGTCATTCCGCGATGTATACGGCCTCGAGATGAAGAGCGCCGAGGGAGCGCACGGGCGGTGTCGCTTTGTGCACATACCGGCTCAAAGCGACATATTACTGCATCTGATCGGTCAGAGAGGGAAAGCAAATGCGCTAACGGTTGACCACTTTATAGAGAGTCTAAATCGCGAGACCCAGTGCTGGCTATCATAATTAATTACACGCCATACGCAACATTAGTAAGCTCCGGCATCTCACGACTCTGGCCGTTCCTTGCATCCGTTGCAGTACGCAGGCTTGGCCCTCGGTCTGAGCGGGCTGGTTCTCTCTCTTGCGTGGTGAGGGAATTGATGGTTGCGTCGCGCTCCAGGCACCCATGGGCCATGTACGTTTTGGCTGAAAGGCGGTTTTGATAGAGTTGTCTGCTTAATGTGGCATCTGACAGTGCCTCCGCACCCGCCGGATCATTCCAGCGCTTGTTAGTGGCGGAATCGTCGATGCCGCCTGCGGGGTTGTAGTTAAAGAGGTCGAACTGGTCGCTATTTAGCGCGCGCTCTTCACCCTCAAGGTCGGGCATCTTGGACTGGCGCTTGTCATTGATCGGCTTTTCAATCACATGGTGGGTAGGCAGGTTCTCCATGGCCCACGGCGGAAGGACCACAACCCCGTAGCTATCGCTGGCCTTCACCTTCTGTCGACGATCGTCGTGCGGCCTTCCGCCGTCGCCGTACTCAACATCAGTCTCCAAGTTGTTCACGCGACTCTGCTCGCCAAAGTCGGTACGTGCGGTAGTTTTCCGCTCGTGCTGCATCGATCTGAAATCCGTGCCCACAAGCAAATCGGACGTACGACTGGACGGATTGTCTCTGCTCTCGTACACATCACTCCGCTTCGTAATAGAATCAGTCTCCGATCGGATCACCTCGCCGCCCGAGCGCGTAGTCTCGACCGCAGTTGTGCGCGTGTTGAGAGGCGCATTGGGTCGCGTCTTGGCGTCGTAGACCGAGTCTTTGACAAGGACATCAGATGACGGCCCCGACGCAAACGGCAACCTGTCTTCCTCAGATGGATCAATGCGCCTTGTCAGCGCCTTCGTGCGCAAGCCTTCCCGCGATGTCCGCTCAGGACCCATCCTACGCTCGTGGAGCGACGCGCGCTCCGCAACGGTGCCGTTCATCCTGTCGCGTATGAAGGCGTTTTCGGAGATGATCTCGAATCGTCCTCCGTTAAAGCGCTCCCGCACCGAGCGGCCGTCTACACCCTGATACACGAGACGATCATCAACAGGCTTGATTTTGTTCTCGGGGATGCCCCGCACATACATCTCTTCTTCGTATGCTCGCTTGAGCTTCCTGCGGTTTGCTGAGTTGAGCTCCACCGACGTCATTGTGCACTCTGATTCACGCTGAGGTATAGCCGTGCGCGTCTCCTTCTTCGTGCCCGCCTGCGAATGCAGTGACAGCTGCTGTTCAATTAAATCCCGCTGCTTCTGGTGAAGGATCCTCTCCTTGCTGTAATTTGCGTTTCGTTCCGGCGGCGCATCGTGGAGCAGCGCCACAGGCGCCCCGGTTGCTGGGTCACTTCCTATTTCATAAACTACCGTCTCCTCCGGTCGGCCCTCGTTTTGTATTGGAGGAGCGCTGAGATCGGTAGGCGAATAAATTTCCATCTCCTTTCACAATGATAGCTAAAAAAACCGCGCGTGGCTTTTCTTCTTTTTTGGGCGCGGACCAACCGCCATGAAGCCGACAGCATGAGTGAATCTGCTGGGGCCGGCCCGAGCGGCGGCGCGTCGGAGGGCGCTCAAGAGCATGCGGGGGCGGACGTGCGCGCCCCCCCTCCGACCTCGCTGCGGATCGGCAGGGTCGAGGTGGACGCGCTGTTTGTACAGGGGGGCGCGCGCACTGCGCGCGCGGCGCTTTCCTCCGAACACGGGGGGGCGTTGGACGAGGGGGGCTTGTACCGGCCACAGCAGGCGCCGACCCATGGCGGGGGGCAGTGCTTCGGCGGCTACTCGGACGATGACAGCAGCAGCGACTGCGACAGCGACTATGGCGACGGCAAGCGCGTGTGGCGCGGTTTTGGCGTGAGAGTCGAGGGGGGAGACGGCGGCGCGCGGCCGCTGGGAGCGCCCGGCTCCGCTGACGCACCCCCGAGCCCCGATGACGCACCACCCTCGGACACCGACGCCGCCGCGGGTGGTGCCAATACGCAGGCCGGCGCACAAGCGGACGCGGCCAAAGATGCGGCTGCAGCGCCCCTCGTCGAGCCCGGCTTCAAGCAGTGCGATCTGGCGCTGCACACTGTCACGGCCTACGACCAGAGCGTCTTCGCCTCCGCGCCGGGCTCGCCGCTTCACAACGTTGCCATATTCGGCGCGGGGCAGGGCGCGCTATGGATGGTCAGCATGGTGAGCGACAAGACCAGCAATGTGGTGTACGCGATCACGCCAGGCAAGCATGTCTTGAAGTCTTTCGTGAGCACGACTCACATGCGGCCGCCGCTCTTCTACTTGTGCACTCGCACGGGCAGAGCAACGCAGTTGCACAGCGTTGTGGCGGTCAAGCAGACCTCAGCGGCCTCTGTTGGCGCACCGCGCTCCATCTCCGCCCTCCGCAGCACGTGCGTCGACCTGTTCATGCACGCCATCTGGATGCATCGCGCGCCCGGTGCGCACTCAAGCGTCCCATCGAACGACCGCGAACACGCAATCGCATACGCCGACGCCTTCCTCATGCCCTACCTTGCCATTGACGGCAACACCTTCTTTGGCGTCTCCGACAAGCTCTGTGAATCATTTTACGACCTTGCTTACGAGGCGCTCACGCGGTACACCACGACTCCCAACGTCCCTCCCGCGCCGAGCCGCGGCTGTACGACGCGCCTCCGCTCGTACGTGCAAGCTATGCAGCAGACCCTCGCGAAAATCGACTTTGCCGACTGCAACCCACGTATCAAGCACAAGCTCCTCCTCTGCATTCAAAAATCCATCCTCTCCTCGTCTCACGCTGTTGGTAAACGACCGCGTGTGAGCGACATCCTCGCGACGCCTCCGACCGACACGTCACTCAGCCCCGCCGAGGAGGCTGCCTTGCAGGACAGCCGCGCCTACCGCGACCTCTCCGGGCGGAAGACCAAGCGCATCCCTCGCTACCACAAGTACCACCTTCTTCGAGGCACCGACGGCATCTACCGCGTCCAGCGCTTCACGATCGGCCGCGGCAACAAGCAGTATGCCCTCTTGGTGAAGAAGGCATCGCGGGCGCCGCCGAAGCCGCGCCACTCTCACACCGTTTGAGACGGATCACCCCGCCCACGCCCCCCGCGGTGCCTCGAGCCGATCCCCTTGTAGTTCCTTGAGTTCTGGAAGTGTTGAAGGCGATCGTCCAGCGCCTTCTCTCGGACTGCGAGATCTGCCTCCCGCGCAATGAGCTTTAGCAGCTCGCGGCGTAGCCACAGTACGTGAGACTCGGACGGTGGCATGGCCAGTGGGTGAGCGGCGAGGAGAGAATTGATTAGCACGTCGATGCTGCTTGGATCAGCGTCCACGCCATGCATTGCCGCATCGACCATGTTCTGACGCGCATCTGTGTACAGCTCGCGTGGCGTCGCCGGTGTTGCCGGTGTCGTCAGTATTGGCTGAGTTGGCTGAGTTGGCTCCATCGCACAGAGTGGTTTTATATCACATACTAATAAAATGCAGGTCAAAACTGACCTCTCGGGAGGCACACACACGTGGAGACAGGAGGTTACCTCATTTGAGTCCTCGCTTGCAATGCTCGACACGCCTCACCCACATACGGACACTGCACTGCTGGTGCATAGAAGGCTCGACCGGCTTTTGCGTAGGCTCCGACGAGAAAAACGAGGTGCTGCCGCTAAAGATAAGGAAGAGATATCTGTCGCGCTGGATAACGCCAATGGTCAGTTTGAGAACGCTCTCATGCATCTTGCGAGGGACGAGGGGGTGTGACACGGTGAGCAATTCTAGAGGAGCAGAGATGCAGAGATGCTTGCGGTATTGATTGTTGGCGAGGAGCGAGGCCTTTCAGGGCGGAAAAACGACGTGATCGGGGCTAGCCCAGCAGAGACGCGTCGGAGGGCGGGGATGCAACCTTCTTGACCGCTATGTGTGATTTTTTACCACCAAGATCCTTTCGGGGGTCTACCACGTCCACTAGTAGTATCCTGCTGATTTGCATATGCTGCTGCAATTGCCTCTCTATTAGCATCCTGCCTTTCCTTGCTCCTCGCCTCCTGCGCCCTCTGATTCACCAACTGCTGTTGCTTTCGCTCATTTTCTTGTTCTTTTGCCCTTCTAATTTTATTTGCCAGTTGGATTTGCCATTGAGATGGTTCTGTTGGTTTTGATTTACGACCAAATAATTGACCATTTCCCCTCTTGGCCGGCGCCTTGGCAGTCGCCCGTTTCTTCATTCTGGGGGGCGATAGATACGTCTTCTTCACCCACGCCTTATCTGCCTCGAACGCGGATTTCGCTTTTGACCGAGGAGCGTTTTTGCGATATAGGACCAACACGTTGAGGCGTCTAAAGATGCTGAGCGCGGCAGCGCGTCGGTCGATGGCCTTCTCCTTGCCCCGGGCGACGATGGCTTTTGCCAGCGCTTGTCGCCTTTTTAAGGCCAATAAGTTGGATGCGTAACCAAACTTGCCGAGAATGCCAGGTGTTAGATTGATGCGCACGGGACCAGGCGACCGTAACATCTCAGATATATCTTTAATATAAAAAAATACATGCGCGGCTCCGCAGCGCCACGTGGCATCTTCACACACGAACGTCTAGTGGTGCTGACTGACGTCCTCGACCGGCTGTTGAATGTTGTCTTCGAGCCTCTTGTCAAGCCAGCAACCGATGTCACAATGCGCCGCTGTTTGTCCGAGGTACCAAAGTTTGGCAGGGAAACGTGGGAGCTCCTACTAAAAAGCGCCGGGCGCATCTGTGGCGGGACTGGTGCATTCTTCAAGATCTGCATGCGCGCATTGGAGGCATACCTCGATGATTACTTTGGTCACGAAGCCCATATATCTTTCCTCATGCCGACAAAGGAAATTCCGGCGTATCTAATCAAGCAGTTCATCATCCGTTTCTCATGCGATCCAACACTTCTCTCTGATCCTCGGGTAGTGCTACAAGCCAATTTGCTCCTGACGCGTCAGAGGTTGGTTGAGTGTGTGCTTCGGAATACGCTGCACAATTTCATCGAGACCCGCGTGCGCCTCTTGAAGCCTCAAACAAGGGAACGGGTAGACGATGTCATCACCCTCCCGCCACCCACTCGGCAACCTAGGCACCGCATGCCAAGGCCGCGTCCCATCCCTCAGACCCCTATAGCGATGAGCAACGAGCTCGACGGGAGCGATGTGGAGTCGGAGGCATCGAGTGTGGCACCGTCGGTGCAAAACTCGAAGGAAAGTGAGAAAAGTGAGACGGCAGCGGGTGTGACTCCGTCTAGCCTGTCCGACCCCGTTGTAACAGAAGCACAGCAAGATGCACAACCAGCAGCCGTGAATCCAGCTCTCAAGCACTCATTACCGCCTGAGCTTGCCGTCCCTCAAGCATCTGCGCAATTAGCGCCGCCCGTTTCCCCGCAGCTCGTGTCAGGCTTGGGGCAAGGATCAGCGCTTCCTGCTCACGCTGTTGCACACATGACACATCCTCCGGCGCCGCGTGTACCCCGTCCTCCGTGGTGACGAGATTCTCTGACGAGATAGCGCCATGATCTGCGCCCGCGCGATTTAATTACTCCGTCGCGGGCTCTTCGCTCTTGTGCCTTCGGCCGGCCTCATAACCTCGCTCGTAAGCATCATTGTAAGAGCCACACTGGTTGTAGCCGCTCCGACCGCTAGTATATCCCCGCGGGTGATAGCGTGTGCGGTCATACCGCTGGTCATAATAGTAGTATCCGTCGTCATAAGGTGGGTAGAAAGAAGGAACGAGACCGAATCGCGCGGCGGCGTCTCGGCGACTGAACCAGTCTTGCTGGCTCGGACTCCACCTATCACCCCACCGGGGAGACGGAACACGGTTATAAAAGGGCGGCCTATAGGCTCCGCGATGCCACGCAATCGCATTGTTGATCAGTAGGAGTGCCATTTTTTAGGTGTATCAAATTTCTACTTGTCGGCGAACAGCGGCGAGAACTCAGAGTGCTTGCGCCTCGCATCTTCTCGCTCGATGAGGGCGAGGCGAAGACGGTTGGCCTGCAGCGGCTCGACAGGTTGGATTCCCTGGGCAATGATGTTGGAGTAATGTAGCGCTGTGTCCTGCTGACTGTGGCCCAGGAACGCTTCGACGAAGCTGAAGAAATTAGGGACGCTTCCATCCTCGGCAAGAGACTCGGGCCCGTACCCATACAGTGTGTACGCGGTTGTGGCCCAAAGCCTCCGTAAGTCATGCGGCGACAGTCGACGCGAGGCATTGAAGAGCGAGCCGGCCCAGCTATTGAGTCGCGTTGAATAGCTCTTGTTGACCTTATCGTTGGGAATGGGGGTGTTATTTTGCAGCGCTCGGAGGCTCGCCAGCGCGTCAACAAAATCCTGGGCGGGTACTAGCAACGGTATCTCGTAGACCTTCGGGTTTCGCGTTTTAAGTTGGCCATCGAAGTAGACCGAGTAAGGAGTCGTGCCCACGGTGAACACGCTTTGGCCATTCACTATCTCGGCCGACCGGCGGCCCGATGCGAATATGAGTGAAATCGCCAGCGCGTATTTGTTGGGAACCTGTGCTAATTCATGAAAGGGAACGGGTGTGTTGCTATTGGGACCACGAACCGCTCGGACGAGGTCTGCAGCTGGCTTAATAAACTGCAGGTAAAGATTGTTCAGTGTCTGTTGCACGTCATATACAACAATGGCATTCCTGTTCGCCGCTCGGAGGTTCGACTTTGTTGTGTTGCGGCACTCGTTCTGCTCATCCGCATCAAGGGTCAGCGTCATGGAAACTGGAAGAATGGGTAACTCACTCAGGAGTTGGTTAAGGGTGTCGCTCTCAAACGGTCCGGACCTGCCTCTCTTTTGCAGATAGAGTTGCTTGCGCGTCATCGTGCGCATTTGAGCTGTTAGCGCTTGGTCCGCTGCCGAGTTGGACTTGGCCACCCCGGCTTTGAGAAAGGCGGTGCGGGCCTTCTTGTACTCCGGGTGCGTTGCATCCGGGTTCGTATCATCAAGCGCCATGTTACGCAGACGCCCCAGTCGACTGACTGACGCACACAGTGTGGAGCTGTTTTCGAGTAGATCTCGCTTGAACTGGTCTTTGTCAGTTTCGGGATGGAGGGCCATCCGGTACAGGTAAGAGTCGAGGGACTCGAAGCGAGGAGAGACACTCATCTTTTTTTAGTTGATGCTTAAAATGAACGCAATGACAAGCAGCCAAGCCGCAAAGATGCACCCGACAGAGGCTCCTCAGTCTGTGGCGGAAGCGGAGGCCAACATGACAGTGCACAAGCGCATGAAGGCTGAGCTCGAGGACTTGATGAATTCGGGGGCCGTTGTGTTGGACGGTAAGCGCACCAACCGCGGCAAGCGGACGAGCAAGCCCTTGATCGAGGAGATTTTGGAGAAGGATGAAGAGATCCGTGCTGAGTTCCTAGAGGACGTCGACATTCAGGACCTGGAGAGCGATGACAGTGAGATTGAGGGCAGTGACGTGAGCGACTCGGAGGTGGAAGACGAGGTGTCACTGGAGGATGTGGAAGACAAGGACGCTGTGGAGGGAGAAGACGTCGCGGTGGAGACAGAGGAGCACGATATCGGCAACGAGAAGGACTCGACGAAAAAGAAGGATGAAAGCTAGAGTAGAAGCTATAAGCTAGAAGTGGTCATCGAGGTTGCGAGAGAACTCCATGAAGCTGGAGTGCTTCGCGGCAATCATGTCGTCCTGTCTCCTGTTCTCAAGTTCAAAGAGAGAGGGCCGCTCGTAACCTTCGGGTGGGGCGTCTCGGGCAGGAAGCATGCGCCTCCCCATCGTCGTGCTCATATTTTGCTGTCGGCGGTTAAGCCTTCCAGCGGTGATTCGGCGCGTGGCGAGGCGGCGAGCCCCGGAACGCATCTCTGCCTCGCAGTCGAGCTCTGGAGCGGTCTCACACAATGATTCAATGCATGCCATGCCCTCCTCTTCAATGACGTATTCTCTGTCGCCGTTTGCTCGCACCATCATCTCAAAGCGCCTGTAAGTAGCGGAACACATATATTTCTTTTTGGCGTCCTCGATCTGCTGGTCTGGGTGCGTATGAAGGAGCACCATTTTATCTTGGTATTAAATAAAAAGATATCTATACGCCCATGTCCAACTTTCCAGACCGAGTGAACCGCAGGATCAGACACATGAGACAGA
>Ga0102815_10000760_pt1 | contig 20790 bp, 17 predicted proteins | sample ColrivemetaGS759_FD_79113 | JGI IMG/M metagenome (GOLD analysis project Ga0102815, IMG submission 79113) | Estuarine microbial communities from the Columbia River estuary - Ebb tide ETM metaG S.759 | ecosystem: Environmental > Aquatic > Marine > Intertidal zone > Estuary | place: USA: Columbia...
GACCTGCGCGGCCCGACCTGCGCGGCCCGCACTTGTCAGTCTGCTCCCACGCTTCTACCATGGCTGCGCGGGGACAACAGCCCCGCACTTCGCCGAGCCGATGCGGCCGGCGTCATTCCTTCCACAATCCTAACCGGATATACGCCTATGAAATACCTGCATACCATGGTGCGCGCCCGCGACCTCGATGAGACCCTGGACTTTTACTGCAACAAGCTCGGGCTGGTACAGGTCAACCGTTACGACAGCGACGCCGGCCGCTTTTCACTCGTCTTCCTCGCGGCAGCTGACGATGTCGACCGCGCCAAAGAGGGACAAAGCCCCTTGCTGGAGATCACCTGGAACTGGGATCCGGAGGAATACGATGGCGGCCGCAATTTCGGCCACCTGGCCTACCGGGTAGACAACATCTACCAGCTCTGCCAGCAGCTGATGGACGCCGGGGTAACCATCAATCGCCCGCCCCGGGACGGGCACATGGCCTTTATCCGCTCACCCGACGGCATATCAATAGAGCTGCTACAGGCCGGGGAGGCCCTGCCGAGCCAGGAGCCCTGGGCCTCGATGCCTAATACTGGAAACTGGTAAGCGAGCCACCTCGATCGTGATTGGCAACAGCATCACTACCCGCCTGATCGTGCTGCTAACCCTCAGTGCTGTCGTGATCATTGGTAGCGGAATGCTGCTGGACTACCGGCTGTCCAGCGAGCAGGTTCTCGAGCGGGTACAACTGGAATCCCAGGATGCAGTGCGCGCGGCGGTCACCGATATGGAGCACTGGCTGGACGGCGTGGAAGGTTCCACCCGTTTGCTGGCCAGGATTCTGCAACAACGGGACTACAGCCACGAAGGCCTGCAGCAGATGCTCAAGGACGTGGTGGAGAACAATCAGGACATTTACGGCGCGACGATAGCCCTCAACCCGTCGCAGGCCGGCTCCTCCCGTGGCTTTGCGCCCTATTATTTCCATCGCCAGGGGATTCTCACGTACGCCAACCTGGCTGACGAACAGTACCAGTACCCTGAACAGGCCTGGTACCGGGAATCGGTGGCAGCGGGCAAGCCCGTGTGGGTAACACCCTATTTCGACGCGGGGGGCGGGGATATCCTGATGACCACCTATGCGGTCCCGGTCTTCCGGGTCGACGGCGATGGCCAGCGCTTCCTGTACGCCGTGGTCACCGCAGATATCGCCCTGGCGGAGCTGGAGGCTTTTTTGCGGCAACTGCGACAGGGTGACAATGGCTTTGGCTTCCTGCTGAGTCGCACCGGCATATTCCTGGGTGCTCCCGACCCCGACTATCTCATGCATCATTATGCTGACCTTGTCTCCAGCACCGAGGGGCTGGAAAGATGGTCAGCAATGTTCAAGGCCGCGCTGCATGGCCAGATCGTCAGCCAACAGATCCCGTGCCCACAGTTCAGCGGCGCCTGTGTGCTACGCATGAGCAAACTGGAGTCTACCGGTTGGCCGGTGGGTATCGTTTACTCAGAAAAAGAGATATTGGCACCATTGCGGAATTATCAGTTTAAAACCGCCCTGATCAGCCTGCTAAGTCTGCTGATAATGGCCATTGCGGTAGTCGTGGTCACTCGCCGGATCACCCGCCCGCTCGAGGATTTGGCCAGGACAAGCGGCGATATTGCCCGCGGGAAACTTGACACCCCACTGCCGCGCGCACGCGGCAGTGATGAAGTCGCCCACCTGATTGAGTCCTTCGGCTCAATGAAGAAGGACCTGAAAACCTATATTGCCGACCTTGAGACCGCCGCCGCCAGCCGCGCCCGCCTGGAGGGTGAGCTGGGTGCGGCCAGGGCTATCCAGATGTCCATGCTGCCGCAGGGGGGCGAGGCGATCGAAACCACTGAGCACTACTGCCTGTGGGCACGGGTGCGACCGGCCAAATCCGTCGGTGGCGATCTGTACAGCTTTTATCGCGCCGGCAACAGCCTGTTTTTCGCGGTGGGCGATGTCTCCGACAAGGGCGTGCCGGCCGCCCTGTTCATGGCCAGGGCCATAAGCCTGATCCAGCAACTGGCGGGCACGGGTATCACCCCGGCCCTGGCAATGGCAGCTGTCAACAATGCCCTGGAGAGCGGCAATGACAACTGCATGTTCGTCACCCTGTTTCTGGGTGTGCTCGACCTCGAGAACCTGGAGCTGCATTTTGCCAGCGCGGGTCACACACCCCCGAGCCTGCACCGGGGTGATAGCGTCCACAGCGTGGAACAGGACAGCGGCCCGGCGCTTGGCCTCGCCCCGAATCTGGACTACCCGGACAACTGCCTCCAATTGCAGGCCGGGGATCGATTGGCCGTATTCACCGACGGTATCGATGAGGCATTCAACGCCGACAATGCCATGTTTGGTATAGAGGGCTTCAACCGGGCGTTGCAAGCACACCGGCCCTGTACAACCGCCAGTACAGGTGCCGGACTGTTACAGGCAGTCGACAATTTTGCAGGTGACACACCCCAGTCGGACGACATCACTTTGCTCTTACTGGACATCCCCGCAGCCGGGGCACGGTCTGTAAATGCACTCGACAAGGACCTCCAGCGCTCTGTTCGTTCTTTCACTTGCGGCGAACGACTCGCCGGCGAAGTACTGGACTGGCTACAGGCACTGTTACAAAAAACCGCGGGAACTGCGGAGGCCAAGGGGGAGCTGCTGGTGGCGGCCGAAGAAATCGTCACCAACATCCACAAGTACGCGCAATTGCCCGCCGCTGCCAGTATCACTGTCACTGCCGAGAGCAGTAGCGAGTTGATCGTTCTCGAAGTCTCGGATCCGGGGATGGCCTTCAACCCCCTGCAGGACAGTACGCGCTCCACCCTGGGGAGCGCGACTGCCGAGGCAGAGATCGGTGGGTTGGGTATTCACCTCATAACCACGCTCACTGACCAACAAAGCTACCGCCATGAGGATGGGTGCAATATACTGCGGGTCACCAAACTGCTCGGCAGTTGACGCAACAGCGCATTTTCCAAAAGAGGCTGCAGCATTATGGAACTGAACACTACTGTCGCAATCGACGAAGAAACCTCTGTAGCCAGGGTAGCGCTTGACGGCGCCCTGAATACGGATACCGCGCCAGACTTTGAGCAACGACTGCAGGAAGTGATTGAGGGCGGCTACCAGTTAACAGTGCTGGACATGAAGGACCTGGATTACATCAGTTCCGCCGGGCTACGGGTCATTTTCAAGGCCGCCAAGCAAACCACAAGTGCCGGCCGGCGGCTGGCGGCAGCCAATCGCAAGCCCCACATCGACAAGGTATTTGAGATTCTGAAGGCCCTGCCAGACATGGCGGTGTTCGCCAATGAGCAGGAGCTTGATGACTATCTGGATGCCATGCAGCGCCAGGTAAAGGACAACTAGCCAGCGGATAAAATGGTGCCGAACGGGCGTCAACTATTCAGGAAATTCAATATCCATCTGGCCACCCGCTCTCTCTGGGGATCCGTGGCAAGCGAAGCCATACCAGCCTGGTAAACCGGCTCGCCAATCGTCGCACGGCGGAACTCCATGATCTCCCTGGAATAAGCGGGAACAAATTCCGGGTGTCCCTGGAAGGTCAGGATATGATTGCCTATCTGGCACACCGCATTTTCACAAAATTCACTGCTGGCCAGTATCTGTGCGCCGGTCGCCGGAGTGACAACCTGGTCCTGGTGGCTTACCAGGATATCCAGCGCAGCAGAGCCCTGGTCATACCAGTCAGGTATGGTGCTGAAGTTGTGAGTATGCAGGCCCACGCCCCAGCCCTTGGCTGATTTCTCAGTCTTGCCCCCAAGGGCCTGGGCAACCAGCTGGTGGCCGAAACAGATACCCACCAGTTTTTTGCGACGCTCATCAAGCTCGCGCACAAAATCCATCAACACGGCTATCCAGGGCTTGTCATCGTAAACACTCGACTTGCTGCCGGTGATCAGATACGCGTCCACTTCATCGATATCCTGCGGGTATTCGCCCTGCTCCACATCGTAAATCTCGAACTCCAGACCCGGGTCCACCTGCCCCAGCAAGGCGACGAACATATCCGGATACTCACCGAATTCTGGCACCCATTCCGGTCGTACCTGGTCTGTTTTCAAAATTCCCAATTTCATTGCGAGTTGTCGTCCTCTCTGCCCGGTGGTATAGACACAAACCGGCTTCCCGAAAAGCCAGGTGCTGCCAAAGATGCCCAATCATAGGCAGGCCCCGGGGAGCTGTCTATAACACCTTGGGGCAGTGTACTGCGCCGCAATGCACCCCATGCCTACGGCGCTGTTGCCGACCGAGCCGAAGCTTGGGCAATGCCAAAGAATAAGGTAATGTGAGCGCCTCCCGCTCGCCATATGCCAGGTCAATTCATCTTGTTAGCCAGATTTCTACTTATCACACTGTTGCTGGGCAGCGCCGCCAGCCACGCCTTTACCGGCTCCGAAGCCTGCGCCGGTTGTCACGCCCAGGAGTATGCCAACTGGCAGGGGTCACATCACGACCTGGCCATGCAGCTGCCCGGCCCCGATACCGTACTTGGGGATTTCAACAACGCCAGTTTCACCTACAACGGCATCACCACCGTGTTCTACCGCGAGGACGATGACTTCAGGGTGCGCACCGACGGCGAGGATGGCAGCCTCACGGACTACACCGTATCCTATGTATTTGGCGTATACCCGCTGCAGCAATATCTGCTGCCACTGTCCAGAGGGCGCCTTCAGGCCCTGAGTATCGCCTGGGACTCTCGGCCCGCAGCAGAGGGAGGCCAGCGCTGGTACCACCTGTATCCGGATGAAACCATTGATTATCAGGATCCCTTGCACTGGACCGGCCCCTACCAGAACTGGAATACCCGTTGCGCGGAGTGTCATAGCACTGACCTGCAGAAAAACTACGAGGCCGCCACCCGCAGCTTTAAAACAAGCTATGCCGAGATAAACGTCGGTTGTGAGGCCTGCCACGGGCCGGGCGAGAAGCACCTGGAACTGGCCAAGACCGACCAGCTCAAAGGCGTTAAACAGGGCGGCTTTCCGACCGCACTGGCCCAGCGCGGAGAATGGACATTCGCCGGTGCCAGCGGCACGCTGGAGCCTATTGCCCATCGCAGCACCGCGCTCGAATCCCGGGCACAGATAGACAGTTGCGGTCGCTGCCATTCCCGCCGCGGCACCCTGGGTGAATACCATTACGGCGCCGACCTGCTGGATACCCACCGGCTGGCCCTGCCACAATTACCCCTGTATTACCCGGACGGCCAGATCCTCGATGAGGACTATGTCTATGGCTCCTTCGTACAAAGCAAAATGCACATGGCCGGAGTGGTATGCAGCAATTGTCACGAACCCCACAGCCTGGCCCTGCGAGCGCCCGGGAACGGCGTATGCGCCCAGTGTCACCAACCACAGGTATACGACCGCCCGGAACACCATCACCACCCGGCCGGATCGGGGGGAGCCCAGTGCGCGGACTGCCACATGCCGGAAACCACTTACATGGGCGTGGATGACCGACGCGACCACAGCATGCGCATCCCGCGACCGGACCTGAGCCTGATGATCGGGGTACCCAATGCCTGTAACCAGTGCCACGAGGATCAGGACGCCCAGTGGTCACTGGACGCCCTGCGCGGCTGGGGGGTGCACTTCAAGGACAGCGGCACCCATATGGCCCGGGCCTTCCATCGCCTCGAGCAGGGCGATCGCAGCGTGGTACCGCAACTGGCACAGCTGGCCATGGACAGCTCGGCACCACCCATCTGGCGCGCCACCGCGATGGAGGCCGTGGGAACGGTCGGTGGCCGTGACGCACTGCAGGCTGTGACCCAGGTGCTGTATGACGACGACCCACTGCTGCGCGCCAACAGCGTGGGCGCCCTGTCATTCCTGCCGCTGAACCAGCAATACCAGCTATTGCAGGCGCTGATCGCTGACGATGTGACCTCGGTGCGGATGGCGGTAGCCCTGGCCCTGGCGGGCGTGCCGCTGGACCAGCTGCCAACGGAGCAGGCAAAACAACTGCAGGCTCTGTTCAAGGAGTACGAGGACATCCAGCGACTACATACCGATATGCCGGCGACACAACTGCAACTGGGGGTGTTCTACGTCAATCGCGGTGACCTGGCCGCCGCCGAGGCCGCCTACCGCGAAGCCCTGTACCTGAACCCCCAGCTGGTGCCAGCCTATCTCAACCTTGCCGACTTGTTGCGCTCCCAGGGCAAGGACGAGGAGGCCCGGAAGCAGTTGCTGAAAGTGCTGGCATTTGCACCCGATAATGGCAACACCCTGCACTCACTGGGCCTGCTGGAAACGCGCAGTGGCGAACCCGAACAGGCCCTGACGTATTTGCAGCAGGCTGCGGAGCTGGAAACCGACGGTGCTCGCCACCGCTTTGTCTATGCCATCGCCCTGCATGACCTGGGGCAGCCGCGCAAGGCCATCAACCAATTGCAGGCCCTGCAAAGACTACTGCCCAGGGATGAGGAAGTATTGGTAGCGCTGACCAACTACAGCGCTGAACTGGGGGAGCTGGAGCAGGCCCGCAACTATGCCAGGACCCTGATCTCTATCGCTCCCAATAACAAGGGCTACCAGCAGCTGTACCAGAATCTGGCCCAGCCCTGACCGGGGATTATCGCGCACATGGCAGGGAGTCCTCCCTGCCTTCGGTTAACTGCCGGCGCGAAAGACCAGGTGTACAGTTACCGGCACCGCGGTGCTGATGGATTGAAGCCCGGCCACTTGCTGCAAGGCAGCGACACCCGCGGCGAGCCCGAAGTCGGCTGCGTTGAGCAGCACCGGCTGCGCAGTGAATACCTGCAGCAAGCCGTCCCCTTCACCTACGACCACCACCGGAATGGTCAGCTGCTGTTCGATACCGTGCAATGACAGGGTAATGCCCAGCTCGGTAGTCACCGTGCCGCCCTGGGCAGCCGCGGCGATAATAACCGGGTCAACCACAGCGCTGACATTTGCGCTGGGAAAGTCGGCGGTAGTGAATAACAGCTCCCGCATACGCTCATTACGTATCGGGATCATGGTTTCCACGCTATCCAGATCGATGGCCAGCTGCACCTTGCCGTCACTGCCGATATAACCCACCAGTTTGGTGAAGCTGTGCACCTCGGCGACGCTGGTGTTCTTTATCGAGACAAAGTTGACCCTGGACCTGGCCGCATCAAGTTCCCACTGCGCCGACGCGCCACAGGCAACTACCAGCAGAACAACAGCGGTTAACAGGCGCATCCATAGACTGTTTTGATTCATGACTTCACTCCCCGGCAACAATGCCGATCACTGCTCTGGCAGCGCACGATAGCCCGCCAATCAACACTTCCCAACCGCGACGCGACGGCCGGGCCTCAGGCCACTATCTCGGCCAGGTCACCTTTCTCTTCCAGCCAGGCCTTGCGGTCTCCCGCCCGTTTCTTGGCCAGCAACATATCCAGCATCTGGTTGGTGCCGTCCCCCGCATCCAGCGTCAGGCGCACCAGCCGCCGGGTATCCGGAGCCATCGTGGTTTCGCGCAATTGCAGTGGGTTCATTTCACCCAGGCCCTTGAAGCGTTGCACGTTGACCTTGCCCTTTTTCTTCTCCGCCTCAATTCGGTCCAGCACTCCCTGTTTCTCCGCCTCGTCCAGGGCGTAGTAAACGTCTTTGCCAATATCAATACGGTACAGCGGCGGCATGGCTACAAACACGTGACCGGCAGCCACCAGCGGGCGGAAATGGCGCACGAACAAGGCGCAAATCAGGGTGGCAATGTGCAGGCCGTCGGAGTCTGCGTCCGCCAGGATACAGACCTTGTGGTAACGCAGGCCCGACAGGTCGTCGCTGGCCGGATCCATACCGATAGCCACGGAGATATTATGTACCTCCTGGGAGGCCAGGATCTCCTGGGAGTCCACTTCCCAGGTATTGAGAATTTTTCCGCGCAGCGGGAGGATGGCCTGAAACTGTCGATCCCTGGCCTGTTTTGCAGAGCCGCCGGCGGAGTCTCCCTCCACCAGAAACAGCTCGCCGCGCGCGGGATCTTCCCCGGAACAGTCAGCCAGCTTGCCCGGCAGTGCGGGGCCGGCCGTAATTTTTTTACGGGTCACTTTTTTCGCGGTACGCATGCGGCTCTGGGCATTGTTGATACACAATTCCGCGAGCTGCTCTGCCGCTTGGGTGTGCTGGTTAAGCCACAGGCTGAAGGCATCCCGGGCCACCCCGGAGACAAACGCGGCGGCTTCGCGGGAAGACAGGCGCTCCTTGGTCTGGCCAGAAAACTGGGGGTCTTCAAGCTTGGACGACAGAATGAAACAGCAGCGATCCCAGATATCATCCGGGGCGAGCTTTACTCCGCGAGGCAGCAGGCTGCGCAGTTCGCAAAAATCCCGCATCGCTTCCAGCAGGCCAGTGCGCAGGCCATTAACATGGGTGCCGCCCTGAGCGGTGGGAATAAGGTTCACATAGGACTCGGCAATGACTTCGCCGCCCTCCGGCAGCCATTGCACCGCCCACTCCACGCCCTCATTGCTGCCGCTGAAACTGCCGATAAAAGGTTTTTCCGGAATGACCGGGTAGTCGATGGTGGCGTCGGCGAGATAATCGGCCAGACCATCCTCGTAGTACCACTCGTCGGTTTCGTTCTTCTTCTCGTCCTTGAAGGTGACTCGCAGGCCCGGACACAGCACCGCCTTGGCGCGCAGCACATGGCGCAGGCGAGAGACTGAAAAATTCACCGAATCAAAATACTTCCCATCGGGCGTAAACGTGATAGCCGTACCGGTATTGCGCTTGCCGCAGCTGTCGATCACCTCCAGATCCGTTTTCTTGTCGCCGCCGGCAAAGGTCATACGATGCACTTGCCCGTCGCGACGAATCAGTATCTCCAGGGCGCTGGACAGGGCATTTACCACTGACACGCCAACCCCGTGCAAACCGCCACTGAACTGGTAGTTCTTGTTGGAAAACTTACCCCCGGCGTGAAGCGTGCAAAGGATGACCTCCACTCCCGGCTTGCCTTGCTCAGGATGGACATCCACCGGCATACCCCTGCCATTGTCACTGACCGTGACAGAGCCATTGCCGTGCAAAATGACATCAATTCGATCGGCGTGCCCGGCCAGGGCTTCATCGACACTATTGTCGATCACTTCCTGTGCCAGGTGGTTGGGGCGGGTTGTATCGGTGTACATGCCCGGACGCTTGCGCACGGGCTCGAGTCCGGTCAGGACTTCGATATCTTCAGCGGTATATTGACTCATTTTTGTGCTTTGTCTTGTGGCAGTAGCTAGTGAAAAAACGTCCCGTCAGGCGCGGGCCGAAAACGAATTCTTGCTTGTTACAGGTAGCCCCCGGAGTCCAGGTCCACCGTGAATGACACGCCTTCAACCCGCGACACACCGGTGCCAAGACTGCCATCCTCGCGCAGTTCCAACCAACGGTATCCCGGGGACAACTTGTCAGCTTTGAAACCGGCACTGCCGGGGGCAAACTGGACACAGGTCGACGGTGAAGCCATCAGTGTTACCCCATTGCGCTCCCGCTCAACCTGCTGGTGCACATGCCCCCACAATACGCCCCTGACCCCGGGGTGGCGATCGAGTATCGCAAAAAAATCCTCAGCATCCGCTACCATTTGCTCATCCAGCCACTCACAGCCAATGGCCACCGGCTGGTGATGCAGGCAAACGAGGCTGTACAGTCCCTCCAGTTCGCCTGCGGCAAGCGCTTGTTCCAGCCTGGCCAGCTCTGCTGCACCCAGCTCTCCCCCCACTTCCCCGGGAACCTGGGAGTCCAGCATAATAATCTGCCAGCCGGCCACCCGGACTTCAGGGCACAGATCAGCGGGATCGATCACCGCAGTTATCCCCCCCTGGTCATCGTGATTGCCCGGCAACCAGAAACAGCGGGTATCCAGTTGGGCAAAATACGTCTGCAGCCGCTGGTAGGCTTCGAGTGCGCCCATGTCTGACAAATCCCCGGTAGCCAGCAGCAGGTCAGGCGTGCCTCGTTCCCGCTTGACCAGGTCTATTACCGCCTGCAGTGAATGGTCGGTGTCCATATCCAACAAGGTGGTGCCCGGATGCTTACCCAGGTGCGTATCGGTCAGCTGGATAATGCGAACCGGGCCGCCGGGGTGGTCGATATGGTGCAGTAGTCCGGGCATAACTGACGCTGAAACTCAATAACGCCCGCTGGCTGTGCGGGCATCTGCAGCCGTGCTGCGGCCATTTTGGAGGCAATGCTCGAGCCAATCTGCCAGGAAGCGATTCTGCTGTGACTTCTCGTCCTGCTGGTACATTCGCTCATTCGGGTATTGATAGCGGGCCGCAACCGCCTGGTGAGACTGGAACATACCCACTTCCAGCATGCCGGCATCGTGATAGGCACGCACTTCAACCCGCAGCCGGCCTAGCCAGCGGGCCTCAGACTGCTGCTGGTAAAGGTGAAAAATGGTGGTGTAACGGCAGCGTTCAATCACCTCGAGTCGGACGCGGGCCTCACCGACCATGAATTCCCTGCTATTGGTGTTTTCATAGCCCGGGAACAGCCGCAACATTCGAGCATAATTGGCTTCACAAATGGCATGCAGGCCAGCGAGATCCAACTTGAACGATTTCCTGTTAGCCCTTTGTACCTTCATTTTGCCCTAGGCATCCATTTTACTCTGCGATTGTCGCTTCAGGTCTGTTGTTTACGGTGCACACTGCATCGTTTTCCCTGATATTTGGAAACAAACCCCGTATTGCTGGCAAGTGTATCACCTCGAGTGGCAGATACGACCGCCAAAATACAGCTTTTGTGTTCAGCTTGATTAAATGCAAGCCGGCCTCCAAGCTGCTACTATTGCCCGCGTTATTATCAACTGAAAAATCAGGGGAATACTGAATGAGACGCACCGTAGCCGCCTTGCTGGCCCTGGCTATCCTGACCGGGTCATCACTTCTGCAGGCAGAGTCACTGCGTGACATTTACGAGTTGGCGCTGGAAAACGATGCCCAATTAAAGGCCCAGCAGGCCGAATACCTGGCCAAGAAGGAATCGGAAAACCTGGGGCGCGCCGCGCTGCTGCCACAAATCAACAGCAACTACTCTTACAGGAACCTTGATACCGACCGGAAAGCCAATACCCTGGACTTCTCCAATCCTTCCAACCCGGTTATCAAGAGCTCGTCCAATACCGATATCGACGTAGACGGGTACACGGTATCCCTGCAACAGGCCCTGTTCAACCTGTCCGCCTGGTTCAACTTCCAGACCGGCAAAGAACTGAGCAAGCAGGCCGAGGCCACCTTCGCCGGCAACCAGCAAGACCTGATTGTACGCACCGTGGAGGCCTACCTGCTGGTGTTGCGGGCGCAGGACAACCTCTCCGCTTCGCTTGCCCAGGAACGGGCGTTCGAGCGCCAGCTGGAACAGAGCCAGCAGCGCTTTGAAGTGGGCCTGATCGCGATTACCGATGTCTACGAGGCCCAGGCCGCGTACGATTTGTCCCGGGTCAACCGCATCGTCGATGAAAACAATGTCTCGGTGGCACTCGAACGACTGTCAGTGCTGACCGGGCAGTATCCCGGCAACCTCAACGTGCTGACGGAAGAGTTTGCACCGAAACTGCCGGAGCCCATTGATCGTGCCGCCTGGGTGGATTTCGCCCTGGAGAATAATTTCACCCTGCAGGCAGCCCGCTACGGTGAAGAGGCCGCTCGCCAGAACGCCAAGGCCAACAAGATGGAGCATGCGCCCACGGTAAGCGGTGCCTATGATTACTCTGATTACAGCACCAATGGCAATTTTACCAGCAGGCCAGCTACCGGCTTTGAGACATCGCCGGATAACAGTATTCAGGAAGAGACCTGGACGATCCGGGTTGATCTGCCCCTGTATAGCGGCGGTGCGATCAGCTCTAATCGTCGCAAGGCTGCCCAGGAGTTCAATGCCTCCAGGGAAAATCGAATCAACCTGACCCGCAATACCGTCACCACCGCCCGCTCCCTGCACATGACCGTCATCAGCGATGTGGCCCGGATTGACGCGCGTAAAAAGAGTATTGTGTCTTCCCAGAGCGCACTGGATGCCACCCAGGCGGGATACGAGGTCGGCACCCGCAACGTCGTGGATGTACTGAACGCCCAGAACACACTGTTCATAGCCCAGCGGGATTATTCCAACAGTCGCTACGATTACATCATCAACATGCTGCGTCTGAAGCAGCAGGCCGGCCTGCTAAGCCCGGAAGATGTTATCCGGCTGGACTCCAACCTGGTGCCGCCTCCACCGGTAGCGGCCAGCACTGCCACCAAGTGAGCGGGTGACCTGCGGGAATCCCGGGTCATATCAGCGCCCATTTCAGCGACCCACCAATAAGTCCTGCACCAGCGCCAACAGGCGCTGGCTGGCACCGCGATTATCAGCTACCACCTGCCGTCCGGCGCTGCCCATCTGCCGGCAACGCTCGGGCTGACCCAGTAATTCCACCAGACAGGCACCCAATCGGGCAGTATCGTCCAGGCGGATCATCGCCCCGGCCGCGACCAGCGAGTCGGCGATGGCGGTGAAATTTTCCATGTGCGGGCCGGTCACCACCGGAACCCCCCAGGCGGCAGGCTCCAGTACATTGTGGCCGCCATGATCCACCAGACTGCCGCCGACCACTGCCACCGTTGCAGCGCCATACAGCAGCAGGAGTTCACCCACAGTGTCTCCCAGCACTATGTCATCCTCGGCTTGCGGATTGATCCCCGCAGAGCGCCTCACCACCTGCCAGCCAGCACTGGCACATAAGCTGTTAACCTCTTCAAAGCGCTCTGGATGTCGCGGCACCAGCACCAGCAGGCAATCACTAAATTGCTGCCGCAACAATGCAAAAGCTGCCAGGATTTGCTCCTCCTCACCGCGATGGGTACTGGCAGCGAGCACGACCGGTCGCAACCGCATCGCCAGACCGGCGCGCAGCAGCTGCGCCCGCTCCCGCAACTCGCTTGCCAACTCGATATCGAACTTGATACTACCAGTGACCTGCAGGGCTCGCGGTGCCAGACCCAGCTCGACAAAGCGATCAGCATCTGCCGCACTCTGGCAGGCAACCGTGTCCAGCTTGCCCAGCATCGCCCGGGTCAGCTTTTCCACCCGGGCATAGCCGCGAGCCGAGCGCCCGGACATGCGGGCATTGGCCAAAAGGATCCGGCAACCGCCGGCGTGGCTGTAATGCAGCATATTGGGCCACAACTCGGTTTCCATCAGCAACAACAGTTGCGGCCGGGTGCGACGCAGAAAACGGCGCACTGCGCCGGGCGTATCCCAGGGCGCATAGACATGGAACACCCGTTCGCCAAACAGTGCCCGCACCCGGTCCGAGCCGGTGGGCGTGGTGGTGGTGACCACCAGAGGGCGGCCGGGAAGCTCGCGCAACAGCTGCTCAATCAGTGCCACTGCCGCCAGTATTTCACCCACCGACACCGCGTGCACCCAGATCGCCGGCTGATCCAGCCCAACCCGCGGCGAAAACAGGCCAAACCGTTCGCCCAGGCGCCGGCGGTAGTCGGGGGCGCCACGGGAACGCCATAACATGCGCAGCACAATGAAGGGCAGCAGGCAGTAAAACAGGGCGCTGTATAGCAAGCGCATGCAGTCTCCGACAACGAACAGCAGGGCAGGCCAGCATAACGCCAGCCCGCTGCCCCCGCCAGCGCCGCCCCGGCTGGCAACTTACCCTGCCCGGTATTCGGGCTATACTTGCCCTTTCCTCCACCGGATCAGCGCCATGGGCGGGCAGCTATTGCACACGGATATCGCAATCATCGGCGGCGGCATCGCCGGCCTGTGGACGCTAAACCAACTGCGCGATCGCGGCTACAACGCCGTCCTGTTTGAACATAAAGCGCTGGGCAGCGACCAGACCATCAGTTCGCAGGGCATGATCCACGGCGGGGTGAAGTATGCCCTGTCCGGAGCCTGGAACACCGGTTCAGAAACCGTCTCCGCGATGCCCGCTCACTGGCGCGCCTGCCTGCAGGGAGAGGGCAAAGTGGATCTGCGCGGCTGCCGGGTACTGAGCGAGGGTTTTTACCTGTGGTCTGCGGGCGGATTGCAGTCACGACTGACCTCTTTGTTTGCCAGCAAATTGTTACGCGGCAAGGTGGAGAAGCTCATACTCCCGGATTACCCCGCGGCCCTGCAGTCTCCGCAATTCAAGGGCCAGGTGTACCGATTGGCCGACCTGGTGATTGATGTTCCCTCGCTGGTTGCTACCCTGGCCGAACGTCAGCGCGAAGCGATTTTCCAGATTGACTGGGCGACGGCGAGGCTGCAATGCGACCGCGGGCAGGCCACGCTGGTGCTGCCCGCTGGCCGGGTAATCCCCGGGCGCCTGTTGCTCTGCGCAGGCGCTGGCAACGAGGAGCTGATGGCTGCGCTGGATGCCGCCGCGCCGCGAATGCAACGTCGGCCCCTCCAGCAGGTACTGGTAAAACACCACTACCCCGAGCCCTTCTATGGCCACTGCCTGGGTAACAATTCTTCCCCGCGGCTGACCATATCCAGCCATCACTGCAGCACCGGCGAGCCCGTGTGGTATCTCGGTGGAGACCTCGCCACCAGTGGCGCGGACGAAGAGCCCCAGCGACTGGTCGAGCGGGCGCAAACCGAATTGGCGCAATTATTCCCCTGGCTGGATTTCGGGCGCAGCCAATGGCACAGCCTGCGACTGGACCGCGCCGAGCCTTTACAGGCAGGAGCGCTGCGCCGTCCCGACAGCGCATTCGTAGGCAGGGTCGAGGGTGTCGACAACGCCCTCGTCGCCTGGCCCACCAAACTCACCCTGTGCCCGGACCTGGCCGACAGTGTCGAACAGCTGCTGCGGGCCGACAACATCCTGCCTGGCAATAAAACAGACCTGGAACCGCTGTCACAGCTCGGTCACCCGCCGCTTGCTACCCCCTGTTGGGATACCCTGTTTCAATGATGGAAGATGCGATTAACTGGCTGCGACCATTGGGCAAGTCCGGCCTCGAAGTCAGCGCACTGGGGCTGGGCACCGTAAAGCTGGGGCGCAACCAGGCGGTAAAATATCCACAGGCGTTCGAGCTGCCTGATGATGCCAGCGCCAGCGCATTGCTGGAGCGGGCCAGGGAGCTGGGCATCAATCTGCTCGATACCGCCCCGGCCTACGGTGACAGCGAGCAAAGGCTGGGCAAACTGCTGGCCGGGCAACGCGAACACTGGCTGCTGTGCGCCAAGGTCGGCGAGGAGTTTGGCGCGGGCAGTTCCCACTTCGACTTTTCCCCCGCCCATACCCGCGCCTCGGTACAGCGCAGCCTGCGCCGCCTGGCCACCGACCGGCTCGATATCGTACTGGTTCACTCCGACGGCAATGACATGGACATCATCGGACAAAGCGGCAGCCTGGAAACCCTGGCTGAGCTCAAGCTCGAAGGAATGATCAGGGCCTTCGGCATGTCCACCAAAACAGTGACGGGGGGCATTGCCGCCGCGCAGCTATGCGATGTGGTAATGCTCACCTACAACCTGGAAACACGCGCTGAGCAGGCGGTTCTCGATGCCTGCTTGCAACGGGGTGTTGGCACACTCATCAAAAAACCGCTGGCGAGTGGCCACCTGGATCCGTCAGTAGAAGATCCGGTGCAGGCCAGCATGGACCTGGTGTTTGGCCAGGCTGCCACAAGCGCCGCGGTGATCGGCACGATCGATCTGGCGCATCTTGAGGCTAATGTTGTGGCGGCTCGGCGGGCGATTGGGGCTAGCTAGTAGCCGAGCGGCGGGCGTGGCCGCGGCGGATGGTCAGCTCGAACCAAAAAGCCCCTGTTTCCACGAGCCATCACTCACCCCGAATCCGCTCAACAATCGCCGTAGTCGAAACATCCTCCACAAAGTCCAGCAACCGCACCTCACCACCGTAGGCCTCGACGATCTCCCAGCCCACCACCTGCTCCTTGCCAGAATAGTCACCACCCTTGACCAGCACATCCGGCCGCAGGGTTTCAAGCAGATCACAGGGCGTATCCTGGTCAAAGCACAGTACCCAGTCCACCGCCACCAGACCTGCGAGCACCGCCATACGCCGGTCCGCCGGATTGATCGGGCGGCCCCTGCCCTTGAGGCGACGTACCGACTCATCGCTGTTAACCGCCACGATCAGGCGATCCCCCAGTTGCCGGGACTGCTCCAGGTAGGACACATGCCCGGCGTGGATTATGTCGAAACAGCCATTGGTAAATACCACCCGCTCGCCGTGGCTATGGGCATCGGCGACGGCGATTTGCAATTGCTCCAGACTCAGGACACCGCGTTCAGCGCCCTGGTCGAGCTGCACCGCGCGCCGCAACTCCGGGGCGCTGACCGTGGCAGTACCGAGTTTGCCAACCACGATACCGGCGGCAATGTTGGCCAGCGCCACTGCCTGTGGCAGCTCTGCCCCGGCACCCACGGCAGCGGCCAACACAGCCATCACCGTGTCACCGGCCCCGGTAACATCAAACACTTCCCGGGCGCGGGCTGGCATGTGAAGCTCTTCCAGGCCCGGTCGTAACAGGGTCATGCCCTGCTCACCGCGGGTCACCAGAAGTGCCTGTAAATCCAGCTCTGACATGAGCTTATTGGCCCTGGACACCAATTCCTGCTCTGTCTCACAGGGGCCTGTCACCGCTTCGAGCTCTTTCAGGTTGGGGGTCAGCAAGGTGGCGCCCCGGTAGCGGCTGAAGTCGCCGCCCTTGGGGTCTACCAGGATGGGGATACCCTGGGCGCGAGCCAGGGCTATAAGTGCCTCCGGGTCGGGCAGGCCGCCCTTGGCGTAGTCCGACAGGATCAGTACATTACAGCCCGCCAGTGGAGTACGCACCTGATCGGCCAGGCCAATGGCGGGGACTGCCGATTGGGGTTGCTCAAAATCCAGGCGGATCAGTTGCTGGTGACGGCTGAGCACCCTGAGTTTAGTGGTGGTAGCGCAGCCTTTGCGTCGGCTGAAGGTGCAGGCCACGCCGGCACCGACAAGCATATCCTGCAGTGCATCGGCCATTTCGTCATCGCCAGTATAACCAAGCAATTGGGCACCTGAACCGAGTGCGGCTATGTTCAGCGCGACGTTGCCCGCGCCCCCGGGACGATCGGTAATCTGCTCGACTTTGACCACCGGCACAGGTGCTTCCGGGGAAATGCGCGAGGTGTCTCCCTCCCAATAGCGATCCAGCATGATATCGCCAAGCACCATCACCCGGGCCTGGTCGAAGCGTGGCATATCCAGTTTCATCATCGCCTCTTTCATTCACCAACGGCGCGTTAACCGCGCTGGCAGGAATCATAGCATGGGCAACTGTGCGTTAGACCTACCAGGGCGGGCTTGCCAGCAAGGGGCAAAACCGCTAATTTGCCCAGCCTTTTTGCAACTTGCGAGTGGCACACCATGATCCCCGATTTACCTGCCGGTATCGACCAGATCAAAGGCTTTCTCGCCGATGACGAAGCACAGGCGCTGTACCAGCATGCCCTTGCTGTGAGCGCCAGCGGTCCGGTGCTGGAAATCGGCAGCTACTGCGGCAAGTCGACGATTTACCTGGGTCTGGCCTGCCAGCGCAACGGCAGTACGGTATTCGCTCTGGACCATCACCGGGGTTCCGAAGAACACCAGTTGGGCGAGTTTTTCCACGATCCGCAGCTGTACGATGCCAGCGAGGGCATTATGGACAGCTTTCGGGAGTTTCGTCGCAATATCCATGCGGCAGGCCTGGATGATGTGGTGGTGCCCATTGTGGCGGGCTCGGAAACTGCTGCCCGGCACTGGCAAACACCACTGGCCATGGTATTCATCGACGGAGGCCACAGTCTTGAGGCAGCGCTGACCGATTACCGCTGCTGGGCAGGCCATGTGCAACGTGGTGGGATACTGGCGATTCACGACCTGTTTGCCGATGCCCATAAGGGCGGCCAGGCACCCTACGCAATTTACCGGATGGCCCTGGCTTCAGGACTGTTTACCCGTATCGGCCAAGTCAACAGCCTGGGCGTGTTGCGAAGGCTTTAGTTGCGAAAGGTGCGAAAGTTGCGAAAGTTGCGAAGAATTTGCAAGCAGCGCTACTAATCCGCCAGTACACGGCGCGCGTGGCCGCTGGCCTGATCATCATCCAGTAAGCGTACCCGGGTAAACAACTCGGCAGCACCGGTATGACCGGTGAGCGCATCCGCCGCCAGCAGGATCGCGCCGGCCGTCCAGGTGGGCTTTTCGTCGGGCCACAGCAGATCTTCAACCAGCTGGTAGCCCGTCCAGTAGGAACCGTCACTGGTCCGCCACTGGTGCAGCCAGCTGTAAACCTCCACCGCGCGGGCATGGTCACCGGCCGCCAGTAGCGCCATCACCAGCTCACAGGATTCCGCGATTGTGACCCAGGGCTCCTGCTTCTCGCAGCGACAACCCAGTTTGTCTTCCACAAATTCATCCCAGCGCGAGGCCAGCCTGGCCCGGGCTTCCTTACCGGTATAAACGCCGGCCAGTACCGGGTAAAACCAGTCCATGGAGTAGCGGGATTTACTGGCCCAGGTGCGATCGAAGCGCTCAGGCTTGTGGCGCAGGGCATGCCCCAGCGCTCTGCGTGCCTGGCGCCAGTGGCGACGATCTTCACCCACTGTAATAGCGATGTTGCAGGCGCATTCCAGGCTCTTGTAAATCGAACTGCAACCCGTTACCAGGGCATCGCCCTTGGGTTTGCCCTGGGCATCCACGGCCCAGTGGATTTCACCGTGTTCCGTCTGCAGCGACAGCACGAACGCAATCGCCTTATCGACTACCGGCCACATCTCCTTGAGAAAATCGTTGTCGCCGCTGACCAGGTAGTGATGCCAGACACCGGCGGCAATGTAAGCCACAAAGTTGCTCTCGCGCCGCTCGCAGTTATCTATTTCATCGCCGCGGTAAGAGGCCCACCAACTGCCGTCCTCCAGCTGCATGCGCGCCAGCCACTGGTAGGCGCGCTCGGCGGCCTTCAGCTCACCGCCGATGGACAGCCCCATCGCCGATTCAACATGGTCCCAGGGGTCGGCATAGCCACCCTCAAACCAGGGAATTTCGCCACTGGGGAGCTGGGTGGCGAGAATAAAGTCCACCGTTGGCCGCAGAAACTCCTCGGGAAACAGTCCCCGGCTCAGGTACAGACCGCTCATGCTGCGAGCTCCTTGCGAAAATACATCACTACGCTCTTGCCCATCACAGGATTCATCATTTTTTCCAGACCCCGGGTCAGGGCAGGTTGTTCGATAATGTCCCAAACCAGCAGGCGATGGTATTGCCTGACCAGCCAATTGCTGTCCCGCTTTTCCCAGAACAGGCATTTGAGCCACCAGAACGGCGCGTGCAGGGCATGGGCCCAGTGACGATAGTAATGGCTGAAGCCCAGCCGTTCTATCTCGTCGCGCAATTGCCGGGAGCGAAAAATGCGCAGATGCCCGCCCGGCACCTCATGGTATTCATTGCTGAGAGCCCAGCAGACCTGCTCTGGCCAACGGCGTGGGACACTGGCACAGAACAAGCCGCCAGGCTTGAGCACCCGCTCTATCTCGCGCAGGGCAGCGGTGTAGTCAGGAATGTGTTCAAGCACTTCGCTGCAAATAATCTTGTCAAAGCTGTTGTCGGCAAAGGGCAGCGCCAGCGCACTGGCGGCAGACAGGCCAAACGACTTGGCCTCATTATCCGGCTCGGCAAACGGCAGGAATTTGTCCAGGGTAGTGCCCAGGTCTTCCAGCGACAGGTCCACCCCCACTGAGTGCACGTCTGCCTCAACATAGGCTGAGATGACGTGGCGACCCTCACCGCAGCCCAGGTCCAGAACCACATCACCGGGGTGCAGGGGAAAGTGCCCGAAATCAACCGTTTGCATGATCGAGCACCTGCCGGTAGTAAGCAACCATCTGCCGGGCGCACACGTCCCAGCAAAATTGTTCAAGAATGCGCTGCCGGCCCTCATTGCCCAGCTCTTCCCTGCGCCGGGGATCCTGCAACAGGGCGTCAATTGCATCGACCAGGGCGTCGACATTCCGGGCCGGAACAATCACCCCGGCGTCACCCACGACTTCCGGCAGGGCGCCGCCGTCAGTGGACACTACCGGCAGGCCACAGGCCATGGCCTCGCCGGCAGGCAGGCCAAAACCCTCATACACCGAGGGCACCACTGCGATCGCTGCCTCGGCATAGTAATCCACCATCTGCTGCGTGGTGATACCACTGACAAAACGAACCTGGTCGGCAATTCCCAGGCGCTTGACCAACTGCTCGGTCTTGCCGCCGGGTTGCGGACGGCTCACAACCAGTAATTCCAGCCCGGGATACTGTTCCAGCAAACGGGCATAGGCCCGCAACAGGTAGCGCAGCCCTTTCAGCGGTGCGTCGGCCGAGCAAGTGGCCATCAAACGCAGTGGATTGCGCGCCACCTCAGGTCGGGGGCAAAACGTCTCGGTGTCGATGCCGTTGTGAACCAGGGCGATGCCAGCCGGCTGCAAGCCGAAATCCCGGGCAATATCCTGTCGTGAACAATCCGATACCGTGACAATATTGTGCAGCTGCCTGACGACTTTTTTCTGCATGGACAGGAAAGAGTGCCAACGCCGGATCAGCAGGCGCTCATACCAGTTGCGAGCCGCATTCAAGGCAATCCTCAAATCGCTGGTAATCGGGTGGTGCACGGTAGTCACCAGAGGCAGCCCCATGTCCTGCAGCTGGAGCATGCCATAGCTCAGGCTCTGGTTGTCGTGAATCAGGTCGTACTCATGGCCATGTTGCCCCAGATAGGCCACTGCCCGCCGCCCAAAGGTATA
>Ga0102815_10000761_pt1 | contig 20759 bp, 18 predicted proteins | sample ColrivemetaGS759_FD_79113 | JGI IMG/M metagenome (GOLD analysis project Ga0102815, IMG submission 79113) | Estuarine microbial communities from the Columbia River estuary - Ebb tide ETM metaG S.759 | ecosystem: Environmental > Aquatic > Marine > Intertidal zone > Estuary | place: USA: Columbia...
AAGAACGACAAGGGGCTCGACGAGGTTCTTGATGAGGTCGCGGCGCTGCGCGGCGAGTTGGAGGAGATGTCGGGGCGCCTCGAGATGATGGCGAACCGTCCGGCGGCACCCGCCCGCATCCCTGCGGGGGACCTCGTGGAGCAGTCGGACCTCGACGCGCTGCGGGCTGACCTGCTCGCCGAACTCTCGGAGCCAGCGCTGAAGTCGGGGGGCAAGGCTGCCGTCCCCGAGGGGCTCAAGCAGGACGTCGCGGCCGCGCTCGAGGAGGTTCGCGCTGCGGAGCAGACCGCCAAGGCCGACTCACGGAGGGCCGAGGCCATGGCGAAGCTCGACGCCCAGATGCCGGAGTACCAGCGGCAACTCGGACTCACGAGCGCCCAGACGGATGGGCTCCGGGGCGTCATCGAGGCCCGTAACGAGCGGGTCGCCGAGATGATGCGGCTCTGGGAGTCGGGCGACCGCGCGGCGGCCGGCGAAATGAAGAGCAACGAGGCCGAGGCGTATCAGACGGGGCTGCAGGGCGTGCTCAATCAGCAGCAGGTCGAGCAGTTCAGCGCCATGGGCGGCGGTCGCCGCAGCGGCAAGTAGAGAGGCGAGGGCAAGGGAGGGGCGGTGCCCTATGGTGGGCCCATGAACCCCAAGCTCGCCGCCCTGCTCCTCGTCCTCGCCGGAACGCCGCCGCTCCTCTCCCTCCACGGGCCGGCTGCCCCGACGCCGGGGCCGCAGGAGAAGCCGCGAAAACTCCACGTCTTCCTGCTGGCGGGGCAGTCGAACATGGAGGGCCAAGCCGTGGTCGACCTCGATCACGAGCAGCACTACAACGGCGGCCGCGGGACGCTCGCGAAGCTCCTCGAGCAGCCGGAGTTTGAGGAACGCTGGGGCTGGGTCCGCGACGAGGGCGGGAGCTGGCGCGAGCGCGAGGACGTCGGCGTGTGGTACCGCTCTGCCAACGAGGAGAAGAAGGGGCCGCTCTCGATCGGATATGCCGTCTATCCCGGGCGCCACCACTTCGGGCCGGAGCTCGCCTTCGGGAAGGTGCTCGGGGACCGCTTCGAAGGGCCCGTGCTCCTCGTCAAGGCCTGCTGGGGCGGCAAGAGCCTCCACGTGGACTTCCGTCCGCCGTCGGCGGGCGGTGAGGTGGGCCCGTACTACGAGCGCATGTTCGAGGAGCTGGACGCGGCCCTCGCGGACGTTGGGGCGGCGTTCCCGCAGTGGAAGGATCTGGAGCCTGAGCTCGAGGGCTTCGTCTGGTTCCAGGGATGGAACGACGGATGCGATGGCGAGGCGACGCGGAGCTACGCGGACAGCCTGGAGCACCTGATCGACGACGTTCGCGCGCGGCTCGACTCCAAGAAGCTCCCGGTCGTCGTTGGGCAGACCGGCAACATGAACAATCCGGCGCTGCACGAGGGGCAGGAGGCTGGCGCGAAGGCGGCCCGCCGGCGCGGGCCCACCGCCTTCGTGGAGACGGATGACTTCCTGCGCGCGGCCGAGGACTCGCCCAACACGGGCCACGGCCACCACTGGTACGGGAACTCCGAGAGCTACCTGCTGGTGGGGGACGCCATGGGGTCCGCCATGGTGGAGCTCCTCCCCAAGGCGCGCCGGCGCTGATCCGGGTACCCTTCTCCCATGGCGCAGCGCTTTGAAGGTGACGGCTGGGGCATGCAAGGCCCCGAGGGCTGGGACATGGCTTCCGAGGAGGGGGCGGTCATGTACACCTCCGAGGACGGTGGCTGCCTGCAGATGCAGGGGCACCGGAAGAAGGACGGTGAGGTGAACGACGACGACCTCGATGAGGTCGCTGCCGATCACCTCGAGGCGGGCGCCCCCGTGCGGGACGTGCGCCTCGGGGACTTCGTCGGCTTCGAGGTGGACTACGACGCCGGAGAACTCAGCTGCCGCGAGTGGTTCCTGCGCAGCGGAGGCGTGCTGCTCTTCGGAACGCTGGTGCGTCCTGTGGAGCGCCGCGGCGCCGAGGATGAGACCGTCGAGCAGGCGCTGATCTCCCTGCGCGTCGCCGCCGAGGGCAAAGGCGGCGCAGTGGACGAGGGCAAAGCGGCCGCCAGCGGCGGAGGCTCTAGCGGCGGAAGCTCTAGCGGCGGAAGCCCCCAGGGCGGCGGACCCCGAGGCGGCGGACCCCGGGCTCGCCGCCGCTGAGCGACTCAACGCCGCAGGTCGAATTCGAGTTCGCGTCAATCTGTCGCGTCGAAGTCCCGGTCTGAAACAGGATTCTGGGGGGAAGCCCCAAGGCCGAAGCCTGCAGGGCCGTGTCTTGAAGGGGTACGATTCAGTCCATGCGCTTTCCCATCGCTGCGTCTCTCTTCCTCGCCCTCCCCGCTCTCGCCGCGGCCCAGTCGCTCGGCCCTCCGCCGGCTCCGTCGGAGAACCCGATCACCGAGCAGAAGAGGGTCCTCGGCAAGGCGCTCTTCTGGGACGAGCAGCTGTCGTCGGATAACACGGTCGCTTGCGGTACCTGTCACATCCCGAGCGCGGGTGGTTCGGACCCCCGCGTTGATATGGGAAGCCGGCACCCGGGCCTGAACGGGGTGTACGGAGATTCGGACGACCGCTTTGCCTCGGCCGGGGTTCGGCTGGCGGACGGCGGCGGCAACCTCAAGCCCGACGCCACCTTCGGCTTCTCGCCTCAGGTCACCGGGCGCCGGGCGCCGTCGACCATCGGCGCTGCGTTCTTCGACGAGCTCTTCTGGGACGGCCGCGCGGGCACCACCTTCATCAACCCCGAATCGGGACAGGTCAGCATCCAGAGCGGCGGCGCGCTCGAGTCCCAGGCCGTTGGACCCATCCTCTCCTTCGTGGAGATGGCCGACGAGGGGCGCACGTGGGCGGACGTCAGAGGCAAGCTCGAGCAGGTCCAGCCCCTCGCGCTGGCGGCCAACCTGAACCCCGACCTCGTCGCGGCCCTCGCAGTCAACCCCTCCTACCCCGACCTGTTCAACAACGCGTTCGGGGACCCCGCCATCACCGCCGAGCGGATCGGTTTTGCGCTCGCCACGTACCAGCGGACGCTGCACCCCGACCAGACGCCCTGGGACCTCTATCAGAACGGCTTCACCGGCGCCCTCAACTCCCAGGAGCGGAGCGGCTTGAATCTGTTCATGTCGGGTGGGCTGCGCTGCTCCCAGTGCCACACGCCGCCGCTCTTCTCGGATGGCTCCTACCGGAACATCGGGATGCGCGCCATTGCGGAGGACAACGGGCGCCAGGGCGTCACCGGCAACTTCTCTGACCGTGGGCGGTTCAAGGTGCCCTCACTCCGCAACGCGGACCTGCGGCCCCGCTTCTTCCACCACGGCGACCCCAACTGGGCGAACCTCTTCCTGGCGGTGTTCATCTACAACCAGGGGGCCGGCCCCTTCGCCGAGAACAAGGATCCGCTCGTCCAGAACGTGTTCTTCTCGCCGGGAACGGCCTCGACCATCGAGGCCTTCATCCGCGGCGGGCTGACCGATCCCCGCGTCGCGGCCGAGCTCCCTCCGTTCGACAGACCGCTGCTCAGGAGTGAGATGGGCCCTGCGGCCACCCTCGTGGGCAACGGCCGCGCCGGGTCGGGGGGCAACGAGCCTCAGATGCTCGCCTTCTCGCCGCCCAAGGTCGGCAACGGCCAGTTCCGCGTCGCGGTGACCGAGGCCCTCGGCGGAGCCCCCGCCCTCCTCGCGCTCCGCGATCAGGCGCCCGGGGCCGGCGGCGGTGGCTCCATCGGGGGGGTCATCAATCGTTCCCCGAGCCGCATCGCCTTCCGAACCCAGCTCTCTGGCGTCGGTAGCGGCCAGGGCTTCGGCACCTGGAACGCGGCGATTCCCGCCGACCCGGCGCTGGTCGGGACCCAGTTCTGGATGCAGTGGCTGGTCCGCGATGCCGCGGCAGCGGGCGGCGTGGCGCGCTCCAAGTGGGCCGAGGTCACCCTCTACTGATCCCTGGGCCCCGGCGCCTTGAACGAAAGCGCCCGCGCTCCGTGAGGAGCGCGGGCGCTTTCGTTCATCCGGCCTCGCTGTCCGCGCTCCGGGCGCAGGCCCCGCCAGTGGCCTGGATTAGCGGCTCCCGTCGAGGCCGCACTGGTTCTCGAGGGTGTTGCGCGTCGTGATCCCCAGCTTGGAGCGAGTCGCGAGCATCTTCTCCACCAGATCCGGTGCCAGCGGGTCGAGGCCGCCCTTGGCCACGTGGGCGAGCCAGAGGATCTTGGCGGTGTGCTCGAGCATGTCGAGCTTCTTGTAGGCGTCCATCAGGTTGGTGCCGAGCGTCACCGACCCGTGGTTCTGCATCATCATCACGTCGGAGCAGCGGACGAGCTCGCGGATGGTCTCGGGGAGCTCTGGCGTCCCAGGTGTGCCGAAGGGCGCCGTGGGGATGCCGCCGATGGTGACGATGATCTCCGGGATGATCGGCATTTGCAGATCCACGCCGGCGATGGTCAGCGCGACCGCGTGGGGGGGGTGCGCGTGGCAAATGGCCTTGCAGTCCGGCCGCTCCTGATAGCTGACCAGGTGAATACCCACTTCGCTCGAGGGCTTCGGCCCGTCGTCGAGCGCGCGGCCGGTCATGTCCACATGGGCGATGTGGATGGGCTCGAGGAAGCCCTTCATGGCGCCGGTCGGGGTGATCAGGATCGTCCCGTCGTTCATGCGGGCGCTGATGTTGCCGTCGGCGCCCACGATGTAGCTGCGGTCGTAGGAGAGCTTGCCGACGCGGCAGATCGCCGTGCGGAGCCGCGACTCCTCTTCGCTCCAGGTGCGGGCGCTCATGAGGGGGCTCCGTGGTCGTAGACGCGACGCCCGTCGATCTCCACCTCGTCGACGAACCCGATGATCAGGGTCTTCACCGGCGCGTTCGGAGCCGAGAGGATCTGGCGGCCGGCGTTGCCCTCGTCGATGACGAGCACTCGGTCTCCGACGCCGGCGCCGATGGTGTCAATGGCGATGCGGGGCTTGGGACCGACGGGCGCGCCCTCGGGCTGCACGGGGCGGACGACGAGGAGCTTGCGCCCGTCGAGGGCGGGGACCTGGACCGAGGGCGAGACCACGGTTCCGATCACGTCGGCGAGGATCATCGCTGGCCCTCCGCTTGGGGGGCGCCTTCGGGGGCGAGGTCCAGGGGGAGGTCGGCGCCGTTCACGTGGGCCTGCTCCACGAACCCGGTGATCGCCACGTCCACCGGGACGAACGTCTCGTCCGGGAGGGCGAGGGCCGCCTCTCGCCCGTCGATGTAGTGGACGAGATCGCCCGGGCCCACGGAGAGGGCACAGGCCGCCACGAGCTGCTCGCCGGTCGGCTTGCCCGCCTCATCGAGTGGCTCGAGGAGCTGGAGCTTCACGTTGTCCATCCCTTCGTAGCGGACGGTGGCGACCAGGCGCCCTGTGACTCTGCCGAGGTACATGGTGCGCTCAGCTGCTCCACTTCTCGTAGACGTTCTCGCCGCCCACGTCCCAGGAGTCGACGATGGCCATGACGACGGCGTCGCAGGGCTTGTCCTTGGTGGTGAGCGTCTGCCGCGCGGAGGAGCCGGTGGCGTAGAGCACCAGGTCCCCGGTGCCCGCGCCGACCGAGTCCACGGCGATCACGTACTGGTCCTTGGGCTGATTTGAGTGATCACGGACCTGGACCACGAGCAGCTTGAAGCTCTCGAGCTGCTCGTCCTTGCGGGTCGAGACCACGCTCCCGACGACTTCTCCGATCAACATCTGGGTGCACCGATCAACATGGGGGGGACTCTCACTTGGAGTCGAGGTAGGTGATGACGGAGTCGCGTGAGAGCGACTCCTCGAGGAAGCGCCGCCGCAGCTCGCGGTGGACGTGCTGGCTCATGGTCTCCCAGGTGGGGGAGGGCAACCGGTTGGAGAGCTGGGCCAGGAGCACGCCGTTCTCGAGCCGGATCGGGCCGATCAGGACGCCGCCGGGAGCGAGCGTCCCGCCGGTCCGGTCGAGCTCCGCGAAGGTCGCCTCGCGCAGGGCCTCGGGGACGCCGGGCGTGCCGCGGGTGAAGCGGCCCACCAGGCCGCCGGCTTCCCGCGTGGTGCGATCCTCGCTGTGGATCTCGATGACCCGGGCGAAGTCGGCGGGAGCCTCGATCGCCGCGAGCATCTCGGCCATCTCGGCCTCGACCTTGGTGAAGGACGGGCGCAGCGGATCGTCCTCGCGGGGGGATGCGTTGCGGAAGCAGACGCGGACCTCGACCGACTCGCCAAAGAGGCCGTCGAAGTAGGCCCGCTCTGCTGCGTACACGGCCTTCAGGCTCTCGTCGTCATGGGCGCGGTCGACGGCCTCATGGGCCAGGGCGGCGGCGCGGATCGCCGGGTCGCGCCGGACGGCCTCGATGGAGAGGCCGCGCGCATCGAGGAGCTGCTCGTAGGAGGCGCCCTGGTAGTTCGGATCTGCCAGGGCCTCCGCGGCGCGCCGCTCGATCTCTCGGTCGAGGGCGGACTCCAGACCCTCGGCGGTGACCTCCGGCATGCGCGAGCGGACAGCACGCTCGAGGAGGATCAGGTAGAGGGCGTTGCGCTGATCCTCGGCATCGATCTGGTTGCGGAGGTGGGCGCCGAAGTCTGCGCGGGTGGTGGTGACATCCCCCGAGACGCAGACGACCCCGTCTGCCCAAGGGTGTGCTGTCTCAGTGACCCCTCGCTCGCGGAGCGCGGACTCAAGCCACAGCTGCTGCTGGTCCGCGGTCAGGGGTGCGTCCTTGGGGAGGCCGAGGGCCTCGCGGGTGAGCGCCTCGTGGATCATGGCCAGGCGGAGGTACTCGCGGAACTCCTCCGGCGCGATGCCCCGAGCCGCGATGTCTGCGGCCAGGCCATCCTCGGCGCCACCCTGTCGGGCCATGGCGTCGAGCTCGTCGAAGCGGGCGCGGAGGGCTTCGTCAGAGATTTCCAGCCCCGCGGCCCGTGCCATGGCAGCCAGGACCCGCAGCTCGAGGAGCTGCCCCAGGGCCTGCTTGCCGTTGGGGCTCCGTCCGTCCCGCCAGATAAGCACGTCGTCGAGTCGGGCGAAGGAGACCTCGCCAGCCGCCCCGTGGAGCGCGGCGCCTTCCTCGGCGAGCGGGCCGGCGACCCGGGCGGCAGGATCTTCGGCAGGGCCCTCGACGGGGCCTTCGACCGGGGACCAGGTCGCGCCGGCCAGGCTCGACCCCGCGGCGTTAGCCGGGGCGGCCGGTCCGACTCCGGCGAGGAGCCCCCAGGCGACGGGAGCGACGAGGAGCAGGGGGATGGAGAGGGGGTGCGGGGATCGGGACATCACGCCGGAGAGCATAAGGCCCCGGCCCGCCCCTCGCCGCACCTCGTACCTCCACTCAGTCCCGGATGAGCCTCGCGCCAGCCTTCATCGTCGCTCCCGCCGCTCGCTGGCCGCGCAGAATGGGCCCCAGGGCGCCGTCCATCGGGAGCAGAAGCACGGTCTGCTCGTCCGGGACATGCCGCCGCAGCGGCTCGAACCGGTCTGCGAGATACCGGGCCCCTTGGGACAGGCGAACCTCGTCGATATCGCCCCGCAGGGTCGAGGTGGCCGCGCCGCTGCCCAGGACGTCGCCGCCGATGATCAGGGGGAGCTGGTTGGTCGTTCGTGAGCCGCTCGCGGGGACGCGCCCGACGACGGCCCCATCCAGGTAGAGCCTGACCTCCTCCCCGTCGAAGACACCGGCCACGTGGTGCCAGGTTTCAGGTGACATTCTCGTCTCCTCGGGGGCCTCCGCCCTGGCGTAGGCCCCGTCGAGGTGGACGGAGAAGCTCAGGCGGCCGCTATCGGCGAACAGGCCGTACTCCGAGTTCTCCGTGCGGCATACGAGCCCCTGCCGTGCTGCGAAGGTCCGGGCGCGGACCCACGCCTCGACCGTGAAGGGGCCGTCCGGCAGCGGGACGGCCGCCGCGCCCACCATCGCGTGACCAGCTCCGCGCAGCTGGAGGAACATCTCCGAGGCCGGGCGGGGGACCGGAGGGAGCGACGACACGTCGAGGGACAGGGGGTGGTCGCGGACCGGAATGGCAAAGCGCGCCGTGTCCGTCAGGTAGTCGAAGCCGACGGCGAGGGAGGGGGCCTGGAAGGCCGCGTCGATCGCCCCTGGGGCGTGCTCGAGCCTGAACTTCAGGGTTCGCGTCCCGCGGGGCGTCAGCCGGCCGTGGGCGTGGTCTGGGGTGAATCGCCAGCGCGGGTCGCCGGAGGTCAGGCGCAGCTCCATATCCACAGGGCGCGCCACCGGGTTCTGGAGGGTCACCTCGATCTCGGTGTTCACGCTCCCGTCGGCCGCGACCTCGATGGGGCCGCTCACGGAGGGCACGACCCTTGTGAGCCTTGGCGCCTCCGCGCTCACCTCGCCGGTGATCTCCCGCGGGTCCATCACCGCGCCGACAGGGAGGGTGGCGCGCTCGATGCGGTCGGGGCGCACGGTGACGAGGTCGTAGCAGTGGAGATACCCCGCCTCGGGCACCGAGCCGCCCTGGTTTCCGCCGACCGTCGCCAGGGCGAAGTACTCGATCCCGTCCTTCGGGTCGTACCGCATCCTGTGGATGTGTCCGCCGAAGACGCCCTTCACGTTCCCCGCGGCCACCAGCCGACGGTGCACCTTGTCCCAGTCGTTCCCGTACTTCCCGCCGATCCACCGCGGGTGGTGGCAGAAGACGAAGACGTGCGGGGCGTCCTTGGTCACCTCCAGGGTCTCATCGAGCCAGGCGAGCTGCTCGGGGCTCATGGTCTGGCACTCGGCCTTGTTGAAGTTCCGCTCCCCGGTCTTTGGGTTCGCCTCGTCCGTGTAGAGGACGATGAACCAGGCGCTCTTGTGCTTGAACGCGTACCAGAGCGGTCCGAAGTGCATCTCGTAGCGCCCCTCGTGCTCCTCGGCGGGGCGCGCCGAGCCAGCGGGCGCCCGGTAGTAGATGTCGTGGTTGCCGGCCACGGGAAACCAGGGCGCACGCAGGCCCGACATCGCCCCGCGGAACTCTCGCATCTGAGTCATCCAGGGCTCGGTCGTGTTGTAGCCCTGGATCAGGTCCCCGACGGTCATTACCAGGTCCGGGCCAAGCAGGTTCGTCTCATCGACCGCCGCCCGAAGGATCTCGACCCCCTCGTCCGGGCCGCCTGTGCGGTCGCCGTACACCACGAAGAAGAACGAGTCCGCCTCCTCGGGCAGCGGGAGGTTCACGGCGCCGCGGCGGGAGGTGATGAAGCGGGCAGCGTCGATCGTGTCGGGGCGCTGGCCCTCGGGCTCTTGCGAACTCTCGTCGCAGGCGCTCCGGGCGGCGGCCAGGGACGAGCCGGGGGCCGAGCCGGGGGCCGAGCCGGGGGCCGAGCCGGGGGCCGGGGCGAGGGCCGAGAGACCGGCCGCGGGGGACACCGCGGCGCAGAGCAGGAGGCTGAGGGAGGCGTACATGTCCTCGATGCTACTCCCACCATCATGGGGGCAGGCAGGGGACCCTTCACTAGCCTGTTCAGCCTCGGGGTTGGGGCCGTCCGTGCCGAGGCCGGGGAGCCGGCGTCCTCGGGGGCCCCAATGGTCAGCGGCGGAGAAAGGTTGCTCGAGATTCCTGGGCACGTATCTTCGCGAGCCGCGGATATTCGAGGGCGTCCACGCGCTAATTTTGGTCTAACGTCCCGCAGCAAGCGCCCGACTTCCAGTGAGCACTCCCCAAGCGACCCAGCAGCCCTCCTCGAGCGGAGCTCACGTCATCGTTCTGCGCGTGGCGCTCCTCTTCTCGCTGCTCTATCTCTTCCTCGTCGCCATCAAGCTGCTCGAGAGCGGGATCAAGCTCGCGGGCGCCGGCGCGGCTGAGGGGATCTTCAACGGGGTGTCGAACCCCTTCGCCGGGCTCGCGGCGGGCATCCTCGCCACGGTGCTGGTGCAGTCGTCCTCGGTCACGACCTCGACGATCGTCGCGTTGGTCGGATCGGGAACCGTCAGCCTGGAGGCGGCGGTGCCCATGATCCTGGGCGCCAACGTCGGGACCACCATTACCAACACGCTGGTGTCGCTTGGGAGCGTCGCGCGCCGTACGGAATTCCGTCGCGCCTTCGCTGCCGCCACCGCCCACGACTTCTTCAACCTGCTCGCGGTGGCCGTCTTCCTGCCGATCGAGATGGCGACGGGGTTTCTGGCCAAGACCGCTACGCTGATCGCCGACAAGCTCCCGGTCGGTGAGGCTGGCGGCAAGCTGGATAGCCCGATCAAGGGCGCAGTGAAGGCGGGCGCGGGGGTCGTGAAGGACGGCTTTGAGTCCCTCGGTGCTGGGGGGGCCCTGCTCACCATTCTGCTCCTGGTCGCGGGGCTCGGTCTGATCTTGATCTCCCTGACCACGATCACCCGCGTGATGCGCAAGGTGATGGCGGGTCGAGCGGAGCAAGCGCTCAACGCTGCGGTCCGCAAGTCCGGGCTGCTGGCCGTGGCTGCGGGGGCGTTGATCACCATCTCGGTGCAGTCCTCGAGCATCACGACCTCGCTGCTGGTCCCCCTCTGCGCGAGCGGGGTGCTCTCGCTGGAGAACGCCTTCCCGCTCATGCTCGGGGCGAACATCGGCACGACCATCACGGCTTTCCTTGCCTCCCTGGCCACGGATCTGGAGGGGCTGAAGATCGCGCTCGTGCACATGATCTTCAACACGCTCTCGGTCTCCATGGTCCTCCCGTTCGCGGCCGTGCGTCGGATCCCCATCAACATGGCGCGCGGGCTCGCCATCGCCGCGGTCCGCAGCAAGCTCTACGTCATCGGCTACGTCGTCGTGACCTTCATCTTCATCCCGCTGATCGGGATCCTCCTCTTCTGATCGCAGGTCGCGATCAGGCATCGAACCCGTTTCCCTCCGGAGACCCCCAATGTTCCACTGGCTCACGCGAATCCAAGAGAGCACCGATAGCGCCGACGAGATCATGCGCTACTTCGGGCAAATGCTTGAGGATGGGCGGCACGTCTTCGACCTCGCCACAGGCGCGCTCCTCGGCGGGACGGACGTGGAGTCGATCCGCGAGGATGTCTGGGGTACAGACAAGCGGATCAACAGCAACGAGCGACGTATTCGCCGCCGGATCCTGACGCACCTCACGGCCTACGGCGCTGAGGGTGTCGGGGGCCACCTCGCGATGATGAGCATCGTGCGCGACGCGGAGCGGATCGGCGACTACGCGAAGAACCTCTTTGACCTCGGCGGGCTCGGGGGCGACGTGCCCCCGGAGTTTCACGGGGACCTGCTTGATCTGCGGAACCGAATCTCCCGGATGCTCGCGAAGGCGCGCAACATCTACGAGACCGAGGACGAGGCGGCAGCTCGCACCTTCGGGCAGGACGCTGACGTGGTTTGCCGCCGCTGCGACGAGCAGATCGCGGCGATCATCTCCAGCGACGGCCCCGGCGGGGCGGCCGCGACCGGAGCGCTCGCCTACCGATACCTCAAGCGGGTGACGGCTCACTCCGCCAACGTCGTCACCAGTGTCCTGGTCCCCGTCGACCAGCTCGGTTACTGGGACGAGGACGACGGCGACGAGTCCTGAACCGGCCCTCGGGGTGGGCTCGACCGGGCTCGACCGGGCTCGACCGGGCGCGGCTGAGCTCGACCGGTTGCGGGTTAGCTCGACCGGTTGCGGGTCAGTTCGACGGCGTGCTGGGTTCGCTCGACAGGGTGCTGGGTGGGCGCGATCAGGCGAAGTTCAGCAGTTCGTGGTCGGGGTTCTGCTGCAGGGCGATCCGCTTGTCGAGGTCGCTTACGAAGAGGATCACTCGGCGGCCCCGGTCATCCCGTGCCAGCAGTGAATTGGTGGGGGCCTTGAAGGAATCCTCATCGCCCGCCAGCCAGGCGCTGGAGGCGTAGGGGAGCGCGGTGAGCCGGGTCTCCACCGCGTACTCGTCCTTGAGCCGATACTGGAGCGACTCGAACTGCAGGGCTCCGACTGCGCCGATGAGGGGCTCCTTCGGCCCGACGTCAGGCCACATCTGCTGGACGGCCCCCTCGGTGATGAGGTTCTTCATGCCCTTGTCGAACTTCTTGCGGTCCGAGGTCGTTAGCGGCGCGATGCGCGCGAACAGCTCTGGCTGGAACTGGGGGAGGGGCTTGTGGGCGAAGCCGACGGCGTCCGAGAGGGTGTCGCCGATCTGGTAGAGGCCCTTGCCCACGAGCCCAACGACGTCACCTGCGAAGGCCTCCTCGATGGAGTGGCGCTCCTTCGCGACGATGCTCTGGGGGCGGGCAAGGCGGACCTTCTTCCCGAGTCGCCGGTGGTTCACCTGCAGGTCCGGCGTGTAGCGCCCGGAGCAGATCCGCATGAAGGACACGCAGTCGCGGTGGCGCGGGTCCATGTTGGCCTGGATCTTGAAGATGAAGGCGCTGAAGGGCTCGCTGGCCTCGCGCATCACCTCGCCGCCGGCGTCTTCATCCACCATGCGCCCCGACGGCGACGGCGCGAGCTCGACGAAGGCGTTGAAGAACGGCTCGAGCCCGAAGTTGGTCAGCGCAGAGCCGAAGAAGGTGGGGGTGACCTCTCCCTTCAGGAACCGGTCGACATCCATCTCGTTGCCGGCGACCTCGAGCAACTCCAGCTCCTCCCGGACCCGCGCGGCCTCCTCTGCGCCGAGGCGCTCCTCGGCGATGGGGGAATCAAGGGGGATCCGCTCGACGTCAGACTTCTGGCTGCCGCCCGCGGCGGTCTTCTCGAAGAGCATGAGCTCTCGGGTGCGCCGGTCGACGACGCCCCGGAAGTCGCGCCCGGAGCCCACGGGCCAGTTCATGGCGGAGCTCTCGATCCCGAGCGCCTCTTCCACCTCGGCCATGAGTTCGAGGGGGTCGCGGCCCGGCAGGTCGAGCTTGTTGACGAAGGTGAGGATCGGGATCCCGCGCAGGCGGCAGACCTCAAAAAGCTTCCGGGTCTGGGCCTCGACGCCCTTGCTCGCGTCCAGGACCATGATGGCCGAGTCCGCAGCGGTCAGCGTCCTGAACGTGTCCTCGCTGAAGTCCTCGTGCCCTGGGGTATCCAGGACGTTGATGACGTGCCCGCGGTACTGGAACTGCATGGCCGAGGAGGTGATCGAGATCCCTCTCGCCTGCTCCATGCCCATCCAGTCGGAGGTGGCGAGCTTGCCCTTGCGGTTCTTGACGAGCCCGGCGGTCTGCACGACGCCGGAATAAAGGAGCAGCTTCTCCGTGAGGGTCGTCTTGCCCGCGTCGGGGTGCGAGATGATCGCGAAAGTGCGCCTGCGGGCGATTTCCCGGGGGATCCTGGGGTCTGTGGTCATGCTTGCGTCGGCGTCGGAGCGCCCCTGGCAGCGCGAGGCGCCCCGTGGTCCATTCGTCAGGGGCGCTTGCTTGGGCCTCTTACGGCCGACTACCATACGACGATGCGGCGTCGCTCGTGCACCTCCCTCACTGTCCTCCTGCTGGCGATCTTCGCCTTCCTGGCTGGACCTGAGATTGGGGCGGGCAGCTCTGGCTCCTTTGATGAGGAGTCCGAGCGGGTCGAGGAGGTCTCCACAGAGGAGATGACGGTCGTGCGCAGCGACCCCGAGCGGGTCCGCAGCTGGGTGTGGACGAGCGAGCTCGACCCGCCGGTCGACGGCACGGTGAGGCCGCGGCTTCAGGTCCGGGTCCCCCGGGCGCCCGGGTGCTTCCTGCTCCCGCTGCGCTGTTAGCGGTCGGTCCTTCCTGCCGCGCTGTCCGCCGTCTCTAGACCGTCCCGTCTCGTCACGCCTCGCGCCCCTCTGCGGGCGGAGTTGTCGGGGTGGGCGTCGGTAGAGCGGGGTTCAAGCGGCTGCTCATGCTTGGACGAGACCGCGATGCGGGTCTCGCTTGGGCCTGGGATTTGCGATGACCCGGGGTCGGGTCGTTGCCGTGTTTCGACCCACGCCTCTCCCCATCACCGCCCATGTCCGAGCAGCCCCGTTTCTTCTCAAACCTCCGCGGAGACCTCTTCGGAGGACTCACCGCGGGCGTCGTCGCCCTCCCCCTTGCCCTGGCCTTCGGCGAGCAGAGCGGCCTCGGTGCCTCTGCGGGCCTCTACGGCGCAGCCTTCATTGGCTTCTTCGCCGCCCTGCTGGGGGGGACGGCCACGCAGATCAGCGGCCCGACCGCCCCCATGACGGTCCTCTCGGCCGCGATCGTCACCACCATTGTGACGGCAAACGGCGGGTCGGTGAACGACGCCCTGCCGCTGGTCCTCTTCGTCTTCCTCCTCGCGGGTGCCTTCCAGATCGGCCTCGGCTTGATGAAGGCGGGGAGCGTCATCCGCTTCATCCCGCGCACCGTGGTGTCGGGGTTCATGACCGGGATCGGCGTGATCATCCTGATCACCCAGGTCCTCCCCGCGGTGGGCTACGTGGCTGCGGATGACGTGGACGCGGTCAGGGCTCAGCTTGTCCACGCCGAGGAGTCGCTGCTTCACAAGGCCCTTGAGGCCGCGAGCATGGACGACCCCCTCGAGCTCAACGACCTCTCCAACTTCAACCTTCACGCGCAAGGGATCGAAGCCGAGGACATCGAGGGTGAGGCCCGGGTGATGGCGCGGAACGAAGCCAAGGGAGTACTGGGGACCCTGCGCAGCCTGCCGCACGCGGTCGACGGGGTGAACTTCCTCGAGCTGGCCTTGGCCTTGGTGACGATCGCCATCATCTTTGGGTTCAAGAGGATCACGACCGTGATCCCCTCCGCGCTGGTGGCCCTGGTCGGAGTGACCGGCGCCGCGACGGCCATGGGCCTCGACTACAGGCCCATCACCCCGATCACCAGCGGCCTGCCTTCGCCGCACTTCGAGCTGTTTGGGTCCATCGGTGAGGTGCTGCCCTACGTCTTCACCGCCTTCCTCCTCAGCCTGCTGGGGGGGATCGACTCTCTCTTGACCTCCGTCGTCGCGGACAACCTCACGAAGACCAAGCATGAGCCCAACAGGGAGCTCATCGGTCAGGGGATCGGCAACAGCATCGCCGCGCTCTTCGGCGGCCTGCCCGGGGCTGGGGCGACGATCCGGACGGTGGTGAACATCCAGGCCGGGGGCCGTACGCGGCTCTCGGGCATGGTCGCCGGCGCGCTCCTGTTCCTGACCCTGCTGGCCCTCGGCCCCATCGCATCCAAGATCCCCACGGCCGTGCTGAGCGGGATCCTGATCACCGTCGGTTTCGGGGTCATGGACTACCGCGGGCTCCGCGAGCTGAAGGTCATGCCGTGGCCCGACCGCATCGTCCTGCTCACAGTGCTCCTGCTGACCGTCTTCTGGCAGCTCGTCTACGCGGTCGCTGTGGGGCTGGTCCTCGCCGCGCTGCTCTTCATGCGCTCGATGTCCCGATGGTCGGCGGGCGGCTTCGAGGTGGTCAAGGCCAATGACGAGGCCGACGGCATGGAGGGAGACCGCTACGTCAAGCACGTCCGGGGTCCGCTGTTCTTCGGAAACGTCGCCGAGTTCGGAGACCTGCGCTCCGCCATCCCGACGGAGGCGCGGAAGGTCGAGATCGACCTGACGGACGTACCCTTCTTCGATCAGTCGGGGGTGTACGCCCTGGAGGAGGCGGTGCTGGACCTCTCCATCGACGGTAGGGAGGTGAGCATTATCGGCCTCGATGGCGCGCAGCGCTCGCAGTTGGAGGCGGTGCGCTTCATCCCCAACGTGGTCCCGGCGGAGCGAATTGGTTGACCGGAGCTCATGACGGACGGCCGCGCGCGGGTGGTCGCGCCCTTCCGTCCGTCATGGCCAGGCTTGAGAAGGACACCGGTCCGATGGGCCGACCTCGTCGCGGGCATCTCGTTGATGGGGCCCGCGGCAGGTACCTCTCGACAGGGCGGGTCAGGGCGATCACCCGGACGGCGCCCAGCGATTGAATCGCTCAGGGGTGGGGGGTGAGCCGCACTCCGGAGAAGAACCTCTCGGCGGCCGCGCCGTTGCCCATCGGCTCGGAGGAGGGGCGCCGGGCGGAGTAGAGCAGCATCATCGACTCACCGAGATCCTCCGGATGGAGCATCCAGCAGCCGCGGTTCTCGACCCGCAGCGTCCGTCCCTCCGCGCCCGGTGAGGCCCGGTCCAGGAACGTCTCGACGTACTCGACGCAGTAGTCCCCGTGGCGTCGCGTGAGGCGGGCGTTGCAGGTGACGCCCTCGGCGCGCTCGGGGTCTCGACCCTCGGAGAGCACGCGCTCGACGTGGCGCAGGAAGCTCGCCGGGGAGCCGAAGGTGGCCTCCGACGACCCCGTGGAGGCCGAGGCGATCGTCGAGACGGCCTCGTCGGCGAAGCGCCGCGCGAAGACCACGCTGCGTGAGTTCTCGGCCACCACGAACCAGTTCGTGCCCTGGGGAGGGCGCACGGTGAGCCCCTCCAGCGCGAGCGGTGTGGCGGGGTCCGTGACGGGCTGGGACCAGCGCGAGGTGCTGCAGGAGCACAGGGCGAGGAGCGCGGCGCTGGCCAGCAGGGCGAGGGGGCGGAGCTTCATGGCCGACACCCTAGCACGGCCGAGGTCGGCCACGGGGCGCCGTCACGGCCGGCTTATCGACCGGACTCAGGCGGCGTCGAAGCGCAGCTCGCCGCCGCGAGCGCGGACGACGACCTCTCCATCGCGACGGGTGCTGGAGAGGAGCACGTCGGACAGGCGCGGCTCGATCTCTCGCTGGATGACGCGCCGCAGCTCGCGGGCGCCACAGTCCGGGCGGAATCCGCGGCCGGCGACCCAGCGAGCGACGGCCGGTGTGAAGCGGACCTGCATGCCCCGCTCGGCTCCCCGCTCCGCCAGCTCGGTGAGCTTCTTCTGCGCCACACGCTCGACGGTCTGGCGGGAGAGCTCGTCGAACACAACGATGTCGCCGATCCGACCGAGGAACTCCGGAGAGAAGCTGCGGGCGAGGGCGTCCTCGGTGATGACCTCGAGGGCCGCACGCCCGATGGTGGGGGCGCCGCCGAAGCCGACGGCTCGCGTCGCAGAGGTGACCTCTTCCGCGCCGCAGTTGGAGGTCATGACCACGATGGTCCGCTCGAAGGAGACCCGGCGGCCCTTGCTGTCCGTCAGGGCGCCCTCCTCCATGATCTGGAGCATCAGGTTGTGCAGCTTGGGGTGAGCCTTCTCGACCTCGTCGAAGAGGACCACGCACTCCGGCTCCGCCGCGACCGCATCGGTCAGCTGGCCGCCGTCGTCGTGCCCCACATAGCCGGGGGGGGAGCCGATGAGCTTCGAGTACTCGTGAGCCAAGGCAAACTCGGAGCAATCGATGCGAACGAGGCCCTTGCTCTCTCCGCGGGCGAAGAGGTGGTGGGCCATCCGGCGGGCAAGCTCGGTCTTGCCGGTTCCGGTCCTGCCAGGGAAGAGGAAGGAGGCGAGGGGACGGCCGCGCTCACCGAGCCCGGCGGCGCAGGCTCGGACGGCGCGCGCCACGCTCTCGATGGCGCGGTCCTGGCCGAGGACGTCCTTCTTCAGGTTCCGAGCGAGCGTCCCGGCGGTGCCGCGCAGGTGATCTAGGAGGTCCTCTCGCGCCGCCGGCCCTTCCTGTTCGCTGGCGGTCTGGGGCCTCGCTGCGGAGTTCGCGTCCACGGTGAGGCGCACCTCGTGGATGTCCAGGCCGGGGTTGACCTCCACGCACAGCTGATAGAGGAGGTCCTCGACCATCAGAGGGTCATCCGGGAAGAGGCGCTCGAGGCGCCCCTCGAGGTCGCCCCGGAACTCAGGCATGCACGCCTCGATGACCATCTTCCTGTACCCCGCACGGCCCAGACCGGGGCGGTCTCGCAGGCTGAAGGCTCCCTCTTCCAGCGCGAGGATTTGCACGAAGCAATCCGCGAGGTCGAAGTAGCGGTAGAAGCTACGTTCGGGGGCTGTACTGGACACGATCGGAGGGGGGGCAGAAGGGGCGGGAGGCGCTAGCACGCGCTGAGGAAGTAGTTCGTCGATCGGGGGCGCCGATCTTGACGCAACAAGCTGCCAAGCCCGATCTGACGCACCACTTTGGCCGGTTCTCGTCCGGAAGCGGGACGTGCCGCGTGTCCGAGCGCCGGAGGAGGCCTAGACTTCCCACAGATGTCCGCCGAAGACGACTTCAAGTTCCTGGTCAAGCTCGTTCACCACGGCCACCTCGAGCGCGACCAGGCCGAGCCGCTGCTGGGGCGCCTGAAGAAGGGCGAGCCCCTCCCCGACCTCCTCCTGAGCCTGAGTGGGTGGGACGAGGAGCGGGTGGACCGGATGATCCGGACCGAGGCGGGGGAGCGCCCAGAAGTCACCGGACACGAGGTGCTCGGGTCCTTGGGAGTGGGGGGCACGGCGCGGGTCTTCCGAGCACGGGAAAAAAAGACCGGTCGCCAGGTGGCGCTGAAGATCCTCGAGTCCAGCTACGCCTCGAACCCTGTGGAGGTCAAGGCCTTCGTCGAAGAGGCGCGGCTGCTGCAGCGCCTCGATCATCCAGGACTCGTGAAGGGCTACGGGCCGGCCAAGTCCCAGGATCAGCTGCTCTCCCGCATGGAGGTGGTGGAGGGGCGGACCCTGCTCGAGTACCTGGACGAGGGGCACCTCTTCCAGGAAGACTCCGCCTTCAAGGTCGTGCTCGAGGTCGCCGAGGTCCTCTCGTACATGGTGACGGAGGGGCTCGTTCACCGGGACGTCAAGCCGGGCAACATCATGCTCACAGACTCCGGTCGGGTGAAGCTGATCGATCTTGGTTTCTGCACGGCTCAGGACGCCAGAGATCGGGAGGGGACCGCCCGCGGGACGGCTCAGTACCTCTCGCCTGAGCAGGCTGAAGGCGGCGCCTGCGCGGACCTGAGGAGCGACATCTACTCCCTCGGCGTCACCCTCTATCAGCTGACCATTGGCAAGCTGCCCTTCGACGGGGGCGAGAGCGAGGACGTGCTCCGTCAGCACGTGATGGAGAAGCTCTCATCCCCCGAGCTCAAGGGCCGCGGTCACTCCCCTTACCTGCAGTACTTCATCGAGAAGATGATGTCGAAGGAGGCGGACCTCCGTTATCAGGACTGGACGGAGCTGGTTACCGACATCCAGGAGCAGGTCCGAGGGGCCGAGAGCCTCGACTACAAGGCGTCCGCCAGTGACGGGCGCGGGCGCCGCCGAGTGAAGTCCACCGGTCGCTCGAAGCGGAGAGGGTGAGCTTGTGACAGATCGCATCGGGCCCGCGGGCGAAGTCTCGGGGCCTGGGTCAGACCCCGGGCTGGAGGGCGCGGTCCCCTTCCAGTTCTCATGCCACCGATGCGGGCACTGCTGCACCGGCGGAGAAGGGTATGTGTGGCTGGAGGACGGAGAGGTCGCCTCGATGGCGGCCGCGCTTGAAATGTCGCCGGAGGCTTTCCGGCAGCGGCACGTGCGGACGGTCCCCGACCCGCGCGAGCCCGGCGCCATGCGCGAGGCGCTGCGTGAGCGGCACGAGGGTGAGGGAGGACGCTGCACGCTCCTCGAGGGCAACAACCACTGCTCCGTCTACACGGCGAGACCCAAGCACTGCCGGACCTTCCCGTACTGGCCGTCGGTCATGGAGACCGAGGACGGCTTCGAGCGCGCCCGGGCCACCTGTCCGGGGATCCGCGTGGAGCCGACGGAGGAGCAGCGACGGGAGGGAGCGCGGCAGCTCGCGGAGATCTACGCCGAGCTGGACGAACTCCTGAACGCGGTCCGGCCGGTGTGCCTTGCCCGGGGGATCTGCTGCCGCTTCGAGGAGGCCGATCACATCCTCTATTCCACAGGCCTCGAGGCGGATCACGCCGCGGCGACGCTCCCCGAGGCTCCGGCGCCCGAAGCCGAGGGGCGCTGCCCGTACCACGTCGCAGGCAAGTGCACCGCGCGCGAGGCCCGCCCCCTGGGGTGCCGGACATACTTCTGCGACCCGTCCATGCAGGACGCCTTGGAGGCCACCCACGAGCGCTTCCTCGCGCGTATCCGGGAGGTCGAGCGCTCCCTCGGCTACCCCGCGGTCTACGCGCCGTTCCCTGCGCTCCTCGCGGACCGCGGGGTGGGGCAACCCGGGAAGGATCCGGGGGCGGCGTCGTCCTGAGCCCCATGCGATCGCCGAGCACACACCGCTCCCGCCCCCCGTCGCCGCGCGAAGAGCGCGGCGCTTGGTTGGTGCTAGCGCTGCTCGCTGTGGCTGCACTCGCGGGCGCCGGGCTCCTCGCCTTGTCGATGATGCCGGGCGATTGGCGCCTGCAAGAGGAGGCCCCGCCGGACCCACCCCAGCCCGCCGCGACCCGCCCCGCCGCTCCGCCCCTGGGGCCGGCCCCGGATCCTGTGGTGGCCCCCGAGGTCCTCGACGAGCGCCCCTACGACCTGAACGATCGGGCCATCGCGGCGCTCGACGAGGGGCGCCTTGACGAGGCGGTGGAGCTCCTGGAGGAGGCGGCCGCGGCGCGCCCGGATGTGGCAGCCTTCGGCGCCAACCTCGGGGAGGCTTACCTGCGCCGGGCCCGCGCCGGAGAGGGGGGAGCCGACGCGGCGATCGACGACTTCGAGGCGGCTCTCGAGTGGATCGAGGATCCGGAGCGGCGGGCGCAGGTGGAGGGGCTCCAGCAGCGCGCGCGGCGAGTCCGTGACGAGGAGCGCGACTTCGTGGTCGAGCCTACCCTGCACTTCACCTTCAAGTACGACGGGTCGCGAGGGGAGCTGACGGAGGGGGTCGACCGCCTCAAGGTGCTCCTCGAGGACACCTACCAGGAGTTCGGCGAGCAGTTCGGTCGCCGGCCAGTGGAGGCCGGTGAGGGGCGGATCGAGGTCATCCTCTACGACGCCGCGGGCTTCGACTCCGTGACGGGCCTCGGCGACTGGGCCGGCGGTATCTTCGACGGGAAGATCCGGGTGCCCGTGGAGGACCTCCGGAC
>Ga0102815_10000762_pt1 | contig 20756 bp, 18 predicted proteins | sample ColrivemetaGS759_FD_79113 | JGI IMG/M metagenome (GOLD analysis project Ga0102815, IMG submission 79113) | Estuarine microbial communities from the Columbia River estuary - Ebb tide ETM metaG S.759 | ecosystem: Environmental > Aquatic > Marine > Intertidal zone > Estuary | place: USA: Columbia...
CACTCCCAGCGCCGGGCGGCGGGACGGACTCCCGTCTCGCCGCCCGGCTCCCATTTCAATCGCCTCCAGTCACCTTCGTCCCCAAACGAATCGCCCCCCTGCCCCCGATGAGCCAGAAGCGCGACTACTACGAGGTGCTCGGCGTCCCCAAGGATGCACCGGCAGGCGACATCAAGAAGGCGTACCGCAAGCTCGCCCTCAAGTACCACCCCGACCAGAACCCCGACAACGCGGAGGCGGAGGCGAGCTTCAAGGAAGCGGCCGAGGCCTATGACGTCGTGGGAGACGCGGAGAAGCGGCCCCGATACGACCAGTTCGGGCACCAGGCCTTCGACCAAGGCGCCGGCGCCGGAGCGGGCGGCTTCACCAACGTCGACGACATCTTCTCGGCCTTTGGAGACATCTTCGGGGGCTCTGGCGGCTTCGGGAGCATGTTCGGCGGCGGCGGCGGCGGCGGCGGTCGGCGCCGCGGCCCCCAGCGAGGCCGCGACCTCCGCATCGTCCTCGACCTCACACTCGAGGAGATCGACGAGGGCGTCTCCAAGACGGTCGCGCTCAAGCGCATGGACACCTGCTCGCCCTGCTCGGGGTCCGGCGCTCGAAAGGGCACGGGCAAGTCCACCTGCTCGACCTGCAAAGGCAGCGGCCAGGTCACCCGTAGCGCCGGCTTCTTCCAGATGGCCTCCCCCTGCCCGTCCTGCCGCGGCGCCGGCGAGGTGATTGAGTCACCCTGCCAGTCTTGCAGCGGCAGCGGAAACGTCCAGGACCGCACCGAGGTCGAGATCCAGGTCCCTGCCGGGGTCGAGGAGGGCGTCCAGCTCCGGATCACCGGTGAGGGTGACGCCGGCCCCAACGGCTCGCCCCGCGGAGATCTCTACTGCGTGATCCGCGAGAAGGAGCACCGGGTCTTCCAGCGCTCCGGCCCCGACGTGCTCACCGAGGTCCCCTTCGCCTTCTCCCAGCTTGCGCTTGGGGACAAGATCGAGATCCCCACCCTGCGAGGCAAGGTGGAGATGACCGTCCCCGCCGGGACCCAGAGCGGCAAGGTCTTCCGGCTTCGCGGCCAGGGCCTGCCCCGCATGGACAGCCGCGCCCGCGGAGACCAGCTCGTGCGCGTCTTCTGCGAGGTGCCCCAAAAGATCACCGACAGGCAGCGTGAGCTGCTCGAGGAGTTCCAGGAGATTGACCGGGAGACGAGCGGCCGCAAGACGTTCTTCGACCGCGTCACCGAATACTTCAAGTGACCGCCATGGCGTTCGGAAAGAGCAAGAGAGACGAGACCAAGACAGACCCCGCGGCCGAGGATCCCGAGGTGGAGGCGCAGGACGCCTCCGCGGCGGAGGTCGTGGAGGACGAGGACCCGCTTGTCACCCTGGCGCGGGAGAAGGACGACGCCGTGGACCGCTGGATGCGTCTCCAGGCCGACTTCCAGAACCACCGGCGTCACGCCCAGGCCAACATCGACACGGCCGTCGCGAGCGCGCGCTCCGAGGTCCTTGGGGAGGCGGTCACGATCCTGGACTACCTGGACATGGCGCTCGCCTTCGAGGTCACCAGCGAGGAGGCCAAGAACCTCAAGGTCGGGGTCGAGATGACCCGCCAGCAGCTGCAGGCCCTGTTTGACCGGATGAACGTCAAGGCGGTCACCGCCGAGGGCGCCTTCGACCCCAGTCGGCACCAGGCGGTCTCCACCGTGGAGACGGACGAGCATGAACCCGGCACGATCGTCGAGGTCGTGCGCGGCGGCTGGACCATCGGAGACGCGGTCCTCCGCTTCGCCCAGGTCCGTGTCGCCGCGGCGCCGGATGCTCCCGCGGACGAGGAGGCAGAGGTCGATTCCGCTGCAGAGACCGATTCCGCTGCAGAGGTCAATTCCGCTGCAGAGGCGGCCCCTGAAGAGGGCGGCGAAGAGGCCCTCGAGGCGCCCGCCGAGGCCGGAGAGGAGAAGGCCTGATGCCGACGTACGACTATCGCTGTAACGCCTGCGGACACACGTTCGAGGAGTTCCAGATGATGAGCGACCGCGTCATGCGCAAGTGCCCCGAGTGCGGGAAGCTCAAGCTCGAGCGCCTGATTGGCTCCGGGGCCGGCTTCGTCTTCAAGGGGTCCGGCTACTACGTCACGGACTACCGTTCCAAGAGCTACGACGACGCGAAGAAGGCCGACACGCCCAACAAGTCGGGCGCGGAGTCAGGCGGCTCCTCGAAGGAGACGAAGAAGGCGAAGAAGAGCGACAGCTCCGGGGACTGAGCTCCTTCAGGGCCAGTTCCCCTACGCCGAGCTGAGTTCGACGCGCTGAGTTCGACGCGCTGAGAGCGCTGGGCGCGACCTCCCCACCGGGTCACAAGGTCAGATGCCGCGGGCTGCACGAGCCGAGACGAGGCTGCGTATCACCGGCCGTGCTCTTCGGCGCACCTCCGGGCTGGAAGACCGCGCGCGGCATCCACCGCCTGCCCGAAACGGGTCGAGCCCAGGAGGCCTCAGCGAAGGAGCTTGTCCTCGACCAGGGCGCCGATCGCGTCGGTTCGGTGATGCCCGAGAACCATGTCGGCCTCGGCCTGGATCTCGGGGAACGCGTTCCCCATCGCGACGCCAAGGCCCGCACGACGGAGCATCGGGATGTCGTTATCCGCGTCGCCGATCGCGATGACCCGCGACGCCGGGATCCCCTTGGTCTCCTGGAGCAGCCGGATCGCCTCGGCCTTCCCCTGACACGGCGCGTGGACGTCGATCGCGCTGTAGGGATTCGTCCTGTGCCGCGGGAGGATCGAGAGGGGGAAGTGCGAGATGTAGATCGGCGCCCCCGCCGCCTCCTCTAGCTCAGCGGCCACGTTGGCGGAGCCGGCGTCGCCGCACTTCATGAGGAAGCTGAGGCGGATCGTGTAATCCCGAAGCAGTCCCGGGCGATCCACGAACTGCACGCCGATGAAGCCCTCGAAGTTCCGCGCCTCCTCGTCGCTACGCGGCGCCAAGGCGAGCTTCTCGTCTGCGGTCATGACGAGGACCTGGGCCTCTCGCTCGGCGGCCCAGCGGTGCAACCGTTGGAGCGTTCGGGTAGCGACGGTCCGCTCCTCGAGCATGCGCTCTGCCTTGTGGCACCAGACGGCGCATCCGTTGAAGAGCACGGTCGGCGCGTCGAGGCCGAGGTCGGTGACGATGGGCATGGCCGAGATCTTGGACCGGCCGGTCACCACCATCACCTCGACCCCCTGCCGCTCGGCCTCGAGGATCGCCGCCCGCGTCCGGGGGTGGATCGACTCGTCAGGCGTCAGCAGGGTCCCGTCGAGGTCCAGCAGGAGGGCATCATACTCGCGCGACATGGGGCGGATCCTAGCTCCTCTTCCCGCCGATCTCGATCACAGAGTGGGCATCGTGATCGTCACGCGCTCGCCGGCCTCCAGGGTGAGCTCCCGGCTCTCCACCGCGGGGAGCCCATCGGCCCCAAGGTCAACGGTCTCGACCCTGTACCGCCCTGGCGCCAGGGACGAGAAGCGGTGACTCGACCCGCGGAGCCGCGACACCACCTTGTTGGACCGAACGCCGCCGCGCTCGTCGAGGCCGCAGAGGCGGATGCCGTACTTCCTCGCGCGGCGGCCCCGTCGGCCGCTGTCCTTCGAGGAGCCCGCGACGACCGTGAGAATCGCGGCCGCGTCCACCTCGATGACCACCGGCTCCCGCAACTCCCCCTCCTCGAAGGGCGGGAGGCTGACGCGCCGGCCGACGACGATCGAGCCCGAGATCTCGAGTTGAACAGGGACACCAGGGGTGAGGCCCGCGAACTCGAAGGAGCCGTCCTCCCCGGACCGGAGACTCCCAGGCGCCAGCCAGTTGTCCCGGGCGTCCATGGAGCCGTCGCGCTCCGCGCGGAGGGTGCGCTGCCCCACCCAGGCCTGGTGGAGGTCGGACGGCCCCCGGACCTTGATCGAGACCCCGGCCGCCGGCTCTCCGGACCCCCGGTACACGACCCTCCCCGAGACCGCCGCCTCGGCGAGGTCGATCAGAAGCTCCTCCGGCTGCGGCCGGACCTCGTGCGTGAAGACCGTGGCCATGGCCCGGGACCGATGGTTGACGGTCACCTCGTAGGTACCCGTCGGGATCCCCCGCAGGGCGAACTCTCCGCTGGAGTCCGCGATCGCTCGCATCGTGGTTGATGTGGTCTCGGGGCGCAGTAGGTCGTTGCCTTCACGGATCGCGAGACGGATGCGCGCATCTGCAAGCGCGACACCGCCGGCGCGTACGCGCCCACGCAGCACCTCGGATCTCTGCGTCTCAAGCCGAACAGTGACGGCGCCGTCCACCGGTACGTCGATGCTCTCGAAGACTTCACGCCACTCCCTCGGCTGCCGCGGTCGCATCCTGGGCTGCGCCGCGCGGACGGTCGCCCGCCCCGCTCCGACATTCTCGAAGAGCGCGATCCCCCTCTCGTCGGACCGCACCACCCGGGAAGGGATCGAGCCCTCTGGAGCCCCCCTGCGCGTGAGCCTCAGGTCCACCTCGACGCCGGCGAGCGGATCGCCCGCCCCGTCCACCACTTCCGCGGTGACCGTTGCGCCGCGGGTGATCTCGACCGTGATCTCGACCTCCGCGCCGGTGTATTGCTCCAGCTGGCCAGAGGGAAAGCCGTCGGCGTCAACGAAGAGGGACCAGCCCCGTTGGCTGGGGGCTTGCAGTTCCACCACCCCGTCTCGGTCGGTCTCCCCGTACCGCACCACGTTGCTGGAGTGCGCGGGCCTCCCCGCCTGCGCGCGCCACCAGCCGAGAGAGGAGCGGGACGAGCTGGGTGCCAGGAACACGCGGGCGCCCTCCACGGGAAGCGTGGAGCGACCCTCGACGACTCTGACCCTCAGCTCGGCTGAGGCGGCGATCTCGAGGTCGCCCAGGTCCACGTCCTCGCCGTGGCTTACGGAGACACCGCGCAGCACGAGCTGCTGGTGGCCCGGAGCACGCACCCTCAGCGTGAAGGTCCCTCGCTTACCGGGATCGACCCGCAGCCCATCGAAGGCGAAGCGTCCCCCAGGGTGCGAGGTCACGACCTCGCCCTCTTCCCCCTCCAGGGCCTTGGCACGGAAGTCATCGCCAACAGGGGGTGGGCCGGACTTGTTCCAGATCACGAAGCTCTCCACTGGGACCGCTGCGCCGCCCGCCTGGGCCCGGTGGACAACGCGGCCGCGGATCGAGGCCCTCGGGCGATAGGTCAGCTCCACGCCCGTGTCGCCGCACCGGGCGACGACGGACTCAGCGTCCATGGAGGAGCGCGGCGTCTCCTGCAGGCCGACAGTGAGCCTGTAACGGGCCGCCGGGCGCAGGCCTGTGACTTCGAACCGGCCGTCCGGCTGGGGCCGGACGGCCCGGGGTCGACGGTCGACGTCGGGCGCATCGCGGTCCGCCGGCCATAGCGAGACCCACAGTCCCTCAGGCGGGAGGCCCCCGGCTTCGACGATCCCTTCGATCGACCCCCCGCGCTCGAGTCGGACGACCACGCCCTTGAGGCCCCGCCCGACGGGCACCTCCCCCTCATAACGCACCATCGGATGTCCCAGCTTCTCGACGACCAGATGGAAGGGTCCGGGTGCGAACTCATCGCACCAAAAGGTCCCGTCTTCCGGGGTCGCCCCCACCATGTAGCCGCGGCTAGGCGTCGACACGCGGAAGCCCCCGAGCGGACTCGCCTGTCCGAAGTAGACGGTGGCTCCCTTGACGGGGAGGCCGTCGGGGCCGAGGACACGCCCGGCCACGGAAATCCCTGGCGTCAACGAGATCGGCCCCACCGCCATCGGGAGTCGGCTCGGGAGGCGCCCGAGGCGAACCGCCTGCACGGCCCAGCCCGGCGCGCGGACCAGGGCGCTGACGGTCCGCCCCGCCCGGAGTTCCGGGGTGCCGTCGTCCATGCCAACACCGAAACGCCCGCTCGCGTCCGTCTCGACGGAGCAGACTCCTGCCAGGTCCCGCTCGGTCAGCTCCATGCCCAGGGCCGTCTCGGCGCGCCGCGTGGTCACGAGCACCTGCGCGCCGGGTACAGGCTCACCGCCCGGCCCGACCACCGAGCCGGTCAGCTGGAACCTGGGCGCCTCCCGCTCCGCGCGCGCTCGGGCTCGAGCAGCGGCCTGCTCCGCCAGGGCGCGGGGCGACAGCGCCTCGGCGACCCGGACCTCCTCGCCAGAGACGCCCGGGAGGTCGCCCGTCACCGCCGCAGGCCCTTCGGCAGTCGCGCCAACCCGAGCGATGAGTTGGGCCCCGCCCACAGGTTTCGCCCCCGACCACGGCTGGAACCAAAGGAGCGCGGCGACGCACACGAGCGCGGCCGCGCCGAGGAGCAGAGCCTTGGTTCCCGGGATTCTCGTGTGAGCCATGGTGGGGTGACGTCGGGATGGGGCCCCAGGACCGGTGAGGAGCCCAGATTCGGATCAAATCCGAGGACCGGTCGAGTCGGCGCCACGTCTCGACGATAATCGTAGCGGGACGGCAGGTCGTCCCCGATCCTCCTCGGGTCCACAAGCCATGAGTAAATCCCTCCCCCAACCGGCCCTCGCGCGCTCCATGAGAAATGTGGCCGCGCTCGCTCTCGCGCTGGCCCTGACGGCCTGCACGGGCACCCGCAAGCTGACGGACCCCGTCGTCGCCATCATGACCGACAGGGGGATGGAGCTCGGAGTCTCGACAGAGTTCGGCGTGGTCTTCCTCGGCAAGACGGCGGACCGCGGTCCCGTCATCGTCGAGGCTTACTTCGGTGACGGCCCCTCCATGGAGCAATCGGTGATCGAACCTGTCGGTGGCGGGCTCTACACCGCGGACATGGAGATCCGGCTGCCGCACGTGCCGATCTCCTTCGACCTGCCCACCGACGGCGAGACGCTCGAGGTCATGGGCCGCCGGGGTTGGGACCGCTGGTCGACGATGACCACCTGCCGCATCGTCGAGGGCGTCGAAGGGGTCCTGGTCGAGATCCCCGAGGGCTTCCTCGACAGCGTCGAGCAGACCGGGGCAGGCGTCTATCGGCCCACCGGAGAATTCACCAAGGACCTGGTGGGCCTCGTCTCTGGCAAGGTCACGATCCAACGCGACGGAGAGAGCCGGCAGTACCTCGCCGTCGTCGGCGCCGACACACTCTGGCGCCTCGCCGCTCACCGCAAGGACCAGCTCCGTCGCCGGCCCTTCGTCTACCGCGAAGACCTCCTGTGAACCGAGCCGGTAGCTCGGACACTTGAATCAGAGAAGAGCCGACCGCGAGGTCGGCTCTCTTCGTTCCAGGCACGCCCCAGCGCGGGCCTGGGGCGCCGGCCGATGACCTCGACCGTAGAAGCCGGTCAGGCTCGCCGACCCGGCGGAGTCAACCGGTGGAGCCAGCCGGTGGAGCCAGCCGCGGGGAAGGGCCCGGCATCAGCTCAGCCGGTGCAGCCCACCGGCCGGAGTCACGGACGGAGCAGCGAAGGCCGGAGCCGTCGCTCAACGCCGCCAGAAGGTCGGCATCAGCAACGCCACGAGCGCATAGAACTCGAGGCGACCGAGGACCATGCAAATCGACAGGGCGAACTTCGCCGCCCCCGGCAGGTCCCCGAAGTTCATGGCTGGCCCCACGCCCCCCAGACCTGGCCCGACGTTGTTCAGGGTCACGAGGACGGCGGTCGAGCTCGTCTCCAGGTCGATGCCGTAGGCGCCAAGCAGCGTCGTGGCCGCGACGAAGACCATGAGCCAGAGCACAAGGTAGCCCGTCACGGACGCCACCACCGACTCGTCCAGCGCCTGACCGTCGATCCGGATCCGGTGAATGACCCGCGGCCGCGCGAAGCGCCGCACGGCGACCAGCGCGGCCTTGAGCACGATCGCCAGCCGCACGAGCTTGAGCCCCCCGCTGGTGGACCCGGCGCAGGCGCCGCAGAACGCGAGCAGCATCAGCGCGATGCGGCAGAACTGGGGCCAGGCGTTGAAGTCGGTCGTGGCGTAGCCAGCGGTAGTGATCTGGCAGACCACGTGGAAGGTGCTCAGCCGTAGCGCCGCCAGCGGGCCGGAGACGCCCTCGGTCGGAGCCCCGCTCCCCGAGAACCAGAGCACCGCCGCGATGATCAGCGAGGCCCCCACCACGATGCCCAGGAAGAGCCGCACCTCGAGGCTCCCCACCAGCTTGCGCCACGCAGGGCGCGGCCCCACCCGGATCAACGTGTCGTAGATGGCGAAGTTCAGGGCCGAGAGGAGCATGAACACCGCCAGCACCCCCTCCACCAGCGCGGAGTCGAAGTAGGCGATGCTCTCCGAGTGGTTCGAGAACCCTCCGTTGGCCACCGTGGTGAACGTGTGGATCACCGCGTCAAAGACGGAGAGGCCGACGAGCATGAGCGCAGCCAGCAGCGTGACGCTGAGGACCAGGTAGATCTTCATCAACATCAGGGCGGCGTCACGCACGCGCTGGTGCCCTGCCTCGCGGGAGATGCCAGGCACCTCCGAACGGAAGAGGCTGCGGCCGCCGGTGGGGAAGATCACCACGAAGACCATGACGATGCCGAAGCCGCCCAGCCACTGGCTAAAGCTCCGCCAGAAGGCGATGGCCGCGGGCATGGAGTCGATCTGCTCGGCCGTCATCACCGTCGAACCCGTGGTCGTGAGGCCCGAGACCGACTCGAAGAAGGCGTCCACCGGCGACGTGATGGTCCCCTCAAAGAGGAACGGCAGCGCACCGGCCACGCCACCCACCAGCCACGCCAGCCCGACCGTGGCCAGCCCCTCGCGCCGGAAGTAATCGGGCCGCTTGCGGGAGTCCCGGGTCGCGCCACGGAACACGAAGGTCACCAGCCCCCCCACCAACGCGGTCACGAAGGCCGCGAGCCCGCAGCTCGCGGCGGGGCCACGCTCCCCCATCCCTAGCCCCACCGCGGCAGGCACCGCGAGGAACCCGGCCATCAGCAGCAGGACGACGCCGAGCATCTGCGCCACCGCGCGGAAGTTCACGGGCGGCCCCCTGATCGGGTGTGCCGCCGCGTCGAGATGATCCGGGGCACGGCCACGGTCAGAGGGCTCCGAGCGCTCGCTCGGCCTCCTCCAAGGACTCCCGCATGGCGAACACGACGGCGGTGTCCCCCTTGCGCACGACGGTCTCTCCACCGGGGATCGTCACCGCGTTGTCACGCACCAGCGCGCCGAGGACGACCCCCCGCGGGAGGCCCAGCTTCTTGAGCTTGATCGGCTCCTTCAGGCCGACCTCGAGCTCGATGACCTCTGCCTGCCCGCTCCCGATCGCGGCGATGGCCCGCGGCGAACCCGCGCGAGCGAGTCGGGTGATGGCCTTCGCGCACATCATGCGCGGGCTGATGGCCTGGTCCACGCCCTCGAGGAGATCGAAGATCTCCGCGTAGGAGGACTTCTCCACCAGCGCGACCGTGCGCTTCACGCCGAACGACTTCGCCAGCTGACAGGCGACGATGTTGTCCTCGTCGTCATGGGTGGTCGCCACGAAGACGCTGGCGTCCGCGAGGCGCTCCTCACGGAAGAGCATCATGTCGGTCGCGTCCCCCACCATCACGGTCAGGTCGCCCGAGCGCTCGAGGTCGAGGGCCCGTGCCCGGGCGGGGTCCTGCTCGAGCACCAGGACGCTGATGCCCGGCTCCCCGGAGAGCCGCAGCGCAATCTCTCGGCCGATCCCGCCGGCGCCCATGACCACGACGGACCGCTTCCACTCCACCTTCTCGCCGGCGAGCCGCTCGAACTGGTCGAGGTCCGTCGAGGATCCGAGGACGTAGATCTGGTCCTTGCCGTGCAGCTCGTCGCTGCCGGAGGGCACGGTCAGCTGCCCCCCCCGGGACACGGCGGTCACCAGCACGCCCGCGGGGATCTTCAGCTCCCCGAGCGGCCGGCTGGTGAGCTCGGAGTCCTCCTTCAGCCGCAGGCGCCGGAGCTGGACCTGGCCGTTGGCGAAGCTCTGGACCTCCAGGGCGTGCCGCTCACGGACGAGGCCGAGGAGCTCCTCGGCGACGAGCTCCTCGGTGGAGAGCACGACGTCGAAGCCGAGGGCGTCCTTGTAGAAGTAGCGGTAGTCCGCCAGCACGCGGGTGTCCTTCAGCCGGATGATCACCCGGCTCGCGCCCAGCTTCTTGGCGATCACGCTCGTCAGCATGTTGACGCGGTCGTCGTCAGACACGGCGATGACGAGATCCGCCGCGGACGCCCCGGCGTCCGTGAGCGTGTCGGCCCGCGTCCCGTCCCCGACGAGCGACTGCACGTCCAGGGACTCGGTCAGCTTGCGCGACTTCGAGGGGTCCGGATCCACCACGGTCACCGAGTGTTCCTCACGGCTGAGGACCCCGGCGAGGTGCTGGCCAACCTCTCCTGCGCCAATGATGACGATGTTCATCGTGCGGAACGATAGACCCTGGCCGCCGCGGGGTACAACAGCACGGTGATCGCCCTCGTCGACAATCGCGATTCGTTCACCTTCAACCTCGTCCAGGCCCTCCAGCGGCTGGGGGCCGAGGTCGCCGTCCTCGACGGGCGTAGCGCTCGTGCAGACGCTGTCATGGGCGCCGAGGGGGTCATCGTGGGGCCTGGCCCGGGCGAGCCGAGCGCCGCAGGCTGCAGCGAGGAGGTCTTCAGGCTCGCAGCCGCGCGCGCCGACGCCCCTCCGATTCTTGGGATCTGCCTGGGCCATCAGGCCCTCGGAAGCGCCCTCGGCGCGGGGATCCGCACCGCGACCGAGCTCGTCCACGGTGCTGTCCGCCCGATCCACCATGACGGTGAGGGGCTCCTGGCCGGGCTTCCCAGCCCCTTCCCCATGGCCCGCTACAACTCTCTGGTGGTGGACGAAGCGACCCTCCCCGGCGAGCTGGTCATCACCGCGCGAACCGAGGACGGCGACATCGCGGGCCTGCGCCATGCCTCACGCCCGCTCTTCGGCCTCCAAGGTCACCCCGAGTCCATCCTCAGCCTCGACGGCGGCTCGACCGTCTTCAGGAACTTCCTCGACCGCTGCGGCCGTTGACCGCGCCCGGCCCCGAGCCGCCCGCTTCAAGCCCGCCCGGGGCAGGCTCCCCGGATGACCCCACGGACTCCGCTCCGACCGGCCCGTCCCATTGGGGCCAGGGCCCCTCGAAGGGACGGCGGTCCTCACCATCCTTGGTCCCGAGCAGCCCCCGCGTGAGGAAGAGGTAGGCCGGCTTGCCGGTCCGACGCCACAGCAGCGCCAGCCCCCTCCGGCGCATGCGCGACGCCTCCGCGACGCCGGCCTCCGCAGGTCCCCGCCCGTTCATGGTGTATCGGCGCCGGAGCTTCTGCACGTGGCGCAGGTCGTCCCGGCAACGGGACTCAAAGCGCTTGCCGCGTCGGTTGGAATGCACGCTTGCGAGCTGAAAGTCGATCAACCGCGGCCGGCCGGCGCGATCGACCACGACGTTCTGCTCCTTGTGGAGGTCGTTGTGGCAGACCCCGGCGGCGTGCAGGCCTCGCACGGCAGACTCGAGCAGATCGAAGAAGTCGAGGGGCAGCCGCTCCGCGCGGTGGAGCGGGGCGCCGGCAATGAACGGGCGCGTGAAGAGCTCGCGGGCTCGGACGCCGCGGACCTGGCCGAGGGCGGCGCGCTCCTCCTCGCGCAGGGAGGGCGCGGGCCCGAAGCGTGGCTGGCCTCCCCGCCCACAGGCGGCCATCGCCCGCTGTTCCCGCCGGGCGAGCAGGCGCGCGAACGGTCGCAGGACCACCCACCCGTCCATGGAGCGCAGCACGAACTCCCGCGGCGGTTCGCCCGCGCGCTCGAGCGCGACCCGGTGGACGGCACCGAGCGCGTCTCGTTTCATCTCCTCCTGGATGCGAACGGGTACCACGCTGAGTAACCTACCACGCACATGTCCGCCGTCGCTCCCAACCAGGCCGCGTCCCCTCCCTCGGAGGCTGCCGGCGGTGTACACGTGCGCGGCCTGGAGCACCGCTTCGGCGCCAACCAGGCGCTGCACCCGACGACCCTCCAGATCCCGCCCGGCGGAGTCGTCGGCTTGCTCGGTCCCAACGGGAGCGGCAAGAGCACGCTGATGCGCCTGCTCACAGGCCTGGTCCCGCTGCAGCGAGGGGAGATCACGGTGGACGGCGTCCGCCTCACCGGCGACGGGCTCTCGATCCGGCGACGCACCACGTACGCGCCCGGTGAGCTTCATCTCTATGGCGAGATGAGGGGCGAGGAGCACCTGCGCTTCCTGCTGCGGGGCCGCTCCGGCGCCGACCTGGAGCGGGCGCGTATGGTGGCCGGCGAGCTCGAGCTCCCCCTGAAGCGCCGGATCCGCGAGTACAGCCACGGCATGAAGCGCCAGCTCCTGTTCGCAGCGGCCATCGCGCCGACGGTCAGGGTCCGGATCCTCGACGAGATCAGCGAGGGCCTCGATCCGGCGAAGCGGAGCCAGGTGCTGGATCTCATCGACGCGGACGCGGCGCGCGGGACCACCATCCTGCTCTCCTCCCACCACCTCGGTGAGGTGGACCGTTCCTGCCAGAGGCTGGTCTTCCTGAACGCCGGCCGCGTCGTCGCGGACGAGAGCTCCGAGGAGGTTCGGCGCCGCGCTGGCCGCCTGGTCCGACTCCGCTTCGCGCCGGGCGCCCTGACGCACTCGAGCGCCGCGGCCCTCGAGGGCCCCGGGGTTGAGTCCGTCGAAGAGGCCGCCGACAGGGTGAATATCATGCTCTCCAGCGACGACCCCCGGGAGTTCCTCGGCCGCCTCGCCGCGGCCAGCGACCTGCCTGCGCCCGTCAGCGTGGAGCACGGCCGGATCTCCCTGGGCGAGCTATACCGAACGCTCTACGGCGTGGAGGGCACCTGATGTTCAAGGGCAGCAGGGGTTACATCATCTACGGGCTCGGCTTCTTCGTCGTGCTGGAGATCATGCTCGTCGCGGCCATCTACTGGTGGCCGACCTTTGAGCAGAACATCCCCTCGATCAAGGCCATCGCGGCCCCGATCGCGATGCTCAGCGATCTCGTGGACCAGGTCGACCAGTTCGGCGTCTCCGGTTACATCGTGGGGCAGCACTTCTTCAAGGGCTGCAGCGCGCTGGGAACCGCAGCCGCGGTGCTCTTCGCGGCCAACGCCGTGGCCGGGGAGGCTCACCGCGGCACCATGGAGATCTGGCTCGCCCGCCCCGTCTCGAGGCTGAGGCTCATGAGCGAACGCTGGTTCGGCGGCCTGCTCGTCGTGATCGGACCGGTCTTCGCCACGAGCGTCACCGTCCCCGCGCTCCTCGGCATGTTCGACAAGACCATGGACATGTCGGACCTGATGCGCTGCTCCGTGCACATGAGCGCCTTCCTGGCTGCGATCTATGCGGTGAGCTTCCTGTGGTCCTGCCACAGCTCCGAGCCCATGCGCATCAGCTTCGTGATGCTCTTCATCTCCGTCATGATCTTCGCGCTCTACCTGGTGGAGGGCGTCACGCACTACTCCCTCTACCGCCTCGTGGAGATCAAGGTGTTCATGCGCATCATCACGAAGGACGCCATGAACTGGACGCTGCTCGCCCCGATGCTCGCCTGCACCGCTGCCGCCTACGGCCTCTCGGTCCGGGCGTTTCTCAAGCGCGTACCCTGACCTCCGGCTTGCGGTCCAGCGCCGTCGAGGTCGACGCCTGACTGGGGCCCAGCTGGTGGCTCAGCTGTTGGCTCAGCTGGGGGCTCAGCTGGGGTCTTGCTTGAGGCCGCGGCTCGCGCCTGAGCGCGGGTTTGGAGCAGCCACTGCGCGCGCCCAGGTCGAGCCTCCCCCTCGCTGGGCTCAGCCTTCCCTACGCGCGATCCAGTCCCAGAAGGCTCGCTCCATCTCGGGGACGTCCACGCCCTCGAACGCTGCATCGAGGGCATTCAGCTGGCTCCGCACCACGGCCGCCTCGTACGCGCGGTGGCTGATCCCACCGAACGCCAGCTCCTCGACCTCGTCGCGCCAGGCTTCCCTGAGCTTCAGGAAGTAGCGCTCGACCAGCGTGCTCCACGACCTGCGCGCTCTGGCCTCGTCGCTGGTCTGAAGGAACCGAATCAGCGCGTAGCTGTACGGATAACAGATGGATGAGTTGGCGTAGAACGCCGCTCTGGAGAGGCCGAGCAGCTCGCCGAGCGGTGGGACCTTCGCGCGGACCTCCTTCCGCTGGAGGTACTCAAGCTGTTCCTCCAGAGGATCGATCTCGATGACCCGGCCGGAGCGGATCCGCGCACCCGCGTAGTACTCGGAGAGGCCCTCACCGAACCAGGTCTGGGGGGACGCGGCGCTCATCACCTGATGCAGGTACTGGTGGCAGACCTCGTGGTAGAGCGTCCTGACCGTGGGGTGGTCCGGCGGGATCGCCCCCACGGGGTCGGTGCGCGCGTCGTAGAGCACGAGCTCACCGCATCCGGGGTTGAAGTAGCCCACCGACGCGGGGCTTCCGCCGTAGGTCAGGTACTCCCCCCGATCGCGACAGATTCGAACCACGGCGAGGGACCTGATCTTCCGGTCCGGGGGCAGGTCGGACGTGAGCCTTCGGCGAACGGCCATCATCCCCTTCGCGAGTTGAGTGGGGACCAGAGACTGCTTGGGCCCGTGAAACAGGATCATCGCACTCTCGGTGTCGTGGACGCTCCAGCCCTCGGCCAGCTTCACGCCGATCTCGATGCGCTCTGCCTCGAACGGGAGAATGGTCCGGCGATAACGCGTCTCCCAGTCCTTCCGATCGAGGTCCACGTCTGCCTGCTCGAAGAACCTGAAACTGGTCGCCGCACGCTCGAAGGCTCGGCGCTCACGACGGTAGAGCGACTCCTCGCACTCCCCCACGAACACGACCGCGTCCTTGGGTCCGCTCCACGCGTGAATGAAGACGCTGCGCTTCTGGCCGTCCACCACGTGGTTCCCCGCGAGTCGCACGGGCTTGCGGCCGAAGCGCGCGCGGACGTAACGCTCCTCGTCGATGTCCGCCGTCGGAAAGAGGCCCTGAGCCCAACCCCGGATCCCGGTCGCGTCAAGCTCGGGCTTCTCGACCCGGTACACGCGCTGCGTGCACGGCGCCGCCCGATCATTTGGGGCCCCCTTGGTCGCGAAGAGCAACAGCAGTTCCTCCGCGTCCGGCGGGACCTGACGGGCTTCGAGTCGCGAGGAGCGCTCGAAGCCGAAGCCAAGGACGGGGTACTTCTCGAGTCGGTCGGTGGGCCCGCCGGGGGACGGAGCGCCGGCCGCGGCGCCGCCTAGCGACAGAGCGAGGAGGATCAGGAGGTGGCGGGCTCGCATGGACATTTCATCGTCCACGAGCCCGCCGGCGCTCCAGACGCGTCAGCCGAAGGTGCGTGCCAGCATCGTCCTGAGCCGCCACGTCCAGGTTCGAGACGCTGCGCCGCGCCCGCTCGCGGCGGCCAGCGGCGCCACCTCATCGAAGGCTCGACCCGCGGCCTCGGCCTCGCCGGCCGAACGCAGGGTCCGCGCGCGGAGCATGGCGCTCTCTGGAGTCACGCCGTGATTTCGCTCGAGCCGCTTCACTCGCTCGAGGGCTCCCTCCCACTGGCCTGCGGCGCGCGAGGCCACGACCGACCGCAGCATCGCTCCTCCGTAGGCGTACTCCTCGTCCTCCCGAAGGACCGAGTCGAGCGCCTCCAGGGCGCCCTCCGGGTCGCCGCCTGCGCGCAGCCGGGCCTCCCCCAGGGGATAGCGCAGCTCCAGGGAGGTCGGGTCGCCCGCGGACGCCGCCGCCAGCAGCGGGATCGCACGACGGGCCTTTCCCTGGGAGAGCAGCAGCGCGCCCAGCTTCCCCTTGTGGTGGGGTGTGTCGACGGCGCCCAGGGACCGCTCGAGCCGGCGCCGCGCGCCCGCGTCAACGGCCTCTGTACCTAGCTTGGCGGCCACCGCAGACACGAGCAGGGCCGTGAACCAGAAGCCGAGGAACGGGATCCTGAACAGCGCCCCGACCAGGGGCAGCTGCGCCAGGAAGCCCGTCAGGATGAAGACGGAGACGAAGAAGATGAGGAGTCGAGCCATCCGGTGAGGAGGATAACCCACGTCGAACGTATCCTCCCGACGTGGCTGATCGTTCCCTCCATGGCACCCGCCCCCGCACGGCGGCACGGCTCGAGCTCGGCCGCGCCCTCGGCGGCGCGCTGCTCGCTCCCCTGCGGTACGCGGCCCACGTGCCGGTGCGGCGCCGTGTCCTCTCGGAGATTCGGCAGGACGTCCAGGAGGGCGCGGGGATCCTGAGCCCGCTCCCGGCTCCGGAGATCTCGCTCGAGCGCCCGCTCCGCATCCTGATCGGCGCGGCCGAGGCCTCCGGCGAGATCCACGGCGCCAATCTGATCCAGGCCATCCGCGCCCGCGTCGAGGCCGCCGGCGGTCCGGCCCCCGAGTTCGCCGCGCTCGGCGGAGAGCGTATCCGCGCCCTCGGCGTCCCGACGATCGCCGACCCCGTGGCGCGTGCGCACACGGGCTTCGACGGCATCCTCGAGTCGCTGCCCTATTACGTGGGGGTCATCGAGGACACGGCCCGTCACGCTCGAACGGTGCGGCCGGACCTCTTCATCCCGGTGGACTCGCCGGCCCTGAACGTCCCCCTCGCCCACGCGGTCCACCGGTATGGCGTGAAGACCTGCCACCTCGTGGCGCCGCAGTACTGGGGCTGGGCCCCCTGGCGCGTCCGCGGCTACCGCAAGGCCATCGACCTCGCGCTGACCATCCTCCCCCACGAGCCGGCCTGGTACTCCCGGCACGGGGTCCGCACGCGACACGTCGGGCATCCCCTCCTCGACCACCTCGCGGGGACCCCGACGACCCGACCCGATGATCGGTCACGGGTCCTCGCGCTGCTCCCCGGGAGCCGCCGGGGCGTGATCCAGCGCAACCTCCCGTGGATGCTGGAGGCCCTCGAGCCACTCCGGAAGGCCGCGCCCGACGCCGAGGTGCGGATCCTCCAGGCCACGGACGAACACGCCGCCCTGATTGGCGAGCTCGCCCGCGGCCACGAGGTCACCTTCGCCTGCGGAGACCTGCACGGGGAGCTCGCCCGAGCCCGGGCCGCCTTCGCCGTGTCGGGGACCATCCTGACGGACGTGCTCCACCACCGACTCCCGACGGTCGTGCTCTACCGCTTCTCGAAGAAGCTCGAGTCGTTCCTGTACGACCACGTGCTCACGACCCCCTTCTTCGCGTCCACGAACCTGCTCGCCGGCAGCGAGGTCCTCCCTGAGCACGGCTTCCGCGGCGAGGGTCCGATGGAGCTCGTGAGTGCCCAGGTTCGAGACGCGTTCCTGGATCCCGAGACCCGGGCGCGCGCCTCCGAAGGCCTCGAGGAGGCCGCTCGCCGCCTCGGGCCGCCGGGCGCCATCGACCGCGCAGCCGCCCACGCCCTCTCGGTCGCCACCTCTGCCAAGGCGGCGGGAGCGTCCCCCCATGACTGAGCCGAAGCCCCCCTCCCACGGCACAGACGGATCGCCCGCGCCGGACCACCCTGGAGGCGCGGCAGGGTCCTCCGACGGGGCGCCTGACCCGGGCCCGAGCGCGGCGCATGGGAATTCATCACATTCGTTGAATGACCCAGACGGCCCCGGGTACAGCCGTTCGACGATGCACTGCGAGGCCACACAACTCATGACCGCCGCCCGCTCGGGCGACGAGGAAGCGTTCGAGGCCCTGTTCCTGAAGATTCGTGGGGTCGCCATCCAGTCGGCGCGCTCCCTCGTCGGCTCCCACGCGGACGCCCTCGACATGACCCAGGAGGCCTTCATCAAGGCCTACCGGGCGAGGGACAGCTACGACCCGGACCAGCCGTTCCTGCCCTGGTTCCATCGCATCCTGAGGAACACCTGCTTCAGCTTCCTCCGCAAGCGCGGTCGAGCACGCAGCACGTCGCTGCACACCGTCGATTCGGACGGTGAGAGCCACACCCTGCAGCTGGAGGACGAGTCGGCTCCGAGCCCCTCGGACCGGTTCGTCGCGGAGGAGCGCCGCGAGCACTTCGAGGTCGCGCTCGAGCGACTCTCCTCCACCGACCGGGAGATCCTGGTCCTCCGCCACTACCAGGAGCTCTCCTATCGCGAGATCTCCGAGGCCCTCGAGATCCCCCAGGGGACGGTCATGTCACGGCTCTTCCATGCGCGGAAGCGGCTGCGGGTGCACCTCGCCCCGAGGATCGAAGACCTCCTGAGTCAACCGAGCGACAGAGGACGCTCGCCGCGCTGAGCCCAGCTCAACGGGGACAACCAACCATGATGCTGGACCAGGACAACCGCCAACCCGAGGAGCCGCCGCCTGGCGCGGACGAGCTCATGGCCATGGCCTACGCCGATGGAGAGCTGGGCGCCGAGGAGGCCGCAGCCTTCTCCGCGCGCCTCAAGGGCGACCCCGCCCTCCTGCGTCTCGTGGCCGAGCACCGGGCCCTCGACGCCCTCGCGCGGCAGGTGGGGCACCCCGAGCCGGCCGAGATCGACTGGGCCGTGCTCAAGGCGGACCCCACCCATCGCGGGACCACCGTCGCCGGGTGGGTGCTGCTCGCCGCATCCGCGCTCATCGGCGCCGCCATCGCCAGCGGGAGCTTCCTCCTCGACGACACGGTCCCCTTCCCTGCGCGCGCTCTCGCCGGGGCAGGCGTGCTCGGGCTCGCGCTGCTCTTCAGCGCCGTGCTCCGCCGCCGCCTGCGCGCGATCCCCCTTGACCCCTACCGCCACGTCCAGCGCTGACATGTTGATCCTGACCACCAACGAAGTCGCCGCGGCAAAGATCACCGAGAGCCTCGGGCTCGTCCGCGGGACCACCGTCCGGACGCGCCACTGGGGCCACAACTTGATCGCCGCCTTCAAGGGCCTGGTCGGTGGCGAGGTCCACGAGTACACCAAGGTCATCGCCGAGGCGCGCGAGGAGGCGCTCGATCGCATGAAGGCCGAGGCCTTCGCCCTCGGCGCGGACGCGGTCGTCGGCTTCCGCTTCGCGACCAGTGAGGTCGCGAAGAACTGCGCCGAGGTCGTGGCCTACGGCAGCGCGGTCAAGATCGTCCGCGCGGACCAAGACTGAGTCTCGGCGGCGCTTGCCCCTGGCGAGTGCTCAGTATCGAGCGAGGATCTCGTCCAGGCCCTTCCGCGCGAGCGCGGGGACCTGGCACCCGTCGGCTGGGTACCCCACCGGGATCAACAGGAACGCCCGCTCGTTGGCGGGGCGATCGAGCACCTTCGCGAGGAAGCCCATGGGGCTGGGCGTGTGCGTCAGGGTCGCGAGGCCGGCCGCGTTCAGCGCGGCGAGCAGCATGCCGCTCGCGATCCCCACGGACTCCTGGGTGTAGTAGTTCTGCCCCTGACTCCCGTCCTCCTGCAGCTCCCAGGCGTGGCGGAACACGAGGATCAGCGCCGGGGCGATCTCAAGGAACGGCTTGCTCGCGTCGGTGCCGAAGGGCTGGAGATCCGAGAGCCACTCGTCGTTCATGCGGCCCCCGTAATTCGCCTGCTCCTCCTCCTCGGCCGCGACGCGGATCTGCGCCTTGAGTCCAGGGTCCGTGACGAGCGCGAAGGTCCACGGCTGCTTGTGGGCGCCCGAGGGCGCCGTCCCGGCGGCGCGGATGCAGTCCTCGAGCACCTCCAACGGCACCGGTTCAGGTGAGAAGGCCCGGATCGACCGCCGCTGACCCGCCTCGGCAGCGAAGGCAGCGGCCCGCGCGCGCATCTCGTCCTCGCCTTGGCGGCGGAACTCGAGCGGAATGAAGGGGGCTTCGGCCATGGGGACACCTGGGATGTGGACAATGGGATGAACCTCCCTGGCTGCGCGCCGTTACGGGGGTCGTCCAGGGCACTGCGCCGGGCCCCTCGGAGGGGTGACCTGCGCGCGAGGCTCGACTACGTTACCGATGACATGCTGAGACTGCTCACTCTCCCCCTCGCTATCGCCCTCTCCGCGCTGGCCCTTGCCGGACTCGCCTCCGCCCAGGGCCCCAAGGCCGACGAACTCCCGGACCTGAAGGGCGAGATCGACTTCTCGATCCGGTGGCTGAGGAGCACCCAGAACCCGGAGACCGGCGCGTACGGCGGCGACATCGAAGGCACATCGTGGGTGCTCTTTGCCCTGGCGAAGAGCCCCCGCAAGTACGAGCGGCCGGACGGCCCCTTCGTCTCCAAGGCCATCGACTATCTCCTCTCCCTACAGCGAGAGGACGGCTCCTTCGTGGACGCGGACCGGCCCGAGGGATCCGCCCTGGCCACGACCCGCGCCGCCGCCGCCGCGCTCTCGGTGCACATCGACGACCGCTCGGTCGCGCCCCTCGGTAAGGCGCTGAAGTACCTGGCGAGCAACGGCGTCGACGCCCCCTCACTCGAGCAGATCGAGGTCCCCGTGGACGAGGCCGGCGCGACCCGCCTGGCCTTCAAGCTCCTCGGCGACCGCGCGGGCGAGGGCTCCTGGAGCGGGCCGCGCGGCAAGGTCACCGAGACCGCCCGCGGCATCGAGGCTCTGACACGCATCCGCAGCCAGGTCGCCCCGCCCGCCGCGGCGCCGAGGAAGCCTTCACCGCTCCCCCGCTACTCCCCGGCGACCCGCGTCGACATCGACGAGGCTGTCCTGCGCGGGGCACGCTTCCTCCTCGCCGCGGGCGAGGGCGCCCGCTGGGGCGCGCCGGGCCAGCCGGACGCCGGCCTGACCGCCATGGTCACGAGCGCGCTGCTCGAGGTCCCCGAGCCGCGGCCCGCCGACATCCAGGCTGCCATCGACGACGCCCTCGCCTGGATCCTCACCCACCAGAAGGCGGACGGTTCTATCCACCAGGGGCGCCTCGCGAACTACGTCACGTCGGCCTCCATCATGGCCCTCGCCGCAGAACCGA
>Ga0102815_10000766_pt1 | contig 20681 bp, 16 predicted proteins | sample ColrivemetaGS759_FD_79113 | JGI IMG/M metagenome (GOLD analysis project Ga0102815, IMG submission 79113) | Estuarine microbial communities from the Columbia River estuary - Ebb tide ETM metaG S.759 | ecosystem: Environmental > Aquatic > Marine > Intertidal zone > Estuary | place: USA: Columbia...
GTGGGGATCGAGGCGAGGTAGGCGTCAATCGGATCCACGGAGGCGAGTGATCCGGCGGCTCGAAGGCGCGCGGCGCGTTCGGGCACGGTCTCCTCCTCCAGCGCCGGCGCGAGCCCGGGCGGAAGCGGGACCAGGAGCGGGAGGCGCAGGGTCACGTCGCTCCCGATGATCTCACGGCGTTCGGCGTCCAGGGCCAGCCCGGTCTCCCTACGCAGCTCTGCGAGACGCTTCGGGAGGTCCGACCAATGGACGGATTCCGGTGGCGGGGGCAGCGGGCCACCTCCAGACGGTTCCTTCATGCCGGTCACGACGGCCTCACTCGCGCGCGTCCCTGTGATCGCCCGCGCACCGGGCCGGAGATCCCCGATCTCTCAGGACCTCGCGAGCGCGCTCGCCATCCCGACCGGGCTGGGGCTGAGGCGTGGCGAGTCCAGGGTGGGCGGCGGCGCAGGATCATCTCGTGCGATGGCTTGGCGAGTGAAGGTCGGGCGCGACGAGATCGGGCGGAACAGGGGAGGAGCGGTTGGGAGCCGAGCCGCCCCGAGCGCGCTCGGGGCGCTGTCCTCTGCGGCTGCCTAGCCCATGGCAGTGGTCTCACCGGGTGGGCGGTCCCTTAGGCGCTGCTTGGAGATCTTGCCAGAGCCGGTCTTGGGGAGCTCGGGCAGGAGCTCGATGTGCTTGGGGACCTTGTAGCCGGCGAGGAGGGTGCGGCAGTGCTCCTTGAGCGCCGCGGGGTTGGCGTCCGAGGCGGCGTGGGGAGACAGGACGACGGCGGCGCGGACCTCCTCGCCCCATTGCTCGGAGGGGACGCCGAAGGCGGCGCACTCGAGGACGGCGGGGTGCTCGTAGAGGGCGTTCTCGATCTCGGTGGAGTACACGTTCTCGCCGCCGCTGAGGATCATGTCCTTCTTGCGGTCCACGATGTTCAGCCAGCCCTCCCGGTCGATAGTGGCGAGGTCCCCCGTGTGGAACCAGCCGTCGCGGAAGGCCATGGCGGTCTCCTCCGGGCGGTTCCAGTAGCCGGGTGTGACCGTGGAGCCCCTCGCGACAATCTCCCCGACGCTGCGGTCGTCCCGGGGGACGGGGCGGCCGTCGCCGTCGACGACCTCGAGCTCCACGGTCTCGAACGGCCGGCCGGTGCGCGCGCGGCGGGCGAGCTGCGCCTCCTCGCTCAGCTCGCGGTGCTTGGGCTCGAGCACGGAGAGGGTCAGGTAGGGGCTGGTCTCGGTGAGGCCGTAGGTCTGGACGTACTCGCAGCCAAAGGTCTGCAAGACCTCCCGCACCGCGGCGGGGGCGATGGGCGCGCCGCCGGAGAGCACGAGGCGCAGGCTGCCGCCGGTGAAGCCGCAGCCGGGCGCGGCGGCCAGCATGCGCTGGAGCATGACGGGCACGAGGTTCGTGACGGTCACGCCCCGCTCCGTCATCAGCGCGAGGGCCGCTTCGGCCTCGAACTCCGGCAGGAACGCGTGCTGACCGGCGACGGCGGTGATGGCGAGGCTCGCCCAGGCGTCCGCCAGGTGGAACATCGGGGCGATGTGACCCCACACGTCGTCGCCTGCGAGGTCAAGTTCGCTGGTGGCGGCGAGGGCGTGCTGGACGACGTTGTGGTGGGTGAGGGGGACGCCCTTGGGGCGGCCGGTGGTGCCGCTCGTGTAGTAGAGATGGCAGACATCGTCAGGCTCGCACGGCGCGGGCAGGAAGGCCGGGCCCGGGAGCGCCGCGGGCAGGAGGCCCATGGGAGAGCTCCCTTCGCCAGTCCCGAGCCACGCCACGTCCGGCGGCGCGTCGAGGCCCTCGAAGGCTTCGCTCAGGACGGAGCGGAAGGTCTCGTGCGCGAGCACGAGGCCCGGCTCGGCGTCGGCGAGGACCGCGCGGAGCTCTGCGGCCGCGAGCCGGTGGTTGAGCGGGACGAGGACCGCCCCGGCCCCCGCGCAGGCGAAGGTCCAGGTCAGGAAGGCCGGCGTGTTGCGCTCCATCAGGGCCACCCGGTCTCCGCGCGCGACGCCTCGGCCGCGCAGGGCCGTTGCGAGGGTCGCCGCCGAGTGGTGGAGGGACGCGTAGGCAACGGGCGGGCCGCCCGTGTTGAGGGCCGGTGCGTCGGGCGCGCGCTCGACGGCGTGTTCGAGGAGGCCCCAGGTGGTATTCGGCTGGCTCACTTCGCCAGCATCGCCGCTGGAGGCTCCGGGCGCCACCCCGGTTCAGCTGGGAGGCGCGGAGTCCGGCTCTTCAACCCAGTCGCGCTGCATCTCAAGGAAGGTCACGGAGGCGGTCCAGGCCAGGAAGCTGATACCGACGAGAGCCTCCGTGCCGCAGAGGATCGTGACGGGGCCGTGGGGGATGTAGTCGCCGTAGCCCACTGTGGTGAAGGTGATCACGGAGAAGTAGATGTAGTCGAGCGCGCCCTCGCTGAAGCTACCGCTGATCGACCCCAATTCCGGCCACGCGTGGAGCAGCCAGTACAGGAAGCCGAACATCCAGATCTCGACCACGTGGGCCACGAGCATCACCAGGATCAGGGCCACGATCCGCATCCGGCGCGAGAGCGCCGTGCGAGGGAGGACCCGGATCGTGAACGCCATGGCCTCGTAGTGGATGAGCACGGACACGACGACCGCGACGGCCGAGATCGTCGCCATCACCAGGTGCGGGCCGGTGACGTCGAAGGTCTGGCGGGGAATCTGTTCCGCGAGGGCAAGCATCGGGGGGAGGATAGCGGTTCGGGGGGCCCGACCTAGTATCCGCTCGCCTGTCCGTCCTTGCGTGACTCGGAGGCGCCCGCGTAGACGCCCGTGGCAGGGTCTCGGCGGATGGCCTGGTACCCGCCGTAGACGCCGACCTTCTGCTGCAGCACGTGCCCGCGCCGCGCGAGGCCGCGGCGGACCTCGGCCCCGATGCCGCTCTCGACGTGGACGAAGCCGCCCTTCTCCATGACCTCGCCGGTGGGCTGCGATGAGCCGGTGTGGACGATGCGTGGCGCGTCGCCGGCCTCCTGGGTGTTCATGCCGAAGTCGACCATGTTGACCACGATCTGAACGTGGCCCTGGGGCTGGGTCGCGCCTCCCATGACGCCGAAGGCCATCAGGGGCGCGCCGTCCTTCGTCATGAAAGCCGGGATGATCGTGTGGAAGGGGCGCTTGCCTGGCGCGTAGCTGTTGGGCCGGCCCTCCGCCATGTCGAAGAGCTCGCCACGGTCCTGGAGGCAGAACCCCAGGCCTGGCGGGGTCATGCCCGAGCCCATGCCCCGGTAGTTGCTCTGGATGAGGGAGACCATCATTCCGTCGCTGTCCGCCGTGCAGAGGTAGATCGTGTCGCCCTCCTCGAGGGCGGGGTTGCCGGGGTCCACGGCGCGCGCCGCGCGCTCGGTGATCTCGCCGCGGCGGCGGTCGGCGTACTCGTTGGAGATCAGCCGCTCCACCGGCGCCGGCGCGAAGGCGGGGTCAGCGTAGAAGCGGGCGCGGTCCGCGAAGGCGAGCTTCTTGGCCTCGGTGAACAGGTGCAGATACCGCTCGCTGCCGAAGCCCATGGACGCGAGGTCGTAGCCCTCGAGCACCTGCAGCATCTGGAGGGCGGCGATGCCCTGGCCGTTGGGGGGGAGCTCCCAGACGTCGTAGCCGCGGTAGTTCACGCCCACCGGGGCCACCCACTCGCCGCGGTGGGCACGCAGGTCGTCGGCGGTGAGGAAGCCGCCTGCCTCGGCCAGGTAGCGACCGATCGTCTCGGCGACGGGGCCGTCGTAGAAGCCGGCGCGGCCCTCGGCGGCGATGCGCGCGTAGGTGCTGGCGAGATTGGGGTTCTTGAACAGTTCCCCGGCGCGGGGCGCCTTGCCGTCCACCGTGAAGGTCTCGAGGAAGCCGGGGAATCCGCTGCGGGCCCGGACGCTCAGGCCCCAGTAGTAGGCGATCAGATCGGTGACCGGCGCACCCTCGACGGCGTAGGCGATCGCGGGCGCGAGGACCTCCTCCAGGGGGAGCTTGCCGAAGCGATCGTGCAGCGCGCACCAGCCGTCCACCGCGCCTGGCACGCTGACCGGCAGGGGGCCATAGGGGGGGATCTTCTCGAGGCTGGCGTCGCCGAGGGCCTTCAGCAGTCGAGCGCGGGTCAGGTTCTTCGGCGAGCGCCCGCTGCCGTTGTAGCCCGCGAGCTCCTTGGCTTCGGGGTCCCACACGATGGCGAACAGGTCGCCGCCGATGCCGCAGCCCGTGGGCTCCACCAGCCCCAGGACCGCGTTGGCCGCGATGGCGGCGTCCACCGCCGAGCCACCGCGCTTGAGGGTGTCCACGGCGACCTGGGTCGCGAGGGGCTGGCTGGTGGCGGCCATCCCGTTCCTTGCGAAGACCTCCGAGCGGGTCGCGAAGGCCCGTCCGGTGATCCGATCCCCTGCGGGCTGTGCGGGTGCAGCGGGCTCGGTAGGTTCCGCGGGTTGGGCGGAAGCCGCCAGCGCCGTGGTGACGAGGAGGGTCGTGAGGAGCGGTGTGGGGAGGTGCATGGGGGGGCCTTTGATTTCCTGGAGGCGTTCCGTCGTCACTCTAGACTGTGGGTGGACCTTACGCGTACCGGGTGGATGAGAGCCCCTCGGTCCCACGTCGAATGGCACCGGTCCAGCGCTCTCCGTCGACACCGACCCTGTCGATGAGCCCCCAGTCGACCAACCCAGTCCAACGAGTGTTCAGGAATCGGAAGCGTCCCCGCAGCCCCCAGGGCCCAGCTGATGCCGGCCACGAGGAGCCCCCCGAGGTGATCGAGGTCGAGGTGGAGCGCATCGACCCCGGCCCGTCCTCCGGGCAGAGGCTCCGGCAGCGCGCGGTGCGGACGCTCGCGCCGGTGCTGCTCGCCATGTTGATCGACGCGGGCGACCTCGCGACGTTCCCGGGCTCCAGCGTCGTCGCGCTCCCCCTGGGAGTGATCGCCGGCTACCTGTTCTCCGGCTTCCTGCGGGTCGCGATGCCGTGGCGGATCATCATCTCCGGTGTCACCGGTCTCTACTGGGCGCTGCCCTTCACCGGGTTCTTGCCGCTCGCGACGTGCATCACGGCGGTGGTCGAGTTCTTCGAACCCGAGCGCGGGGAGGGCGAGCCCCGAAGCTGAGGCTCGAAGCTGAGGCTCGAAGCTGAGGCTCGGAGCTGAGGCTCGGAGCTGAGGCTCGTCCGCGCAGCCGGCCCGTCGTCCCGGGGGACGGGCTACCCGAGGAGATCCGGCAGCATGGCCGCGGCCTTCTCGCGCGCCTTGATGACGCACTGGTCGGAGTTGTCGTACTCGAAGCGGCCGAAGCGGCCCAGCGGGTTGAGGCCCTGCTCCTCCATCCAACCGAGCACGAGGCCGCGCCGGCGGTGGTACTCGTGGTCGAAGACGACGTAGGCGTGATTCACCTGGCTGCGGTCCGTGAAGAGGATCTCGTCCCGCTTGAGCAGCCCGGCGACCTCGAGGCCCTGGAGCATCTCCTGCTCGAGTTCCTGCCCGGGGAAGGGCTGCCCGCCCGGCGTCGTGATCTCGATCAGGAAGGAGGTCTTCCCCTCCGGCGCGTTGCCGGGGGAGTAGTTGGACATGTAGGTCACGCGGTTCGCGGGTCCCTGCTTCTTCTGGGGGAGGTAGATCCAGGAGAGGTTGGGGTGCTCCTCGCGGTCCATGGCGACCAGGTAGGTGACGAGCCCGTTGTACTCGAGCTCGCGCATGGCGCGGGCCACGTCATCGGGCAGGCCCTCGATGATCTCGGGCAGGTACGTGAGGGCGATCGTGTTGACCACCACGTCGAAGTCCTCGTCGTTCACCGACCAGCCGTCGGCCTTGCGGCGCACGGAGGTCACCGGAGTGTTCAGGCGAATCTGGCTCTCGAGGGTCCCTGCGAGGCCATCGGTGATGCCCTGGAAGCCGCCGGTCTTGGGGTAGTAGAAGATCGACTGGTGGGTGTAGCCCTCGGTGCGGATACCGACCGCGGCGCGCAGCACGTCCTCGACCGGGGCGTCGGGGACGCGGCCCGCGACCCAGTCGCTGGTGATCTGCTCGAGAGGACGCTTCCAGATCTTCTCGTTGTAGGGGTTCATGAAGTGGTTGGCGATGCCGTCACCGAACCGCCAGTGAATCCAATTCTTGAAGTCCGCGGGCGCCTCCGACCCGGTCATCTTTCGCGCGTGCCAGGCCTCGACGTAGCCCTTGAGGCAGTCGAAGTTCGCGTCCTTCGGCAGGTCCCCGATCCCGTTCTCGAAGGGGTAGTGCACCCAGCGGTCCTCGAAGCGGATCTTCGTGTTCCGGTCGCGTTCGACGAAGGCGTCGTCGCCGCCGGCCTCGTCCTTCATCCACTGCATGGCGTCGGCGTCCTTGCTGAAGAGGATGTGCCCGCCCGCCACGTCGTAGGTGAAGCCGTCCACCGTCTTCGAGAGGCACAGGCCGCCGGCCACCGGGCCCGCTTCGAACAGGTGGAGCGACCCCATGGGGACGCCGCCCTGCTGGAGGAAACGGGCGAGGGCCATGCCGGAGATGCCGGCGCCAAGGATCGCGATCTTCAAAGGGTGGATTCTGGGAAGGAGAGGAAGCGTCTCGCGGGAAGGATACCGGCCTCGGAGCGCCGGTGCGGAGGTCAGCGGCTTCTGATCAGCGACGAGCGATCGTGGACCGCGTCGGGCAGGGCCCGTTCCATGTCCTCCAGCCAGCGCCGCGCGTCGGTGACGTAGCCGGCGGTGGGTCGCACCCCCGGACAGGCGGCCCCGAAGTGCTCATTGAAGGCGCCCATGACCAGCTCGCGGGCGTACTTGGCGAAGCACGAGCCCAGGGCGGTGGGGAGGGACAGCGTGTCCCCCTTTTGGACAAAGCGAATTCGCATGCGCCGCTCGCCCGAGGTCACGAGGTAGTGGCTCTCCTTGCGACTCTCCGAGAGGACGCGCACGGTGGAGAAGGGCACAAGCACCGAGAGCGCCGCCCCGTATCGGGCCCGGCCGCCGAGGCGGTCGCAGGTGAAGTCGAGGCCCTCCGCGCCGAAGCGCTCGAACAGGTCGAGGATGACCCGGGAGTGGTAGGACCACAGGGTCGCGCCCTTGTTGTCGGTCCGGATGAAGGACTGGTTCAGGGTGCCGGCGGGGATCACCGCGACCCCCGCGGCCACGACCTCGGCGCTCGCCGCGAGGAGGCTCGCCTCGAGCCGCTCCTGGTGCTCGGTCAGGCCGTTCGCCTCCCAGTGAAGGGGCAGCGACTCGGGCAGGGAGCGGTACCAGGGGTGCGCGGCCAGGGCCTCGGCGTCGGGGGCGAGGCCCTCCGGCGCGCTCTGCAGGAGGTCGCCGGAGCAGTGGACGGGGTTCCCCGCGACGTGGAGGAAGGTCAGCGCCGTGGCCTCGAGGCGCCGGGCTCCGCGAGGATTCCGGGTGAAGACCTTCTTCGAGTCGGCGACCACGAGGCGCTCCTTGTCCTGACCCGGGGCGTCGCTGACCGCGCCCGGGAGCGTCGACCAGTCGAGCGTGCCCTCGCGCCGGAAGGCGGAGAACCCGATGGTCAGCGGCCCGAGCATGGGTCCGTAGCCGGCCTCGTCGAGGCCGGCGTGCACCTTCATGGGGGCGTCTGTGCTCACGCGCTGGCGGCGAGGTTGTCCACCGGCGCCGGCTCGCGGCGCTTGATGAACACCAGCAGCAGGATGAAGGCGATCGAGCCGAGGACGAGGGAGACGAGCTGGGAGGTGGAGAACATCCCGTCGAACCACAGCCCTCGGATCTTGTCCCCGCGGAAGCCTTCGATGGTGAAGCGTCCGATGGAGTAGAGGACGAGGAGCACGAGGGTGACCTGACCGGCGTACCTCCGGCGGCGAATCATCCACATCCCGAACAGGCCGAGGGCCAGGGCGTTGACGCTCATCCAGGGCTGGGTGGCCCAGAGCACCTGGCCCGCGTTCTCCGCGCCGAACAGGCTGGCGTCGGGGAGCGGGTCGGGGACCCGGATCGTCAGGGGGAACGGCAGGTTCTCCGAGCCCTCGGGCACGACCTTCCCGAAGTCGTCACCCACGAGGAGGCACCCCACTCGTCCGACGGCCAGGCCGCAGAAGCCTGCTGCCAGCCCCAGGTCCAGGGCGTGGGGGAGGTGAAGGCGGTACTTTCTGGCGGCGTAGAGGCCGAGGGCGATCCCCCCGAAGGTGCCGCCGTACATCACGAGGCCGCCCTCCCAGTAGTAGAGGATCGTCATCGGGTCATCGAGGTAGCGCTGCCCCGTGGCGCTGCCGCGGAAGATCTCGACGATGACGTACATGGCCCTGGCCCCAAGGAGGATCCCCACGAGGATCCACATGGGGACGGCGGCGAAGCCGGGGGCTTCTGCCTCGCGGTCCACGGCGTAGCGGTCGCCGAGCTTGCCATAGAGGTGGGTGCCCACGAGGAAACCAAGCACGACCATCAGGCCGAAGGCTCGCAGCGGGACGCCGATCAGCGGGATCTCGAAGAGGATCGGGTACATGGCGGGGCACTGTACGCGGCCCCAGGGCCGAGGCGTAGGGGCGGGGCGCGGAGGATTTGCGCTCAGGAATTCGGGAGGGGGGCCACGGGGCGGTGCGGCGCGGCCATACGAGGCCGTATAGTGTCGCGCCGCGAACTCAGGGAGCCGACCCCGGCCCCTCCGCGCCCCACACCATGAACACGCCCCCCAAGGCCAAGCTCTACGTCGAGGGGCGCTATCTCAAGCACTCCCGGGACCTCCCTCAGACGGTCTTCTTCTGCCCCGAGTGCAAGGGTCACCCTCGGCGGCGTCGCAAGTGCGAGAAGTGTGAGGGCTTCGGCAAGCTCACCAAGGACTCCGTCCAGGAGCTGATCGGCTGGGTGCTCGGCAAGGCCGCGGGGACCCGCAAGCACAAGTTCCACGGCGCGGGCCGCGAGGACGTCGACGTGCGGATGCTCGGCAGCGGGCGCCCCTTCGTGATGGAGTTGGTGGACCCGCGGGATCACCAGGTGGACCTGGCCGAGATTGAAGCCACGGTCAACTCCCGCAACGAGGGCCGCCTCGAGGTGCGCGGGCTGCACTGGACCCAGAAGGGACGCGTGCGCTTCCTCAAGGAGGGCACCTTCGCCAAGGAATACTGCGCCCGCGTCGAGGTCGACCGCCGCCCGGACGAGGCGACCGTCGCGGCGCTGATCGGTCGCCGCTACGAGGTCGCCCAGCAGACGCCGAGCCGCGTGGCCCACCGGCGCGCGGACAAGGTGCGCGAGCGGTGGATCGAGGTGCTCGACATCCAGCTGGATGCCGACGAGCAGCTCCTCCTCGATGTGACCATCCGCACGCAGGCGGGGACCTACGTCAAGGAGGCCATCAGCGGGGAAGGCGGCATGAGCACGCCCTCCATCGCCGACCTCCTCGAGGTCGGCAGCGCCAAGTGCGCGAGCCTGGATGTCCTCGCGATTCTCGACCAGGAGGAGGGGGAGGATGCCGGTGAATCCGAGCCGACCTCTCCCGGCTTTGGTACGGGCCTCTCCTGAGCGACGCAACTCCCGGCGTCGCAGCGCCGGGGTGCCGCGCCCCGGACGTCACTCGTTCGACGCGCCCCTTCGGCCGGATCGGCCCGTGATTCCCGTTCGCATGGCGCACGGAGGGCCGGGTCAGCTTCTCTCGCCGGAGTCGCGGCATGGCCGCCTCTCAACGGCTGGAGGCCTCGGCTCGGCGGCCGCCTCGGGTCGGTGACAGGGCACGGCTCGGCAATGGAACGAGAGCCTCCAGACCGAGAACCTCTGGGCCGAGGAACACTGGGCCGAGGAACGCTGGGCCAAAGATCAGGCGGCCGTCCCGGAGCGGTGCGAGCCCCGGACCTGGTCGAGGGCCACATCCTCTTGATGCACCCTGGGCCCTTGGAGAAGCGGAGCCGGCCGTGGGCTCCCGCTGGGCGGCTTCGCTCAGAGGAGCACGCCGATGACGTTGGCCTCGAAGACCCTCTTGGGCTGCAGCACACCGTCGCGCTCGATGTAGCCCTCGGCGCTGTACTTGAACATCCGGCTCCCCGCGCGCTGGAGCTTCACGGATAGGTACATGGTGCACGGCGGCTCCACGACTCCGCGGAAGCGGCAGTCGTCGACGCCCCCGAAGCCGACGAAGCGATCCTCATCCTCGTCCACCCGGTGCTTGGAGAAGTCGAAGGAGGCGATCTGCGCCGCCGTCTCGATCATCAGCGCCCCGGGGAACATGGGCCGGCCGGGAATGTGATCCTCGGCCCACCAGTCCTCGCTCCGGATCGTCTTCACCCCGACCAGGATCCCGGCCTCCTTGTCCACGTAAGCGAGGTGGTCGAGCACTGCGAAGGTCCCCCGCTGTGCGAGGTACTCGTCCAGCGTGGCGCGGTCGACCGCGACCTGGGTCCGATCGATGCTATCGAGGTCGAGGATCTGCTGAACGGGCATAGGGTGGGGGGGCTGGGCCGGAGTGGGCGGGTTTCTCTGTCGATCGGACGCTCGGTCTGCTCGACGATTTGGGCCACAATGGTACGGAGGCGCCGTGGCTGTATCGTTCCAAATCGCCGGGACCGCTGCGTACAGAGCCGCTAAGAGCAAGATCGAAACCGGCGGTGACGCCTACAGGAACCGACGAGGACCCCATGAGACCCCCCCTTCGCTTCACGACCCTCGCTGTCCACGCCGGGCGCCGCCCGACCCCCGAAGACCCCGACCTCTCGCCTCCGATCCGCCGAGCAACCACGTTCCTTCAGCACCCCGCCGTTCACGAGCTCACGGACGCGGGGGACTGGTCGACGCCGCTGGTCTACTCGCGCTACGGCTCGCCGAACGCCTCGAACGCGGAGGAGGTCCTCGCCGCCCTGGAGGGCGCGGAGCGCGGGGTCCTCTTCGCGAGCGGAATGGCGGCCATCCACGCCATGCTCCTGCACGCCTTCCCGGGCGGTCGCGGCACGGTCGCGCTGGCGCGCCAGATCTACGGGGGGACCAGCTCGCTGCTCGCCAAGGCCCTTGCTTCTCTCGGCTTCGAGGTCATCCCCTTCGATGTCCAGGACCGGGCGGAGCTCGGAGCGGCGCTGGCGGCGGGCGCAGGCCTCGTGCACGTCGAGGGCCTCTCCAACCCGACCGCGCTCCTCGCCGATATTCCACGGATCGCTGAGCAGACCCACGGTCAGGGCGCGCTGCTCTCCGTGGACTCGACCTTCGCGACGCCGGTGGTCCAGCGCCCGTTGGAGCTGGGCGCGGACCTCGTGGTGCACTCGGCGACCAAGGCGCTCGCGGGTCACTCGGACGTGACGGCCGGGGTGGTCCTGGGGAGCGCAGCGCGGATGGAGGCGGTCGCTGACTACCGCAAGCTCACCGGCGCCATCCTTGACCCCGCGGCGGCGTGGCTGCTCCGACGCAGTCTCTCGACCCTCGGTCTCCGGGTCGAGGCCCAGTGTCGAGCGGCCTCGGCGTTGGCTCGTTCCCTCGCCGGACGCGACGAGGTCTCCCGCGTTCACTACCCCGGTCTCCCCGACGACCCTGGCCACTCGCTGGCGCCCAACGTCCTGCGGGACGGGCTGCACGGGAGCATGCTCGCCTTCGAGCTTGCGGGGGGGGACGAGCGCACCCGCCCGTTCGTTTCGAGGCTGCGCCTCGCCGTGGACGCCCCGAGCCTCGGCGGGGTGGAGACCCTCGTGAGCATCCCGCACCTCATGTCGCACCCTGGCCTCTCGGCCGAAGAGCGCCGCGGCGTCGGCTTCGGCGCCGGGTGCATCCGCGTCGCCTGCGGGATCGAGGATCCCGAGGACCTCGTCGCGGACTTCAGCGCCGCATTCGACGAGCGGTGATGGCTCAGCGCATGTTCATGGCCTGGAAGGTCGGCTCGCTCGGGGCCAGCGTCACGTCGAGCCTGCAGCTACGGCCGTCCTGGGCGTGGGTGGCATTCACTCGCCACGGGCCGGGGGACAGGTAGGGCATCTTGGCTCGGCCGAATTCATTCGTCTCGACCCGGAACGAGCCGTTGCCGGTCCCGCGCAGGTAGCCCACGAGGTCCACGCCGGGGTACGGGCGGCCGTACTCGTCCGTGGTTTCGATCTCGAGCGTGGCGAGCGCGGGGAGCAGGAGCTCGTCGACGGCGACGGCGGAGAGCTGCACGGGCACAGGTTGCGGGGACGTGGTGGAGTGCACGGGGTGCCCGGTGCGCAGGATCCAGTTTCCGCCGGTCACCTCTGGGAACAGGTAGGCCCCGCCGCTGTCCGTGACGGCCTCGAGCCGGCCCTCGCTGGGGTTCTTCCGGTCGATCAAGTAGACCGGGAAGTCGACAGCCATATCGCCGTCGGCCTGCCGGACCCGGCCCGAGACGCTGGCCATCTGGACGAGGCGTGAGGTCACGTTCACGACGTTGAGCCCCGGCATGTGTTCGTACCCCGCGAGCTTGTACAGGGCGACCTCCTGGGGGCGAGCCACAAGTCCCTCGGCCTCGACGCTGAGGCGATAAGCGGCCATCGGCAGGTCGCGGAGCTGGAAGTCGCGCTGGCCAGGTTCGGACGTGATCGTTCGCGTGATGGCCTTTTGCCTGCCAGGCGCGACCCGGGAGGGCTCGAGCTTGAGAGTCCACCGCTCCGGATAGGGGACGCCCTGCTCGACCCGGACCTCGCCGAGGATCATCCCGGTGCCCTCGAAGACGCGGTCCATCGACGCGTAGGCGCCGGCGGGGCCGGCCTCGACGCCCGTCATGACGCGCGGACCCTCGGCGGCCTCGGCCAGGTCGGTGGAGAGGGGCTGAGTGGGCGCCTCCGTGGACTTGCGGTCGGCGAGCTCGAAGTCCCCTCCGCTCTCGTCTGCGACCATGCCATTCCAGGTCACCGCGCCGAGGACGACGATCACCAGGGCCAGCACGACGAGCCAGGCGAACCCCGCAGCGCCGCGCCTGTGTCCGGGGAACCCCCGCCCGCCGTCCGCGCTCTGCTTGGAACGCCCAATTAAGGCCTCATGGCTCGTACGCTTCTCTGTCGACATCGATTCCATCATGGCGGTTTTCGGCGAGCTGCTCCTCGCCCTTAGGCCTACAGATTAGCCTCGAACCCCATCGAGCGCGCCCTGATCCCAGGCGCTCCACCCTCCTCGAACATGTTTGATCTCGACTCCCTCCGCGCAGCCCCCATAGGCCTCGGCCGTGGACTCTTCGGTGCCGCTCTTCTGACCCTCGCCGCGGTCGCAGCGCCAGCGGCTGCTGGCTCGGTCAGCGACCCCGGCTCCGGCTCAACGGCAGCGGCGGATGATGGCCGGGTCCTCGTACTCGGCTTCGACGGCGCCGACTGGCGCACCACGGAGACCATGATGGACCGCGGCGAGCTGCCCAACATGGCCAAGCTGCGCGCCATGGGGTCGGCCGGCCCCCTGGTCTCCACCGACCCCGCGGAGTCGGCTGCGGGTTGGGCGGCGATCAACACCGGCGCGAACCCGCTCAAGAACGGCGTCCCGAGCTTCATCAAGCGGACCATCAGCGACAGCGGCTTCATCTCACCGGGCTTCGCCCACGTCGAGGCCGAGACCCGCTCGGTCGCCGACATGGACGCCACCGGGGCGCAGGCGGCCCTCGGCGGCAGTGACCGCTCGATGATGATCGGCGTCGGGCTCTTCCTCGTGGCCTTCCTGCTCCTCAAGGTGGTGGTCAAGGCGAACGGGGTGGTCTCGTTGATCCTCGGCCTGCTTCTTGGGGGAGCCGCTGGCTTCGCCACCCGAACGGCAGGGGAGGGCCTCCCTGAGCAGATCACGGGGGTGGTCGCGAACAAGGTCCAGATGGACGGCTTCTGGGTCGAAGCGGCTCGCGCCGGCTACCCGTCCGTGGCGCTCCAGGCGCCTCTCGCCTTCGACCGCCCCGGCGCTGAAGGCGCGCGGACGCTCTTCGGGCTCGGGCTGCCGGACGTGCGGACCTCGTACAACGGGGACTGGTTCATCTACACCACCGACACGCTCGCGTCGGGCCGCGCGCCCAAGGGCGACGCCTCGTCGTCGAACTCGGGGACGGGCATCATCTATCGCGTCGACTTCAAGAAGCCCAAGGACGGCGGGGCGAAGGCCATCGACACCGCCCTCTACGGCCCGCTGAACTTCGTCGAGATGGACCGGGTGTCCCGCCGGCTCGGCGAGCTCGAGACGGAGATCGCCGAGGCCCAGGACTACAAGTCCAGCCGGGCGCTCGCCGATGAGCAGGAGGACCTCGAGAAGGTCTACGCGGAGATGGGGCAGATCCCCGGGCGCGCAGGCAAGGAGTACAAGCACCGCGCCACGGTTCCGATGCGCGTTGTCGCCGGCGCCGAGGACGGCACCTGGGACGTCACGATCGGCTCCGAGACCCAGACGCTCACCCTCGACGGGTGGAGCGACTTCTTTCAGGTGGAGTTCGAGCTGAGCCCCCTGGTGTCGGTCCCGGCGGTGACCCGCGCGCGGATCCTCGGCGACGACCCGTTCGAGATCTACATCGACACGCTCCAGTTCGATCCGGCCAAGCCGTCCTTCTGGCAACCGACGAGCAGCCCCCTCGGGTTCTCGGCGGAGCTTGCTCAGGGCATCGGTTCGACGTTCGAGACCCTCGGTTGGGGCTGCATGACCAACCAGATCAAGGATGAGCTCCTGGACCCCGAGGTCTTCCTCGAGGACGTCGAGTTCACGATGACCTTCCGCCGCAAGCTCATGCAGCGGATGCTCGAGGACGAGGACTGGCGCGTGCTCTACTCGGTCTTCAGTACGACGGATCGGGTGCAGCACATGATGTACCGCTTCTACGACCCCGAGCACCCCATGTACGACGCGGAGGAGGCGGCCCGCAAGGTGACCTTCTTCGGAGAGGAGATCGAGCTGCGAGACGCGATCCCCGCCATCTATCGGCAGATGGACAGCATCGTGGGGGAGGCCATGGAGGCGCTCCGCCCCGAGGACACCCTGATGCTCTGCGCGGACCACGGCTTCACGAGCTACCGCCGCGGGATGCACGTGAACAACTGGCTGGCCAGTGAGGGCTTCCTGACGCTGAAGGAGGGGCTGGACAGCACGGCAGGCGGCTTCGCCGCGATCGACTGGTCCAAGACCCAGGCCTACAGCCTCGGCCTGGGGATGGTCTTCCTCAACCTCGAGGGGCGCGAGCCGGCGGGCATCGTCAAGCTCGACGACGCCCGCGGGGTGCTGGAGCAGATCCAGGCACGCTTCCTCGCTGCCGAGGACGAGGGCCGCAAGGTCGGGTCCAGCGCGACCATCATCCAGGACGTCTACGAGGGGCCCATGGCCTGGGGATCCAAGGACTACCCCTGCTCGGACCTGATGCTCGGCTTCGCCGAGTTCTATCGCGTCTCCTGGTCCACGGTGGGGGGAGGCCTCCCGGTCACCCGGAACGACTCCAGCGCGGTGGTGCCCAAGCCCATCTACAGCGACAACTCCAACCTCTGGTCCGGCGACCACGCCTCCAACGACCCGAACGTGGTGACGGGGATCTTCTTCTGTAGCCGCAAGGTGACCAGCGAGGACGGGGTCTTCTCGGTCATGGACATCGCTCCGACCGTGCTCTCTCGGCTCGGCGCCCCGGTGCCGGCAAACCTGGACCGCCCCGCCCTCACCTTCGACTGAGGCGCTGAACCCATGGATGGATCGATCACTCCCATTGCTGCTGCCGACCTGAAGGCTCGCATGGACGCCGGCGAGGACCTCGTCCTTCTCGACGTCCGTGAGTCTGGGGAGCTCGCGATCTGCGCCATCCCTGGCGCGACGCATATTCCCCTCGGCGAGCTCAGCGTCCGGCATCACGAGCTCGATCCGGAGGCCGTGACCGTTTGCATCTGCCACCACGGGGTCCGCAGCGCCAACGCGGCAGCGGGCCTCTCAGGGCTCGGCTTCGAGCGCCTGCTCAACCTAACGGGCGGCGTGGAGCGCTGGGCGCGGGACGTGGACCCCGCCATGGCGCGCTACTGAGGGCGTGGAGGACCGGGAGTTGAAAGGCCGGCGGCCCGTTTCCCACCAAGGGGGCAGACCGCGATCCCCCTTCAATCCCGATGCCAAACGCCTACCCAGCCCGATCCCTCGTGCCCGCCCGGCCCCTTCAGCGGGGCGCCACGTCCCGCCAGCTTGTGGGCCCGCCTGCTCAAAGGGGCGGCTCTGGCCTCCCCCAGACGCCATCCAAGGCCTCGCGGGACCTCGAATGGGTGGACCCGGTGACGGGTGAGCGCCTCTCAATCCAGCTCCGGGCCGGGGAGGGGCTGCTGGGCCGGCTCCTCGGCGGAGGTTTTGAGGCGGTTCATCCGACCCCTCAGGCGGCCATGGAGGCCGGCTCGGGCGTCGCCGCGTGACACGGGAGGACACAGGAGCGCCCGGTCGTTATTCTGTCCCGCTTCCCGGCGCGGCCCGACCGTCCCTCCGAGGTCCCCTCGATGTCCGAAGATCAGCAAGCCACCCTCAGCCAACAGCTCCCCAAGGACCTGACCGCCGCCCCCTCCGGCGCGGCGAAGGTCAGCGTCGTCTTCGGGAGCGCCTCCGACTGGCCCACCATGCGCGCCACCGTTGAGGTGCTCGACTCCTTCGGCGTCGCGTGTGAGTACGGCGTCGTCTCCGCGCACCGGACACCGGACCGGCTCCGCGAGTTCTCCGAGGGCGCTCGCGGTCGCGGGGTGGAGGTGATCATCGCGGCCGCTGGCGGCGCGGCGCACCTGCCGGGGATGATCGCAGCCTGGACCACCCTTCCGGTCCTCGGCGTCCCGATCCGCAGCCGAGCGTTGAGCGGCGTGGACTCGCTCCTCTCTATTGTGCAGATGCCCCGGGGAGTCCCCGTGGGAACCCTGGCCATCGGCGATGCCGGTGCGAGCAACGCGGCGCTCCTGGCCCTGCGGATCCTCTCGACCCATGACCATGAGGTCGAGCAGCGGTTGAGAGCCTACGGCGAGGACGCCGCGGCTTCGGCACTCTCGGCCCCTCTGGACTGAGCGATGACCCGCGGAGATGCTCGAGTCGAACCGGGGGGCACCCTCGGTGTTTTTGGCGGTGGCCAGCTGGGGCGGATGTTCGGTCTCGCTGCCCGCCAGATGGGGTATCGCTTCGCCGTCTACTCCGATGACGCCGGAGGTCCCGCGTCCCAGATCGCGGATGTCGCGGTGAAGGGAGCCTATGACGACGAGGAGGCGGTCGCCGCCTTCGCGCGGGAGGTCGACGCGGTCACCTTCGAGTTCGAGAACGTCCCGGCGATCGCTGGCTCGACGGCCGCCAAGTACACCCTTGTGCGGCCCGACGGGTCGCTGCTGCACACCGTCCAGGACCGGACCCGCGAGAAGCAGGGGCTGGTGGGCATCGGCCTGCCGGTGGCCCCATTTCACGCGATCTCAAGCGCCGCCGACCTGGACGCCGCGCGTGAGCGGATCCCCGGCGCAGGGGTCCTGAAGACGTCGAGCTTCGGATACGACGGGAAGGGCCAGGCCCGGGTCAAAGATGGCTCTGAGCTCGCTGCCGCCTGGAGCCAGCTGGGTGAGGTGCCCTGTGTGCTCGAGGAGCTGGTGCCCTTCGAGGAGGAGATCTCGGTCATCGTCGCTCGTGGAGTGGGCGGTGACGTCGCGATCTTTGAGCCCTTCGCCAACGAGCACACCAATCACATCCTCGATATCACCGTCTGCCCCGCAGCCCTTGACCCCTCGGTGGCCCAGGAGGTCGAGCGAATCGCCCGCGCCGTCGTGGAGGGGTTCGACGTGGTCGGCGTCGTGTGCGTGGAGCTCTTCCGGCTCGGAGGAGGGACGATCCTGGTGAACGAGATCGCACCGCGACCGCACAACTCGGGCCACCTGACCATCGACGCCCACAGTTGCTCGCAGTTCGAGCAGCAGGTCCGGGCGGTCGCGGGCCTTCCCCTGGGGTCCGGAGAGCGCGTTGGGCCGCCTGCTGCCATGTCGAATCTCCTCGGGGACCTGTGGTCGGGCGGGACGCCGGACTTCGCTGCAGCGCTGGCTGTCCCCGAGGTCTCGCTTCATCTCTACGGCAAGGCTGAGCCCCGGCCCGGCCGGAAGATGGGCCACCTCACTGCCACGGCGCCCACGGCGGAGCAGGCCGCGGCCCGCGTTCGGGCCGCCCGCGCCGCCCTGACCGGGAAGTGAGCGGGGCTGTCGACCGGGGAGCCAACGGGGTCCATGGCAGGAGAGCTCGCGGGGGACCGCGGGGATTCGAGGCCGCGTGTCCTTCCCCGCAGGCGTCTGCTCTTTGGATTGGCTAGGCTGCTGCCATGAGTTTCCACTGGAAGGTCCTCCTCTGGATGGCGGCCGGCGCCCTCGTCGGTCTCCTGATGCAGACGTTTCTCCCCGCTCCGGCTTACTCCGGCCTGAGCGTGACGGGCGTCGAAGGCGGCGTGGCGGTCACAGGGGTGGCCAGCCGCAGCCCCGGGGCCAAGGCGGGTCTGTCGCCTGGGCGCGAGTTCGAGGCGGCCTTGGTGGCCCGCGGCTCGGCGGACGAGCGCCTCATCGAGCTTGGGAGCGCCACGGACCTGGCCGAGGGAGTCGTCAAGGACCTCTCGAACGGCGAGGTCCTGTGGTTGGTCCCCACCGGCAACGCCGCGGCGGCGGCGGCCGGTGAGGTGGATCCCATGGGGGGCGCGGTCGCGGTGACGGTCGCCTTCGCGCCGGACAGCCCCAGGGCGAGGGCGGTGGCCCCGTTCACCTTTGTCGCGGACATCTTCCTGGCGCTGCTGAAGATGCTCATCGTGCCGCTGGTGCTGACCTCGATCATCACCGGTGTGGCGAGCGTGGGCTCCATGGGGGACCTGAAGCGGCTCGGCGGGAAGACCTTCGCCTACTACGTCGCCACCAGCGTCTTGGCGATCATCGTGGGGCAGCTGCTGGTGAACATCATCCGGCCCGGGGACGGCGCGACCCTCGGACTCTCCCCGCTGACGGCGGCGGGGGCGAGCCCGGACGCGAGCTTCATCGAGGTCATCAAGCGAATGATCCCGAGCAACATCGCCGCGTCGCTCACCGATAACGGCGCGATGCTCTCGATCATCTTCTTCGCGCTGATCTTCGGGTACTTCATCACCCGGACCGCGGAGCCGCACCAGACGAGGGTCAAGGGGCTCTTCGAGAGCCTCTTCGAGGTGGTCATGACCATGGCCGAGGGCATCCTCAAGCTCCTGCCCTATGGCGTCTTCGCGCTGCTGGTCACGGTGGTCGCGAGCACCGGCTTCGCGCCGTTCAAGGCGCTCTTGCTGTACATGTTCACCGTCGCCCTGGCGCTGGTGATTCACGCGACGGTGACCCTGCCGATCCTCCTGCGATCCATCGGCAAGATCCGCCCGATGGACTGGTTCCGCGCCATGTCGCCCGCCCTGATGACGGCCTTCAGCACCTCCTCGTCCTCGATGACGCTGCCGGTGACGCTCAAGACCGTCGAGGAGCGTGGCCGGGTCAGCAACCGCGTGACCTCCTTCACGCTGCCGCTGGGGGCGACCATCAACATGGATGGCACGGCCCTCTACGAGTGCATCGGGGTCATCTTCCTGGCCCAGTACTACGCGGCTGTCGGAGACTTCGAGCTCACCCTGGGCGCCCAGGCGCTCGTGGTGGTCCTGGCGCTGCTTGCCAGCGTTGGCGCGGCGGGGATCCCCTCCGCCGGGCTCGTGATGATGCTCACCATCCTCTCTGCCCTGGAACTGCCGCTCGAGGGAGCTGCGCTGCTCCTCGCGGTGGACCGGCCCCTGGACATGATGAGGACCGTCGTCAACGTGTGGTCAGACTCCTGCGCCGCGGCGGTGGTCGCGCGTACGGAGGGAGAGGAGGGACCTCTGGCTCCCGCCACGGCCTGACCTGGTTAGACTGTCCGCCCGACCCTGTCGATCTCAGCTATGAACACCGGCTCACTCAACGAACGAATCACGCGCGCTCTCGCCTTCATGCTCCGCCACCAGCCGGAGGAGTTCGATCTCGAACTCGACCGCTTCGGCTGGGGGGATCTCGAGGACGTGGTCTACGCCCTCCAGGAGCGCACGGGCTCCACGGTCGAGGAGGAGGACGTGGCCGAGGCCATCGAATCCAGCGACCGACCGCGCTACGAGATGAAGGACGGCAAGATCCGCGCCCTGTACGGGCACTCGATCCAGATCGACCCCGGTGAGGCCACCGAGCCGCCGGACGAGCTGTTCATCGGCGTCGGGAGCCGCGACGCCTCGCGCGCTGAGGACAGCGGGCTGCGCAGCGGTCGACGCGCGTTCCTGCACCTCGCCCGCACCGAGGAAGAGGCGCGGGAGTCAGGGCGCCGTATCGCCCGCGACTACGCGGTGGTGACGGTCTTCGCCGGAGAGGCCTTCGATGAGGGCACCGAGTTCTACGACCGTGGCGCGCTCTTCCTTGCGGATGAGATCCCTGGCGAGTTCCTCGAGGTCGGTGAGATCCAGCACGACGGAATCGAGCGCGACGAGAACCGACGTTCACGTGGTCGCCGCAACGCGGACGGCCCCCGTGGGTCCCGCCGCGGCGGTGGCCGTGGGCGCGGCCGTGGCAGAGGGGGGCGCGACGACGAGCGCCCGTCCGGCTCGGATCGCGACCAGGACAGGGGCGAGCCCCGCCGCGATCGGGAGGAGCCTCGCCGGGAGGAGCCTCGCCGGGAGTCCCGCGCAGAGGAGCCCCGCGCAGAGGAGCCCCGCGCAGAGGAGCCCCGCGCAGAGAAGCCCCGCGCAGAAAAGCCCCGCGCAGAAGAGCCTCGCGCAGAAAAGCCCCGCGCAGAGGAGCCTCGCGCAGAGGAGCCCCGCGCGGAGAAACCGGCGCGTTCGCAGCCTGAGCCGAA